>JACCDT010279756.1_pt1 | contig 13135 bp, 14 predicted proteins | sample 7446291 | NCBI WGS metagenome assembly JACCDT01 (sample SAMN15323446, study PRJNA562643) | freshwater metagenome | isolation source: river surface water | place: USA:Blue River Watershed | collected 2017-08-17
AGAACCGCCGCGTGAGAGTCGGATGACGACCATGATGAATCCTTCGGGTGGAAATTTCTTTCAACGTTTGAGACACGCGCTAAGCCACCCGGCCTGCGACACGCTGAAAAGCCTGCCATTATAGCGCAGGCTTTCTCTAGAAAAGCTGCAGACTGATCCAGTAAGCCACACCAGCCACGAAGGCGCTGGCGGGAATGGTCAAAATCCAAGCCCACACAATACCGCCAGCCACGCCCCAACGCACCGCGCTGGCGCGTTGCGTAGAGCCTACGCCAACGATCGCACCTGTGATGGTGTGCGTGGTAGACACAGGAATACCCAAGCCCGTCGCCAAGAACAAAGTCATGGCACCGCCAGTTTCAGCACAGAAACCGCCCACGGGCTTGAGCTTGGTAATCTTTTGGCCCATGGTCTTCACAATACGCCAGCCACCAAACATGGTGCCTAGGCCAATGGCCATGTAACAACTGACGATGGTCCAGCTCGGTGGAGACTTGTCTTCCGCCGAGGCATAACCAGTAGCCAACAGCAACATCCAAATGATGCCAATGGTTTTTTGCGCATCGTTACCGCCGTGGCCCAAGCTGTAAGCGCCCGCAGAAACCAGCTGCAAGCGACGGAACCACTTGTCAACGCGTGAAGGGCGGAAGCTGCGAAAGATCCAAGCCACAGCCACCATCATCAAAGAACCCAGCGTGAAGCCCAACAAAGGCGACACAAAAATGAACGCAACGGTCTTCAAAATGCCAGCAGAAATCAATGCGCTCGTACCAGCCTTGGCAATCACAGCACCCGAAATACCGCCAATCAAAGCATGTGACGAACTACTGGGAATACCGTAATACCAAGTAATCACGTTCCAAGTGATGGCTCCCACCAGCGCCCCAAACACCACATGGGTGTCCACAATGCCCGGTTGCACAATGCCTTTGCCCACCGTGGCCGCAACACTCAGATGGAAGATGAAGATGGCCACAAAGTTAAAAAACGCAGCAAACAACACAGCTTGCGCAGGCTTTAGGACGCCTGTGGACACCACAGTCGCAATGGAGTTGGCCGCATCATGAAAACCATTCATGAAGTCAAACATCAAGGCCAACGCCACCAACAAGGCGACCACCCAGAAGGCGGTTTGTACGGTTTCCATGACTAACCCGTGATCAAGAGTTTTCGAGGACGATGCCCTCGATCAAGTTGGCGACGTCTTCGCACTTGTCAGTGATGGTTTCCAACAACTGATAAATGGCTTTGAGCTTGAGCACTTCACGCACATCAGGCTCTTCACGGAACAACTTACTCATGGCGCTGCGCATCACACGGTCAGCGTCAGATTCAAGCTTGTCGATTTCTTCACACGTCTTCAACGCAGCTTCGGCTGTGGCATGGTCAGAAATTTTTTCCAACAAATACACAGCATCACGCAAACGCTCGCAACACTTCACACTCAGATCGGTCAAACGCACGATCTCTTCATTCATGAGGCGCACGTCATACAAAGCCATGGTTTCAGCCGTGTCTTGGATCAAGTCAGCCACATCGTCCATGGTGTTGATCAGTGAGTGAATTTGCTCACGGTCGATTGGCGTGATGAATGTTTTGTGGATGGCCACGTTGCACTCGTGCGTGACACGGTCAGCGCCACGCTCTGCGTTGTCAACTTCTTGGTTGTATTTGTCACGCAGCATGGGGTCGCCATAGTGAGCGACCAAATTGGAAAATGCGTGTGCAGCCTCGACGATACGGTCGGCGTGCTGGTTGAACATGACGAAAAAATTGCCTTCGGTAGGCAACAACTTTCCAAACAACATTTGGAGCTCCTGTGGATGACGGAAATGTGACGACTAGATGACGAAGAAGTGTAAACGCGCTTAAGTTCGGAAGATGAAATACACCGCACCGACCATGCACAAACCTGCCCATAAGTAATCAAGTTTGAGGGGCTCGTTCAAAAAAAAGACAGAAAACGGCACGAACACCGCCAAAGTGATAACTTCTTGCATGATTTTGAGCTGCCCCACCTGCAAACCCGCTTCATGAAACCCAATGCGATTGGCTGGCACTTGCAGCAAATACTCCATCAGCGCAATGCCCCAGCTCACCAATGCCGCGGTATACCAGGGCGAATTAGCCAAACTCTTGAGGTGGCCGTACCACGCAAAGGTCATGAACACATTGGCGGCAACCAACAGCAGCACCGCTTGCACAGCGAGGGGAATGGCAGAGAAGTTCATGTTGAGTCCGTGGGCTGATGAGTTCAGAAATGCACTTAGCCCATGCGTTGGATGGTTTGGTCTTGCACGGCCTTTAGCTGCTCGACACTCACCCGCTCGGGCCACACCTCGGCCAAGGGTTGCAACACAAAGGCGCGCTCTTGCCAGCGCGGATGCGGCAAGGTCAACTCGGGCGTGGCTAACGCCACATCGCCATAAAAAATAAGGTCTAGGTCTAGCGTGCGTGGGGCATTTTTGTAGGGGCGCTCACGACCGCTTTGCAGTTCTAGGGCTTGCAGTGCATGTAACAACTCATGCGGACTGAGCTGGGTGTGAACCAAGGCCACTGCATTGATGAAGTCTGGCCCTTGTGCCTCATAAGGCGCGCTGCGGTAGAGCGATGAAGCTTTGAAAATTTGCGTCTGCGGCAAACCCGCCACATCGTGCAAGGCTTGCCGCACGGTGGCCACGGCGTCCCCCAAGTTGGCACCAAGGGCCACGCACGCCATGACGGGTGTTGCTGACATGGCGAAGGCTCTACTTATTCGGCGGTGGGTGCGCCGCCTGCTTCACCCGTGGGTTTGCGACGGCGACGACGGCGTTTTTTGGCGGGCGATGCGGCGCCCTCTTCCCCTTCGGGTGCGACCTCACGGAAACGTGGGTCTTGGGCTTCTGGCTTGGGGGCACGACGTACCTCGTGCACACGGGGGGCACGCTTGGCTTTTTGTTGCTCTTGGCGCACCTGTTGCAACAAATCTTCACGCTCGCTGTCGCTGGCCACGCTGAATTCTTGCCACCAATCCGACAAAGCTTCATCCACCTCGCCCACATCTGCACGCAAACGCATGAAGTCAAAGCCCGCACGGAAACGCGCTTGGTCCACCAAGGTCCAGGGCCCGCTGCCTGAGCGCTTCTCGAAGCGTGGCTGCATCATCCAAATTTCGCGCATGTCTGCACCCAGCTTGCCGCGACCCGACACATCGCCAATGCGTGAGTCAAACACTTCGTCAATCGCGTCTTGCAACGCGGGGAACGACGGCTGCTTGACGCTGCGCTGCGCCCAAGCTTCGCGTACGTCAGACCACAAAACACAGGCCAACAAAAAGCTAGGTGCTACAGGCTTGCCCTCGCCCACACGGCGGTCGGTGTCGTTGAGCGCGGTTTGTACAAACTTTTCTTCAACGCGTTGCACGACGATGTCGAGCAGCGGGTAAATACCTTTGGCCAAACCGTGTTGCTTGAGTTGTTCAATGCTGGCCAGCGCATGGCCAGTTTGCAAGAGCTTGAGCATTTCGTCAAACAAGCGGCTTTGCGGCACATCGGCCAACAGCTTGGCGGCTTTCTTTAACGGAGCGGCTGTCTTGGCTTCCATCTTGAAGCCTAAGCCCGAGAGCTTGGCCGCAAAACGCACCGCGCGAATCACACGCACGGGGTCTTCGCGGTAGCGCGTGGCAGGGTCGCCAATCATGCGGATGACTTTTTTCTTCGCGTCGGCAATGCCGCCGTGGTAGTCGATCACGTTACCCGTTTCGGGGTCGTAATACATGGCGTTGATGGTGAAGTCGCGGCGCGCCGCGTCTTGGTCTTGCGGGCCCCACACGTTGTCGCGCAGCACACGGCCGCTGGCGTCAACCGCATGTTTCATATTGGCCAACTCTTGCTTGCTGCTGCGTTCGTTGCCTTTGACTTGCTCAGCATCAGCGTTGTCTAGGTGGGCACGGAAGGTGGACACCTCAATCACTTCATGCTCGCGGCCTCGGCCATACACCACGTGCACGATGCGAAAGCGTCGGCCAATGATGAAGGCGCGACGGAACGCCGCTTTCACTTGTTCAGGCGTGGCGTTGGTGGCCACGTCAAAGTCTTTGGGTTTCAACCCCAATAACAAGTCGCGCACTGCGCCACCCACGATGTAGGCCTCAAAGCCACGGTCTTGCAGGGTGCGCACCACATTCAGGGCACGCTCATCGACCCAATCGACATTGATGCCGTGCACCTTGGCAGGCACCACATGGCGTTTGCCCAAGTCGGGTTTGTGGCTGGCGGGAGCTTTGCCCATCAGCTTGTTGATGAATTGTTTGATCATTGTTTTGGGAACAGTTCCAAAATCGGCCAGCCTTTTTCCAAGGCCACGGCGCGCAGTGTGTGGTCGGGGTTGGTCGCCACGGGGTGGTTGACGCGCTCCAACAGAGGCAAATCGTTGCGGGAATCGCTGTAAAACGTGGTGTCTACATCGGCCCAGTCCAAGCCTTCGCGTGTGAGCCATTGTTGCAGACGTTGCACTTTGCCCTCTCGTAGCGTCGGCACACCGCTGATTTCGTTGGTAAACCATCCCATGGCATCGCGCACCAACTCCACCGCAATCAGCTCATCCACGCCAAATGCTTTGGCAATGGGGCGGGTTACAAACTCATTGGTGGCAGTGATGATGATGACGCGGTCGCCCGCATCTTTGTGCTTCTGCACCAGCGCCAGCGCTTCGGGGCGTATGGCGGGTTGAATCACCTCATGCATGAATTGCACATGAGCCTGGGCCGCAGCTTCTGGCCCGCGCTGACAAAACGCCTCCGAGGCAAAACGCACATATTCGTGAATGTCCAAAGTGCCGGCTTGGTAGTGGGCGTAAAACTCATCGTTACGTTTCAAGAACGTGTCTTTGTCATGCCAACCTAGACGCACTGTGAACTCCCCCCACGATTGGTCAGAGTCAATCGGCAACAACGTGTGGTCAAGGTCAAATAAGGCGAGTTTCATCACATGGCTTCCAGCATGGCTTTGAGCAACGGGATGGTGATGGCGCGTTGCGTTTGCAAAGCGTAGCCATCCAGTTGGTCGAGGAGTTGAATCAGGCTGCTCAGGTCGCGACTGAAGCGATTGAGCATGAAATCCATCACCTCATCACTCAAAAACACGCCGCGCTCGTCGGCCTGTTGACGCAGCACGGAACGACGTTCAGGTTCGCTGAGCACCTGCAATTGAAAGATATGCCCCCAACCCAAACGGGTTCGCAAGTCTTCACGCAGGGACAAGTCACTAGGCGGGACACTGCCAGCAGCGAGCACCCAACGTTGCTGGCCATCACCAGGTGTGGTGGCGTTCACAAACCAATTGAAAGCGGCATGTTGTTGCACTGCTGTGTAGAGGTGCACATCATCCAGGATGACCACACGCCACGATTCTTCAAACGCAGTGGGCTCAACCACCGAAGCATCCATCCAACCTACGGCACAGCCTTGGTCACGCAAGCTGGCTTGCACGGCGCGTAACAAATGGGTTTTACCGCTGCCGCCTTCTCCCCACACATAGGTGGGTACGGGTGAGCGTTTGTCGCTCCCCACCCACAGCTGCATGTGTTGCAACGCAGCTTGATTGGGACCCGCAAAAAAGTTTTTCAGTGTTGGGCCTGGGGCCAAACCGATGTCGAGTGCGATTTGCTTCATCTGCACTCAAACACCACGGTACAAAGCACTGGCTTGGTACTGCGCACGCAAACGGCGAATGGCCACCAGCAACACGGCACTGGCAGGCAAAGCCACCAACACACCGACAAAACCAAACAACTGGCCAAAGGCCATCAGCGCAAAAATCACGTGCAGCGGGTGCAAGCCAATGCGCTCACCCACCAAACGGGGCGTGAGCACAAAACTTTCAATGAGTTGGCCCAAGCCATACACCACCGTCACCATCAGAAACGCCTCGCTAGGCGCAAACTGCAGCACGCCCGCCAGCATCGCCAATACCAGCCCCAAACCAAAACCCACATACGGCACAAATACGGCCAAGCCCGTGAACACACCAATGGGGAAAGCCAACTCCAAACCAAAGGCCCACAAAGCCACGCTGTAATACACCGCCAACAAGACCATGACCGACAACTGGCCGCGCAGGTATTGACCCAACACATCGTCGCACTCGGCCACAAAGCTGTCATAGGTGCTGCGCGCAGGCAGTGGCACCAAGGTTTCGACGTGACGCACAAAGCGCTGCCAATCCGCCAACAAATAAAACAACACCACTGGAATCAGCACTAAGTTGCCAATCACAGCCAGCGCCACACTGCCGCCAATGCGCAATGATGTCAGCGCTTGCTTAAACGCATCGTCAAACGAAGTACTGAAGGTTTGCAGCACAAAGGCCTTGATACTGACGGGATCGAGCATCACGGGAATGCCTTTGGCTTGCAGCCAAGGCGCAATGTCAGTTTGTAACCGCTCCACCAACACAGGCACTTGGTCGCGCATGCGGGGCAGTTCGTTGGCCAGGATGGGGATCAATAAGGTGAACAAAGCCACCAACAGCATCAAAAACAGAACTTCAACCATCACCACGGCCACCAGGCGCGGCAAACGAGGGCCACAGGCATGCTGGAGGCCCTGCACCAAGGGACTCAGCACATAAGCCAACACCGCCGCCACCACAAACGGCATGAGCACAGCCCCCAGCAGCCACAAAACCAGTGCGACCACACCTACAAGGCCAGTCCAGGCCAAGGCGTGTCGTTGAGCGGGAGTGAATTGCATACAGCGTGTGAAGGTGATGGCTTTAAAATTACCGCTTGATTCTATCGGCGCACACCTTCTCAGCGCCCCAGCACCTCTTCACTATGAACAAACCCCTCTCCTACAAAGACGCAGGCGTCGACATTGACGCAGGCGATGCCTTGGTCGAACGCATCAAACCCTTGGCCAAAAAAACCATGCGCGAGGGCGTGTTGGCTGGCATCGGCGGCTTTGGCGCGTTGTTTGAAGTGCCCAAACGCTACAAAGAACCTGTGTTGGTGAGCGGAACCGACGGCGTGGGCACCAAGCTCAAGCTGGCGTTTGAATGGCAAATGCACGACACCGTGGGCATCGACTTGGTGGCCATGAGCGTGAACGACGTGCTGGTGCAAGGCGCCGAGCCCCTGTTCTTCCTCGACTACTTTGCTTGCGGCAAACTGCATGTGGATACCGCCGCTGCAGTCGTGGGCGGCATTGCCAAAGGTTGCGAGCTGTCTGGCTGCGCCTTGATTGGCGGCGAAACCGCTGAAATGCCTGGTATGTACCCCGATGGCGAATACGACCTGGCAGGCTTTGCCGTGGGCGCGGTGGAAAAATCCAAAATCTTGACGGGTCAAAACGTTCAAGCTGGCGACGTGGTGCTGGGCTTGGCCTCGGCAGGCGTGCACTCCAACGGTTTCTCATTGGTGCGCAAGGTCATTGACCGTGCTGGAGCAAATGCTCCCGCCTCCTTGGACGGCAAGCCGTTCAAAGAAGCCATCATGGCCCCCACCCGCTTGTATGTGAAGAGCGTATTGGCCGCTTTGGCCGAAACGCCCATCAAAGCCTTGGCCCACATCACCGGTGGTGGCTTGCTGGAAAACATTCCTCGCGTGCTACCCGAAGGCATGGCTGCTCACCTGCAAAAAGGCAGCTGGCCACAAACCGAGCTGTTTGCTTGGTTACAAAACACAGCGGGCATCGACGACATTGAAATGAACCGCACCTTCAACAATGGCATTGGCATGGTGGTGGTCATTGACGCGGCCCACGCCGAAGCCTGTGCCAATGTGCTTCGCGCTCACGGCGAGCACGTGTACACGATTGGTGTGATTGTCAATCGCGGCGAAGGCGCTGCGGTGGTGGTGGCTTAAACCGACTTGCCTTGATAAAAAAGCACCCGAGGGTGCTTTTTTATTCTTCGTCGTCTCTCACTTGTGGCAACAGCACCATCAGCCGCTGCCTCACCAGCATCAAGCGCTCTGGGTCTTGATGCGAGGTGTACACCTCTTCCAAGTTACGCAACATGCGCGCGACAATTTCGCGTGGCGTGGCAGCGCGCAAGTAGTGCTTGAGCAGCTCGTCCGACACATGGCCATCGCGCATCAAACCTGACTCGGCATGCAAGGGCATCAATCGCTCGGACAACTGCTCTTTGCCCAACGATTCGCCTGTGAACGGATCGATCACGACTTGCCCCTCGTTGGGATAAGGTAAACGCACTTTCACCAAGAAGTGGCCAGGAAAGCTCACGCCTTGCGCACGCAGCCCAATGCTTTGCGCCAGCTCTAGCCACAACACCGCCAAGCTGATGGGAATGCCACGCCTCGTGCGCAACATCACGTGCAGGTAGCTGTTGTCTGGGTCGTAGTAGTTGTTGAGGTTGCCGCTGAAGCCATGCTCATCAAAGAAGAACTTATTGAGCAAGCGTAGTTTTTGCAGGGCTCCTGCATCGGCGGGTAAGCGTTGTTTGAGGCGGCTGCTGAGTTGGTCCACATGGTCCAACACCTGTTGAATGTCTAGCTCTGGGTATTCGTCTTGGGCCAAGCTGGCTGCGGCTTCAAGCAGGGGAAATTGCTCATCGCTTTGCACCAAGGAAGCAAAGTATTGCAAGGCGGTGGGTACTTCGAGTTTGAAATTCATGGCTCAGTCCCCTCTTGTTTCAGGTCATCGACGCAATAACACACGCAGCTTCAAGCCAGTGAGGGTGAGTGTGGCAAAGTACAACAACGCACTCACGGCCAATACCCCGCTCATCAACCCCACACGCAACAGTGGCGTGGCATGCAAGGCCGTCCAATCCCAATGTTGAGCCGACCACCACAGCCATGCGCCAAGCACGGCACACGCCACCAGCACTTGCAACACAAAGCGCCACCAACCTGCGCTCATCACATACGTGCCATTTTTGCGCAAGCCCCACAGCAGCCAAGTTGCATTCACCAACGCGCCTAGACCAATCGACAAAGCCAACCCAGCGTGTGCCAAATACGGCACCAGCGCCAAGTTAAACAACTGCGTGATGACGAGCACCGCTACCGCAATGCGCACGGGGGTACGAATGTCTTGGCTGGCGTAGTAACCAGGTGCCAGCACCTTGATGGCCACCAGCCCTAGCAAGCCCACGCCATAGCCCATCAATGCCAAGGTGGTTTGCTGCACATCGTGGGCGCTGAACGCTCCGTAGTTGTAAAGCACAGCCACCAAGGCTTTAGAGAACACCAGCAAAGCCAACGCGCAAGGCAGCGCCAGCAAGAGCACCAAGCGCAAGCCCCAGTCCAACATCTCTGAATATTTGATGGTGTCGTTGGCCGCCTTCGCAGCCGAGAGTTGGGGCATGAGCACCACGCCCAACGCCACACCCAACAAGGCGGTGGGAAACTCCATCAAACGGTCGGCATAACTCAGCCAACTCACACTGCCTGGTGTGAGCTGCGAGGCGATTTGCGTATTGATCAGCAAGGAAATCTGCGCCACGCTGACACCCAGCAAGGCAGGCGCCATGAGCTGCAAGATGCGCTTAGGGCCTTCACCGCCCCAAGCCTCGCGCACAGCACGCCAGCTCAGGCCCACACGGGGCAACATACCCAAACGATGCAAAGCCCACAGCTGCATGCTGAGTTGGGCCACACCGCCCAGCATCACGCCCACAGCCAGCGCATAAATAGGTGGTACACCCAAAGTGCCAAACCACGGGCCACCCCACCAAGCAGCGGCAATCATGGACACGTTCAACAGCACGGGCGTGGCCGCTGGCACGGCAAAGCGCTTCCACGTATTCAACACACCAGCGGCCAAAGCGACCAGCGACATGAAGGCGATGTACGGGAACATGAAACGCGTCATCACCACCGCCACCTCAAAACCTTCAGCCGACTGCTTCAGCCCGCTGGCCATGGCCCAAACCAGCCAAGGCGCTCCCAAAACGCCCAACGCAGAGGTGATGAACAAAGCCCAAATCAACAACGTTGCCACCTGGTTAATCAGCACGTGGGTGGCCTCGTCGCCATGCTGCTGGCGACTGGCGGCCAGCACAGGCACAAAGGCTTGGCTAAAGGCGCCTTCGGCAAACAAGCGGCGAAACAGATTGGGGATGCGAAACGCCACATTGAAGGCGTCGGTCAGCGCGCTGGCGCCGAAAGTCGAGGCAATCAGCAGTTCGCGCATCAGCCCAGTGATGCGGGAAACCAGGGTCAAGCCCGAGACGATGGAGGCAGATTTAAACAATGACACGCTTTGGAGTGTAGCGAGACCTTGACGGCTCTGATGGACGGGTAAAGCTCCAGCTTGGGGATTTGCTACAATCATCGGCTTTGCTGACATCATCCTCAGACACATAAGGAAACTATCATGGCCTCAGCCAAACCCAAGAAAAAGAACCCACGCCTGGCATCAGGCCGTAAACGCGTCCGTCAGGACATCAAAATCAACGCTGCCAACACTTCGTTGCGCTCGAAGTACCGCACTGCGGTGAAGAACGTCGAGAAAGCTGTCTTGGCTGGCGACAAAACCAAAGCTACCGAACTGTTTGCCAAGATGCAAGCCGTGGTGGACACGATTGCTGACAAAGGCATCTTCCACAAAAACAAAGCTGCTCGCGATAAGAGCCGCTTGTCTTCCAAGGTGAAAGCCTTGGCACTCGCCGCCTAATTTCATTAGGCCACCAGCCCGGGCTGAATGTTCAGCCCGCCGTTTGTAACGGGTGCGCTGTCAGCAAAGAAAAGCAAAAACCCGCTCTAAAGCGGGTTTTTTGTTATCTGGTGTTTTTGAGGCGTTGCCTCTGCGCTGTGATTTAGGCTGCAGGCGGGAGCTCTGGCAACAAGCAGGCTTCCACCACCTGCAGGCTGTTGTCTTTGGCGAAGTTCATCACAAAGTTCCATGCCATGGGATCTTCATCGCGCAAGTCGGTGTGGACGATGACGCATTTTTTGCCATCCAGCACGTTCGGTACGCACCAAGGCGAATAGCTCAGGTGACTACCTGGTGTGGCACCGCCCGGACGGAATTGGCTCATCACGCCCGCCAAACGCTCGGCCCAATCGCTGGGGCGAAACGTGCGTCCTTCATGGGTAACGCCCAGAATGAATACTTCTTTGGCAGAGTGTGAAACCATCGGGTAGAGGTGGAAATCTGTGACATGCGGCTAGGGGATCTCCCTAGGTCGCTCGGTTGACTGGTATTCTATCTTATATAAGACTTGTGACGTTTGAATGACCTCAAATAGGACACGGTTTTGTCATGCCAGAGCCTCTAAAATCACGCTTCAACGGCTCAACCTTCGTTGGGTCGTTTTCTTTTTGGAGTACCTGATGTCAACCGCTACACGCACTGTGCCTACCGAACCCCATGTCATGCCGACTTTTGGGCGCTTGCCCATCGCCATTGCACGTGGTCAAGGTTGCCGCGTGTGGGACACCGAAGGTCGCGCCTACCTAGATGCCTTGGCTGGCATTGCCGTCAACACTTTGGGCCACAACCATGCCGAGTTTGTGGCGGCTTTGCAGCACCAAATGACGGAAGTCATTCACTGCTGCAACTACTACTACACACCCAATGCCGAAAAGCTAGCGGCCAAGCTGGTCGAGTTCTCGGGCATGACCAATGTGTTTTATTGCAACAGCGGTTTAGAAGCCAACGAAGCCGCACTGAAAATCGCCCGTAAATTTGGCCACGACAAAGGCATCAGCAACCCACAAATCGTGGTGTACGAAAAAGCCTTCCACGGCCGCAGCATTGCCACACTCAGTGCCACGGGCAACGCCAAAATTCAAAAAGGTTTTGAGCCATTGCTTGAAGGCTTCATCCGCGTGCCCGTGAACAACATCGACGCACTGAAACAAGCCACCGAAGGCAACCCCAATGTGGTGGCTGTGTTCTTGGAAACCATCCAAGGCGAAGGTGGCGTCAACCCCATGCACATGGACTACCTGCGTGACGTGCGCGAGCTGTGCAACCAACGCGATTGGCTGATGATGGTCGACGAAGTGCAAAGCGGTATGGGCCGCACAGGCAAATGGTTTGCCCATCAATGGGCTGGCGTGGTGCCCGATGTGATGCCACTGGCCAAAGGCTTGGCCTCTGGCGTACCCATTGGCGCGGTGGTGGCTGGCCCCAAGGCTGCTGGTGTGTTGACCGCTGGCACACATGGCTCTACCTTTGGTGGCAACCCACTGGCAGTGCGCGCAGGTTTGGAAACCATCCGCATCATGGAGAAAGATGACCTCATGGGCAACGCAGCGCGCATGGGTCAATACTTGGCTGAGGCGTTCAAGCGCGAATTTACGAATGAGCCCGGCGTGAAAGACATTCGCGGCCAAGGCTTGATGATTGGCATTGAACTCGACCGCCCCTGCGGCTTGATCATGCAGCGCGCCTTAGATGCCGGCCTCATGCTCAGCGTCACGGCCGACACCGTGGTGCGCTTGTTACCACCACTCATCATCACTCAAGCTGAGTGCGATGAACTGATTTCAATCTTGGTGCCACTGATCAAAACCTTCTTGGCAGAAAAAGCATGACGATCAAACATTACCTGCAGTTCACCTCCCTCACGGCGGATGAATACGCTTATGTCTTCTCACGCGCAGCGCTGATCAAGAAGAAATTCAAAGCCTACGAAAAACACCACACGCTGGCCGACCGCACCCTGGCCATGATTTTTGAAAAGGCCTCCACGCGCACCCGTGTAAGCTTTGAAGCAGGTATGTATCAGCTGGGCGGCTCGGTGGTTCACCTGACCACAGGCGACAGCCAACTGGGCCGCTCTGAGCCGATCGAAGACAGCGCCAAAGTCATCAGCCGCATGACCGACTTGGTGATGATTCGCACCTACGGCCAAGACAAGATCAACACCTTTGCCGCTAACTCGCGCGTGCCTGTGATCAACGGTTTAACCAACGAGTTTCATCCCTGCCAAATCATGGCTGACTTGTTCACCTTCATCGAGCACCGCGGCTTGACCGTCCACCCGCTTGAATGCCTCAAGGGCAAAGTGGTGGCGTGGGTGGGTGACGGCAACAACATGGCCAACACCTGGCTGCAAGCGGCCGACATGTTGGGCTTTACCGTGCACGTCAGCACACCCAGCGGCTACGAGGTGAACCCTGCCATTGCAGGCCTCTCCAACAGCAACTGCTACAAGGTGTTTGATAACCCCATGCAAGCCTG
>JACCDT010343835.1_pt1 | contig 13121 bp, 23 predicted proteins | sample 7446291 | NCBI WGS metagenome assembly JACCDT01 (sample SAMN15323446, study PRJNA562643) | freshwater metagenome | isolation source: river surface water | place: USA:Blue River Watershed | collected 2017-08-17
AAAATTAAATAATTATCTTTTAACCACATAAATTTAGTGGAACCTTGTAATTGAAAAAAAGATAAACATTGTGCAAAAATACCCAATACTATACCAAGTACTAATCTCCAAATATCTATCACTTGTTGATCCTCCTAAATAGTTTTAAAAAAACAAGTCTAATAAATTTAAAAGTAGTTTTTTTTCTTTTTAATTTCGGGAATCTATGATGATTTCCCATACCATCATAATCTGTCTCGTCAACATAAGCATTAGGTGATGGTAAATCACTATAATAACACCAATTATCTTCTTTCATTTTTTCTTTTTTTAATTAATTATTAGATATCTATATAAACACCTCTAAACTAAGAATGTTTATAGATTCACATAAATTATAAAAATTAATAAAACTAATAAAACTAAGGAAGGTGCTTTTTTATAAAAACTGTTATTGATAGAAAGATGAAAATATTGAGATGCTATCATAAATAAACTAAGTAAAATTGTAGTCGGTAAAAGTATTGGTGTAAATAACAAACTAAAAAGTAGAAAAAGAGAAAGTATTACTTTAGTGATACCTACTAAATCTCTTGTTGAGTTTGATAAACCAAAACTTTGGAAATCTCTTTTGACGTTTTGGAAGCGAAATAACCAAACAACAAGTATAGATATTGAAACAGTAATTTGTGATAGTGATAATAATAGTGACATTTTTAATTTTTTTTTTATTTATCTTAATCTTATAACAGAAAAAAAGAAAGTTGTTAAATACTTTAATATTTAACAACTTAATTTACTATCTACGATTCAATTCAAATAATCTTTTTCAATTCTTGACTTGGATAAGCTTCGTGGAAAAACAGTTTAACAATATCATACGAAGAAACAATACCTACCAATTCTCTTTCATCATTCACAATTGGAATTGCATGAAAATAGTTTTCTAAGAAGATTTCTGCAGCTACACCAATCTTATCATCTGGATTAATGATAACAACGTTTCTTGTCATTATATCTTCAGCCTTGAACTTAGAGAATATTTGTTGATTATATTCAACTGCACTTTCTTCACTTTCGAGTTTAGCACCGTGAATCGCTTTTAGAAAATCAGTTTTACTAATTATACCAACTAAGTCCAAATGACGAACTACCGGGATATGGTGAATGTTATAATTTTGAAAAATGTCACTTACTAATTGTAAGGGAGCTGTGGGTAAAACAGTAATTAATTTCTTCGTCATGATTTCCGATACTGGTCGGTTCATCAATTCGTTTATTTGCTTGTTCATTTTATTTTGATTTTTTTATTATATGATTTATTCTTTCTTATGTTTTACTTATCTAATATCAATTTATTAATTGATATATCTCGCCATTCATCTTGTCTAATCAATTTACTAAAAATGGTAGAATGTGCAAAATGTTTACTTTTATCTTCTAAATTTTGAATGACACCGGTTGTCCAATCATTTTGAGCATCATATACGTCAACACTAATTATCTGATATTTTACACCTGGTGTGAAAAAATACTGATAACTACCACCGGTTTTCCCATAAGTAGCACTATGAGATTCCTTAAAATAAACTATATCACCAACTTTCATTTTAAAAATTTATTGACTATTTTACATTTTTTTAAAGAATAAGTTCTATAATATATAATTAAATTTTTAAATTAAAATGAATTATTTATATACAATACCCGAACACTACAAAAGATTTATTAATGAAAACGGCATAAATAGAATTGATAAAGGTATTAAAATATTACCAGTTGAAAATAAAATGAGTTTATTTAAAAGTAGTTTTTCATTAAATGAAGAAGGAATAGTTGAAAGTCCATTAGAGACCAATTATACATTAAAATATATTAATGAAAAATTTATAAAATTGTTGTTCAGTTCGAAATCAAACACAACGTATCGTTTAGATTTACACATTATCAATGAAAACGATGAACTAGTAAATCACATTGCTTTCACGATTGATGACACAGAATATGATAGTATACCAGATAACGTAAATGATTATAACCAATATGAAATCGATTATAATCAACCAACAAACAAATATGAAATGATAGAGGTTTTAAATAGAATACATTTTATTTTACTCGATTTAGTAAATAAGGATAAAATACTTAACTATTTTTGTATAGGCGGAACTGAAATAAAAGGAAAAAACAATATATATGAATATTTTTTGAAAACTATTGTTGGAGAAGGTGGATTTAAAAAATTAAAAACAGATGTTTATCCAGATATTGGTTGGGGATTATACTTTAGAATTTAATCAGTTAAATCTTTTAATTTGATATTTCTTAAATGTTTTTTGATTACCTCATCTTCTCTTCCTTCACTAAACATCTCAATAATATCATTAACTCTTTCGACTAGTTTTGTCATGTTTTTAGAATCGATAATACCTGGATTACTTGAGTATTTAGAGCCTTGCCAAATCAGTTCTACCTTATCTTCATTACTCCTTATAAACCAAGTAGTAACATTTTCGAAATACATAAATTCTCCAACTGAATGTATTTTTTTCTCAGCAGCTTCTGATGTTAGATTTTTAACGTCTAAATAGATAACAAAGATTGGGTTTTCTAAATCTAATCTAGAATTAATTTTTTCCTTCGATTCTTGGTATGTCTGTGTTTTTTTCATGTTGATTAAACAAATTAGGTTCTTCCTTTCTTATATTACATTCACATTTTCCCAATTGAATACCATTTTCAGCAGAAATCATTTTAACACTATCACCTCTTTCTACATACTTTTTCAAGTTCTTAATCCAATCGTTATCTAAATAACAATCGGGTTCACAACAGGCTGCAAATACTTTTCCACAACACTTATATCTTATAGTCTGTATCATACTTCTTTTCTTTCATCTAACATTTTATCAGCCATTTCATAAGCCAATTTTGCTACTCTTTCTCTGATTTCATTTGAAGATTCATCACTAGATACAATAACCCACTGCTCAGTTGCACCTGATGGTGCAATATTTTTTCTATAGGTTTGTCCATATAGTGAAGTATTACTTACTAATCCAGTAAGTGCGGCTGCTGCGAAATAATCTCTTAGATTCGGGTATTTTTCCATTTTATTCTGATATTAATTGAAATCTATTTTCTCCACTTTCAGTTTTCTCTAACCAAGAATCGATTGGTCTTGCATAAATAGAACCGAAGTTGAGTGATTTATATATGACTAAAATCTGATTTTGTTCAGTATGAGTAGCCATAGAAATTACTTGATAAGTACCACCTTTATAGTGTTTATAAATTTGATTGGGTAGAGGATAACTCATAGATTTTTATTTGAGAAATTTGATTTGTAAGCTATAATAACCATCTTCACGATTAATATCTAATTTGATAACGGAATTTGAGACGTAATCTATCCAAGTAGAATCATCAATTTGAACATAGTCTTTTAATTCTTTATATGATTTATTCAACAGGGCAATAGGTCTAAATAAAACCCAAGCAGTACAATATTCTTGTCCTCCAAAGGTTTCAAAAATAAAAGACCATCTTTCTAAACCACTGTCTAGTGGATAATCATAACTGATCGTTTTAACACCATTTATAAAATGAGTTTGATATTTAGTACCAAAGTTAGTTTGAATTTGTTGTAGAGTGTTCCCTAATTGAGAAAAAAGAACTAAAGGAAATAGAAATAATAGTGTAGTGATTAATTTTTTCATTTATTTTAATATTTTAATTGTTTTTATATATTTGAATTAATTTTATGAGCGCCCCTAATCTTGCCTCTCCCCAAGACGAAAATATATTTTCGAGTTTTTCTTCTTTCTCCTCTGAATAAAGATAAACAGAAAATTCCAGATTATTAAGCTTTTGTATAGAAATATAGAAATCTTTTTTTCTAAAAAAATTGAATGCTTGTTCCCAAGTAGGAGCCATTATATATTTAGTACTTGAATTTTTCATCCAACCACCATAAGCACCATTCAATAAATCTTCACCCCACCAATGAGTCAAACAAATTTCATCAAAACCCAATTCCCTTAAATCTTTTGATTGTTTATGGGACAAAAATAATTCTTTCATAATTATCTATAAATATAATTACCAACTAAAATATTTTTTCCCTCTTTCGTAGTGATAGTATCTAAAACATCGTTAAAGTCACTACCCCTACTACAAGACTTAGCACTCCAACAATCTTCACTATTCCCCTTTGTAAGTGGCATATAACATCTACCACATTTCATTTGAGCTTCAAAGTAGATCGGATAATTAGTTCCTAATGTAGATTCTAATAACTCCACTAACTGTGAATTTAAACCAAAAAGTGGATCGCCTTCGATAGACATATTAGAATTATTTTCACGACCCATATCGAAATATTTTCTGGCGGTTTTTCTAAGTATCATCATCATAAATTCCTGGCTGTATTGATAACGATTTTTAGCTTCTTGCCAACCCTGAATAAATCCAGATTTTTTATCTGGATTAACCGGAGACATCATTCCTATTTCTGTACTATATTTAAGTGCTAACTTATCTACTGATTCAACTATTTGATGGCACCTATTTCTTTCAAAACAGTCTTTATTCAAGTCTGTTATTGCACCATCTTTTGTTATACAACAATGAGTATCGGAAATTGGTAATAAATCTAAATCATCTAAGGGTTCTACCCCATTCAGTGCGAGATGAGCTACAATTTTGTGACAAGCGGTTTCGTATAAGTGTTTATTATTTTCTCTATCACTTATTTGTGACTTACTAAATCTTTGAATGTCATTTTCTCCCCACCAGTTGAAAAGGTACCAATCACCGACTTTTAATTCTTCGTTTGTGATTGCGACTAAATAGTTGTCACTTTTTTTAATTTCTAATTTCATAGTGTATATTTATACAGTTAGTTATGTTCTAAAAATGTTTGTTAAAATCGAGTGTTAAAAGTAAATGTATTCACCTACCCAAATTAGTCTTTCACTCTTAGTTATTGTTTTAATTCCTGTTTGTATAGTTTTCCATCCATCATCACCATATGGTATTCTTGACGTATCCATTTCACATTCAAAAGAAATTGGATATTTTGGTTGTGACATTGTTAATAAGAGATATTCAGCAGTAAGTCCTGTCTCTCTACTTTTTTCTACTATCTTTATTACATCTTCATCAGACCATTTATATTTCTCTTTGGCTTTGTTGTAACCATTTATAAAACCTGTTGCATTCCAACCATCATTAGTTAATGACCTATTTCTAATTGGTTGTGACTTCACATACTCATCAGCCATCTTCTCAACATCATCTTCTTGTTCAAACAATGGTAACAACGGAATATTTTCCAATATATTACCATTTAATGGTAAATGTGCCAATATTTTGAATTGAGTTGATGTGTCCCAATCATTCACATTATCAATTTGAATTACATCATATCTTCCATCAACCAATTTCTCGGCAACAAAATAAGGTTCATCACCTTCCCAAATGAAAGTATCACCAATTATAATAAGATAATTGTCTGTTTTGATTATGTTGTGTTTCATATTAATAAATGTATTTTCCTACTAAAATTGTTTGACTTTTTGAGTTGGTTGTTGTTTTAATTTTTAATTCTTGCGCATCATATTGTAAAGTTGGACTTCCGTATGAGTTATGCCATTCCATTTCAGATTCAAAAGCAATAGGATATTTTGGTTGTGAAAGGGTTTGAATGATTTCTTCTTCTGAATGAAACTCAAGCTTATGGTCATATTTAGAAGTAGTTGCTAATAGTATTGCTTTTCTCATATCATCCTCTGTGTATTTATACTTTTCTTTGGCTTTATTGTAGCCTTCCTTAAATGATTTTCTTTTTTCATTTTGCCAATCATATCCACCTTTTTGATGTTGTTCTACCAACTTCTCAACATCATCTTCTTGTTCAATGTTTGGTAATAAATCTACACCCTCTAATATTGGTGAGTTGTTGAGTGGTAGGTGAGCAATTACTTTATGATACATTTTCTTGTCATAATTCTCAATCCAATGACCATCTTTACTTCTTCTAAAAACACCATTACTTATTTTAGAAAGATAGTAGTCACCTTCTTTAATCTCTGAATCATCTACAACAAGTAGATATTTATCTGTCTGTATTATATTATATTTCATATTAATAAATGTATTTTCCTACTAAAATTGTTTGTCCTTGTGAGTTGGTTGTTGTTTTAGGTTCTACTTTGAGATGTTCTTCATTTGTGTATTCATAAGGAATTATTGGTCTCCATTCAAACTCAAAAGCAACAGGTATTTTTGGTTGTGAAAGGGATTCTAAATACATTTCTAATCTACTTAAAAAGTCAACCCTTACACCACTTGACACACATTCAGCTGCATATTTTGCGCAATATGTAAATGCTTTTTGAATATCCTCTTCTGTGTATTTATACTTCTCTTTGGCTTTATTGTATCCATAAGAAACTGCTGTCATGATTTCGTTAGCAACTCTTCGTGTTTCTAAACTATTGGGATTCCATCTTCTTTCTATTGCTCTTTCTATACCTAACTTCTCAACATTATCTTCTTGTTCAATAGATGGTAATAAATCTACACCCTCTAAAATTGGTGAATTGTTGAGTGGTAAGTGAGCAATGATTTTTTTTTGATTTGTATATCCACCATCTACAACAGCAGTATAAATACCTTTAATATGGTGATAAGTATAATCACCTTCTTTAATATCTGAATCATCTACGACAAGTAGATATTTTTCTGTCTGTATTATATTATATTTCATATTTTTAATTATCTAAACTATCTGGTAAATAAAGAAGAGTAGGATTCTTTTTTTGTATATCTATATTTGGAAATCTTTTAGCAAACTCTATGACATCAAATCTTTTGGTGATTAAATGATAACCATTTTTAGTCGGTATTTCGGTTATCACTTTATCTTCTCCGAATGGTTGACAACCATCAATAGTTAATTTTATTTTGAGTATTTCTACATTGTCCTTAGTATCGATATCAACAATCCATCTTTTCTCATAGGTTTTCATTTGTCCAACAACTGAATCAAATAATCCTTTTTGATTTTGATTACCATTCTTAATTCTTTCAGCCAATAACATCATCATATCCAATGAAACATCCTTATGATTTTGTTTTTGTACATGTATATAAGCACGAGCCTTGAACATCTGACACAACTGTTTGATTTCATCCCATCTTTTATTTAAATAGTATTGACTATCAATACAATAAGATTTAATGGTTCTGACAGATTGGTGATTATCACGTTCACCTTCGGGTTGATCTTTTTTACGCTTTAAAATATAGAGCATATAAAAGTCGCCTTCATTATCGAAATTCAAGAGTGGTTGGATTAAATTAAGATTATCAATCATTTTCGTTTATTTTTTCAAATCAATTAACAACATTTTACCAATTACAAAACCAATACCTGTAACAAGAGTGGTCTGATAACCATATAAATAAACACACAATGTTACTATTAATACACCTAATATCATTGCTAAAACATGAATCAATAGTTCTTTAACTGACTGCGATAAAAACGAAAATAAGTTTCTCATAGATTTTTACATTTTAACAAAGATAATAAAAAGGTTTAATAAAAAAAAATTATTTATAAATATTTTTTCAAAAATTTTGTAGAGTGTTGGATTTAGTGATAGCGTGATAAATAGTAATAATTTTTCCACCTGTTAATTTATATATAGTATTAGGAGGAGATATAAATGTTGAAAATAGATTGGTATTTAGAGCAGCCAATAGACTTCGAACATAAAAATTATGTTCTATTATCTTATTTAGGTGAACTTGATTCTTCTTTTTCAAAAGCTAAGCTTAGTCCTTATTTACTACACACTGAGAATTTAGTTTATGATATGAAAAACTTTTTGTATGTAGAAAAAGATATTAGAAATAAATTTAAGAGCGAAATTATCGGTCTCAATTTCAGGGAAGGTCTCATTAGAAATAAGTTAGAGTTAGATTCAAGTATTAATGAAGTTTTACAAATAGTAGACTATTCTTTACCGATTTTAGAAGTTAAAATAAAGTTTGGTTATTTCTTACTTAAGAAATATCCACAAATATTATTTTAAAACCTGATTTGTTAAATTTTCTAAAATATCATTTCTTCTGACTTCCAAAATTTTACTTTTTATAGAACTATCTGGTTCTGGTATTCCCCAAAACTCACTACCATTATAACAAACAAAATTTTTAATTCTTTTAATGTAAAAATATTCAACCTGCCAAATTTGATATTCAATATCTAGTTTTTTAAAAGATTCTAAAATTAGATTATTTAAATTTTTACAATAAATAGTATCAACATCCCAAAAAATTACATCATCAGATAATTTTTCCCGATTTAGATTATTATTTAAGTCTTCCCAGAAGTTTCTAACATATTGAAGTAAAATTGAAACCGATTTCCAATCTCTTTTGTATAATTTACCAAAATATGAATTTACAAAGTATTTTGACTCTTCATCATTTTTAAGAATAGATTCTTTTATTTTATTCATATTAGATATTTCAGATTTATCTATAAAACCAGAATCTGTCATTTGTAAAAGAAGATTAGGGTAAAGTGATTTTAACTCTAAAACTTGGACATTCGAAATAACTTTATCAACCCAATTAGGATTTAGATAATGTGTTTGTCCAATTTGTTTATCACTATTTTGTTTAGCCTTTTCTATTAAATCTTTAATCATCTTTTTAGTTATCAAAAAAGAAACAAATTCTAATTTCTTCATCCTCATTACCTAATGAGTCTATCTTTTCTATGAAATTTTCCGCACTAAGTTCTTTCCATATCTTTTTATCTACTTGTAATAATTCACTTACTAAAAACCAACTATGAGAATGTGCACTCCCCTCCCAAGAACTACAAGCCCACAAATAAGCATCAGAAGCATCTTGTGGTATACCACGAGGATAATCTAAAGGTTCTATACAACCACCATTTCTAACATCAGCTAAAAAAGCAAAAAGTCGATAGTTTCTATCTTCATAAAAATGAAAACAAATCCAAGTTTCATCAGAGTCGTCGAAAAACCAATCATCAAAGGATTCCCATTTATAGACATTGACTATTTCTTCATTAAATATCTCAGATATTTTTTCATCACGAATTTTCGATTTTGATTTTAAAGTAGGACAATTTTTATTTTCAACATTTGTCCATCTTTCTAAATACATATGACAATCAGCTCCCATAGTCAGTAATTTTAAGTGAAGCAAAGATAAGTATAATAGTTAATAAAAAAAAAATAAAATTGAATTATTTCTTAATAAACTTCTTGAAGGTGAACAAGAAATCAATAAACTCCTTGTCAAATAATTTTTTGTCAATTCCAATGTCATGTAGTGATTCAATATAAGCAGAGAAATATTTCTTATCATATATCCTGTTCTGCTCTAATGTCTTAATCATTATACTAGGAAACATCTTATCATAGGCAATATGTGTTTGATAATTATTCTTCTCAACCCAATCCTTTAAATTATCCAGATTTCTATCAATAATCATTTTATATTTCTCATATTCAGAATCCTCTAAATTATCAAACAAAAAATCATAGAATAACTTTTCTAATGTTTCAAATGTAAATAACCAATCATTTATTCCACGACCCAATTCATCTCCTTGAAATGTAGTTTTCTTATATGGTAAGATTTCGGTTTTCTTGAATTCACCACTTTCAACCCATTCAGGATTTTTAGATTCAATTTCTTTGATTAATGTCGATAATATTTGTTGGAGGGCTAAATCATCAATTCGATTGGTTCTACCAAAATAAATTGTCATGAAATCTTTTTTTGAATTCTTAACGTGTAGTTGCAAATTTCCAACTATGTTGTAATAAATATGAAACGTAGAAATAATTTTATTTCTATTTGTTTTATTATCTTCTAATTCATAAAATTCCAATACTGATTTTACAATGGTATTTGATGTAGTTTTAATTAATTCTTTTTCGGTTACTATACCATTGATTGCTCTACCTTCTTCGTCAATCTGCAATTCTGTTAATCTTTTTAGCGCATTTACTACTCTATTCAAAACAAAATAGACTGGATTGTAAGTATCTAATGATTTTAGTTCGTTTAATTGTAGAAAGTTTTTTAAATATTTCATACGAAGTTTTTTACTTTCTTCTATATATTAACTTTATGGATGGGCTTTGTAGTCCCGATTGGATTTGAACCAATTTTCTCCTCTTTATAAGAGAGGTGCTTTAAAACCTACTAAGCGACAGGACTATTTTAGAGCACCCACTCAGCCACGATCTGAGAACGCTAGTTTACAAGACTAGTATTTTGCCAATTAAACTATAGGTGCTAATTATGGTTCATCAGGTGAGGGTCGAACTCACAACATCCGACTTGGAAGGACGGCACTCTACCAGTTGAGCTACTGATGCTAATTTTGTTGACCTACTAAGATTCGAACTTAGATTTCTTCAGTCAAAGTGAAGTGTGCTGAACCGTTGCACTATAGGTCATTTTTAGTGGAGAATATCGGTCACGATCCGATAACTCAGGTTTGCAAAACCCGTATTTTTGCCAGTTAGAACTAATTCCCCTATTTTTAGTTGGTAGGATGGGATTTGAACCCACATTTTCAATTTACCAGTTACAGTTCTCCATCTTATCAGGATGGGCTGATACCTACCAAGGTAATAAAAAAAAGAGTTCGATTTTTTATATCGAACTCTTACTATTAGAAATATTACTATTTACAAATTTCATAATATAGTTCGACTATACAGACAAATGCCCGCCACCTGGATTGTTGCCCCAGCTCCGATTTGCGTTGTTGTTTGAATAGTTTTCATAATATTAGATTTTTGAAATTGTTTTGTTATACTATATATACGTTTTAAAATCTGAAAAGTTCATTTTTCAAAACTTTTTTTTATTTTTTAAACTTTCTGAATTCTATCAATTAGCTCTTCCGTTGATATTCTTCTATCAGAGTATTCAGAAATGACTTCGATATTTTTATTTATAAAATCAAAAATTTTATCGAGAATCTGATTACTAATCAGTTTGGTGTTTACTTCACCAATTATTTTCAAATCAGGAATAGTTATAGTAAATGTTTCTTGCGGATCGAAGCTGTCTATTTTATTTGATACTTTGATTCGTTTACCATGATTCGGTGGATTCGGACCAATCCAAATAACAACATCTTCAATACCTGTTGTCTTTTTGGTAAAGTTTGCCATTTCCAACAACTCATTATCATAGTCGACGAATTCTTTAATATATTTCATTTTTTTAATTTTTTTATCTGAACAAAGATATATATTATTTTCGAAATATCAAAATAAATTTGAGTTCAGGGAGGGATTCAAACCCACGTTGTCTAATTTCTTAGAAAGGAATTTGCAGTTCCTTGCATTCACTCGCTCTGCCACCTGAACTTATAAAAAATAAATAGAAGAAAATTTGAAAGAGTATAATGTAGGGATCGAACCTACGAGCGTTTGTTTTACTGACAAATTGTTAACCATTAACGAAGTAACCCTTTTCATCACTATCTATTTCTATTTGCGTCCCAGGCAAGATTCGAACTTGCGATCCTCGTTTTAACAGAACGATGCTTTCGACCACTAAGCTACTGAGACTCTATTTGTTGGAGTGATGGGATTCGAACCCACCTGAAACCAGCTACCCTTTCAACGGTGTATAAGACTGAGGGGATACACTCCAATTTTGTTTGACGCAAGATCCGGATTCGAACCGGAGTTCCACTTTCGTAGAAGAGGCTTATGAGACCCCTGACATTGACCACTCGTCCACCTTGCGTGATGTTTTGTTGTCCCACTCTGATTCGAACAGGGATTTTATCATCCGTAGTGATAGGTTCTAAATCCTTTGAACTATGGGACACTTGTGACTTATAAAAGTAAACATAAGTTAGATATTGTTTGACACAAGTTTCAAATTTACACTTTCAATTGAATTATAAAAATTCAAAAATTTTTCTATTTCTTCACTAATGTATTTTTTCCCTTTTTCATTATTTATATTTTTCCATTTTATCCTATAAACATAAAAAAATTTCGAAACATATTCATCTCTTCGTATATCCATTTCTTTTCTATCTTCATACTCATGTTGTTTGCCATCTATTTCTAAATCTATGTTTTTTTCTGGTAAATAAAAATCCAAAAAATAATTACTACTACAATCAATTCCTAAATCAGACTTTTTAATAGGTTTATTAAATTCATATTTGATTTTATTATTTCCTAAAACAATTTTAAAAAATTTTTCTGGATAAGATTCGATTTTTCTAGACTGCCAACCTTTGTGTTTTCCGTTTTTAATTCTATCTTTGATAATATCTTTAAATTTTAAGATTGCATAGTAGTTTGAACAAGTTTTACTACAGTATTTTGATTTTGATTTTCTTCCTTTCTCAGTAACCTTTATTTCGAATTTATTTCCACAGGCGCAATCTTTCAAATTTTCTCTTTCACTTTTATTATTTCTGTAACTTTCTTTTTCATTTTTTTTATTTTTGCTTTTCAAAGTTTCAGATATTTTCTTTTTGCTTTTCAAAGTTTCAGATATTTTCTTTTTTTCTTCCTCGGACTTAACAGATCTGAAGTGCTTGTTTGCACAACTAAAAGAACAGGTCATTTTTTTAAGATTTTCTCTGACTTCAAAGTACGTATCACAAACTGGACACTTTCTTGTGTCCATTTCATATTTCTTATTTTTATTTTTTTTCTCAAAATGTGAGATATCAATTTTATTTTCATCAATGAAAGCTTTAAGCTTTTTCATAGAACTACCATTTGTATATCCGTATATTTTCAAACAGACATCATTAATGGAAAATCCGTTCTTTATGATTCCTATAATCTCAGAGTCTAACATAATTTAATATTTTTATTTATATATTAAATATTGTCTAACTCCCTTCATTCGAACCTCTTCATGTTTGCGCCACCTGAGAATTATGATATCCCGACTTCTAGTTTAACAGACTAGCGTTCTTCCTCTGAACTAAAGTGGCGTTAGATTTATTTCTGTGCGGAAAGCCGGACTCGAACCGACATGATCTACATCCCAAATGTAGTGGCTTACCAATTAGCCTATTTCCACAAATA
>JACCDT010858118.1_pt1 | contig 13119 bp, 16 predicted proteins | sample 7446291 | NCBI WGS metagenome assembly JACCDT01 (sample SAMN15323446, study PRJNA562643) | freshwater metagenome | isolation source: river surface water | place: USA:Blue River Watershed | collected 2017-08-17
ACCAACCGCCGCTTCAAGGCGCGCCAGGGCTAATCCCCTTGCGGCAGGGTTTCGCCCTGCTTTGAAGTCTGTTCGGCCCGCCTCCGTCAAGGGGTGCGGGCCGAAACCGTTTTGACCGACAGGATCTGCTTAGTGAGCCAGCGAATCGAAGCCGTCGTGTTCGACATTGGCAATGTCCTGGTCCGCTGGGACCGGCGCTTGCCTTACGTGGATCGCTTCGACGATCCGGCCGAGCTTGACTGGTTCATGGACGAAGTGATCCCGCTTAGCTGGCATGCCGAACATGACGCGGGCCGCTCGGCAGCAGAACTGGTGGCGGAACGCTCGGCTCTGTTTCCGGCCTATGCGCAGCATATCCATGACTGGTTCGCACGGTTCAACGAATCGATCCCTGGACCCGTGCCCGGCAGCCCGGAACTGGTCGAGCGGCTCGATGCTGCCGGCATGCCGCTTTATGCGATCACCAATTTCGGGGCCGACACCTGGGCCGGATTCCACCCGACGTTCCCGCTGCTCAAGCGTTTTGGCGATATTGTTGTTTCAGGTGTTGAGAAGCTCGCCAAGCCCGACCCGGCCATTTATGCGCTGGCAGCGCAGCGTTTCGGGCGTGACCCGGGCACCATGCTGTTTATCGATGATAGCCTGCCCAACGTGGAATCGGCCCGCAACTGCGGTTGGCACGCGCACCACTTCACTTCGGCTGAGCTGCTTGCCGATGACCTTCACACCCGCGGCCTGATCTGACCCACAAAAAAGAGGGCCTCCGTCTTGCGACAGAGGCCCAGCTATTGGGGGCTGTAAGGAGTGCCTGCCCGGCAAGCGCCCCGGGTGTGGGGGCACTGCCGGTAATGCGTCAGGCGGCCGCGTTACAACGCGCCAGCTTGGCAGCGTCGAATTCACCCTTGGGCGTGGTGAACTTGGTAACCTGGCCAAAGGCCTTCACGACCCGGGTGCAGGTGTTGATCGGCGCAGCGCCATCGACGCGGCCAGTGCATTCGGTGCCAGTGCAGGTCCAGTTCACGCCGTTAACGACCTTGGTTGCTTCAGCGGCCGGAGCGGCAAGGGTTGCCGAATAGGTACGCGCGGTCTGCGCCTGGACCGGGCTGGTGGTGACGGCGAAGCTGGCAATAGTGCCAACGACGGCGAGGCCGGCGGCGATCAGCGAGCGCGAGGTTGCGGTAGTGGTCATGGGTGTTCCCCTTTGCGTTTCTTGGTTCGTAAACTTCTTATCGCACGCAAGGATCGACAGCCTGGGAGGGGCACCGATTTGCGTTGCTAAAAGCCAATTAGCGATATAGGTTTTGAGTTGCAACTAGAAACTGTGCAGTGCAGCAAAGATTTTCTTGTCGGCAAGCGAGGCTGTTTTGCGTTAGTGTGCTGACCAAGGGACCAAGGGGATGATGACGATGGGCAACCTTCGTGAGCCGCTCGATGAGATCAACAATTGTGGCCTGCCCGCCGCGCTTGAGGTGATGGGCGAACGCTGGTCATTTATGATCCTGCGCGCCGCTTTCAATGGCATGTATCATTTCGAGGAATTTCTCGGCGCATTGGGCATTGCCCGCAACATCCTGTCCAATCGCCTCGCCCGCCTCGTCGAACACGGCATCATGAAGCGCCAGGCCCTGCCCGACGATCGGCGCAAGATCGAATACCGTCTGACCGAAAAGGGGCTCGATCTGCTCCCCGCCATGCTGGCGCTGCGCCAGTGGGGCGAAAAGTATGGTGCCGGCGTACCGTCGAACCCGGTTTTGTGCGATGAGCGTGACGGGATGCCGATCCAGGCCATCGCAATCCGCGCCCACGATGGCCGTGAACTGAGCCCGAAAGAGCTGGAGTGGCGGGATCAGGCTGACGTGAACTGGCCCAAGGACGGTTCGGCTTCGAAACTCCGCGCGCTTTAACTGCGCCCCACCACCCGTCGATAGCTGAGCGCTTCCGCAATATGGATGCGCCCCACCGCTTCACTGCCCGCAAGATCTGCAATCGTTCGTGCCACCCGCAGCATCCGGGTATAGCCGCGCGCCGATAGCCGCATCGCCTCGGCCGCCTGCATCAGCAGCTTTCGCCCGGCATCGTCCGGGGTGGCGTGGCGTTCAAGCAGGTCACCATCCAGTTCGGCGTTGCTAGACTTGCCCGTACCCTCCAGCCGCGAGACCTGAACCGCGCGCGCCGCTGCCACCCGGGCGGCAACCTCGGCGCTGCCTTCAGCCGGTGGCGGCAGTGCAAGGTCAGCCGCGCTGACCGGATCAACTTCGACATGGAGGTCGATCCGGTCAAGCATCGGGCCGGAAACCTTTGCCTGGTAATCGGCCCCGCAGCGCGGTGCCCGGCTGCAACCCAGGGCCGGATCGCCAAGGTAACCGCAGCGGCACGGATTCATGGCAGCTACCAGCTGGACCCGTGCGGGATAGGTGACATGGGCATTGGCCCGCGCCACGTCGACCGAACCGGTCTCCAGCGGCTGGCGCAGCGAATCGAGCACCGCACGCTGGAACTCGGGAAGTTCATCCAGAAACAGGACACCAAGGTGCGCCAGGCTCACCTCTCCCGGTCGCACCCGCAGCCCGCCCCCGGTCAGCGCCGCCATCGAGGCCGAATGATGCGGTGAGCGAAACGGGCGGGTGCGGCTAACGCGTCCCTCTTCCAGCAGGCCGGCAACCGAGGCGACCATTGACACCTCGAGCGCCTCCGCCGGGGTCAACGGCGGCAAGATCCCTGGCAGGCAGGCCGCCATCAGGCTCTTGCCCGCGCCGGGCGGCCCGATCATCAACAGGTTATGGCCGCCAGCCGCGGCAATCTCGAGCGCGCGCTTGGCCACTTCCTGCCCTTTGACCTGCCGCAGGTCCGGCCCGCGGGCGGCAGCCTCCACCTCGCCCGGCTGTGGCTCGGCCAGCCGCGTAGTGCCCTTCAGATGGTTGAGCAGGCTGATCAGATCGGGTGCCGCAAGAATCGGAATGCCACTGGCCCAGCGCGCCTCCCCGCCCTGCGCTGCCGGGCAAATCAGCCCTTTGTCCGCGCCAGAGGCATGCAGGGCCGCCAGCAGCACGCCAGGCGTCGGCACGATCCGGCCATCCAGCGCGAGCTCCCCCACCGCAACGAAATCGGTGATCTGTTCGGCATCGGTAACCCCCATCGCCGCCAGCAGCGCCAGCGCGATCGGCAGGTCATAGTGCGAGCCTTCCTTGGGCAGGTCCGCGGGTGAAAGGTTGATGGTGATCCGCTTGGGCGGCAGCGCCAGCCCCATGGCAGCGAGTGCGGCATGAACGCGCTCTCGGCTTTCGTTGACCGCCTTGTCGGGCAGGCCGACCAGATTGAAGCGTGGCAGGCCGGGAGCGATCTGGCACTGCACCTCCACGGTGCGCGCCTCCAAGCCAAGATAGGCAACAGTCTGGACCAGCGCGACCAAGAACACCCTCCGTTACAATACCTTAGGTGATGCCCCTGCAAGGCCGCGCTGTCGAGGAAAAGCGTATCCACGTCCTTACCGGAACTTAACCCTGGGCATTCGGTTTCCGGCAAGGTGGGTCGCCGATGGAGTGTGCCATGCCGCGCCGCCTCACCCTCCTGCTCGCGCTCCTGTTCGCGTCGATCCATCCGCTGCATGCGCAAAGCGCGCATCCAGGCCAGCCGGTGACCCAGGTGATCATTACCGAACCGGTCGGCTCGGATCGCTATCTTGGCACCGTGCTGGCGCCTGCGCCCAAGGCGATCGCCGCTTACGGGCCGTTTCGAGTACTGGATGCCACCCGCGCCGCGCTGGTGGATGTTACCGACAGTGCCAGCCCCGCCCAGTTCACCGCCATGCTGCGGGCCTATCCCGCGATCTCGCTGATCGAGATGATCGAATGCCCCGGGACCGAGGACGACCGCGCAAACCTGCGACTGGGCCGGATGATCCGGGCCCGGGGGATCGCGACCCTGGTCCCCGCCGGTGGTTCGGTGCGTTCAGGCGGAGTTGAGCTGTTTTTGGCCGGCGCCCGCCGGATTGCCGATCCGGCTGCGGAATTCGCGGTTCATTCCTGGTCAGACGAATATGGCCGCGAAGCCCGCGACTATCCGGCAGACTCGCCGGAGAATCGCGCCTATATCGATTACTACCGCGAGATGGGGATGAGCTTTGCCCAGGCCCGGGCGTTCTACGCCATGACCAATTCGGTGCCTTATAGCGGTGCCAAATGGCTCAGCGGGGCGGAAATGGCGCATTGGGTCAGCCTGAACTGAGCGCGAATCCCTTGACTCACCCGCCCGCCTCGCTTAACGGCCCGCCCCTGTGATGCGGTCGCCCACGCGGCGGCCCTTTTTATTCGATTTTCGAGGTTATCATGAAGCGCACCTTCCAGCCCAGCAACCTTGTCCGCGCCCGCCGCCACGGCTTCCGCGCCCGCACGGCCACTGTCGGCGGCCGCAAGGTGCTTGCCGCCCGCCGCGCGCGTGGCCGCAAGAAGCTCTCTGCCTGAGCGAATCACTGCCAATGTCCGTCCTTACGCGGCGGGCTGATTTTTTGGCTGCCAACCGGGGCTTGCGCATAGCACGCCCCGGTTTCGTGCTTTTGGCGCGAGCGAATGAAGGCCAAGGCCTGCGCTATGGCATTACCGTTACCAAGAAGATCGGCAATGCGGTGGTGCGCAATCGGATGAAGCGTCGGTTCCGTGCACTGCTGCGCGAGATCTTGCCCGCTGCTGGCCTGCCAGACCACGATCATGTCCTGATCGGCCGCGAGGGCGGGGTTGAGCGCGATTTCGGCCTGCTGCGTGATGAACTGTCAGCCGCGCTGACGCGCGCTGCCCAGGGTAAGGGCGATCCGCCCAGAAAACGGCGATGAAGCGGCTTCTCATCCTGATCGCACGCGGCTGGCAGCTGGGTCCGTCGCGTATCCTGCCGCCGTCCTGCCGTTATGCTCCATCGTGCTCGCAATATTCGATCGAGGCGGTGGAGAAGTACGGCGCGATTAAGGGTGGCTGGCTGGCCGCGAAGCGGCTAATGCGCTGCCACCCGTGGGGTGGGCATGGCTATGACCCGGTGCCTTGAATGGTGCTGCATGGCTCTCCACTTTCACCGAAATCACGATCACTAGGGGCATTTCCTTGGAAAACCAGAACCAGCGCAACCTGATCCTGGCCGTGGTGCTAAGCGCACTGCTGCTGTTCGGCTGGGATGCGGGCGTCCGCTATTTCTACCCCAACGCCGGCAAGACGAAGCCGGTTGCCAGCGCCAGCCCTGCTGCAAGCCCTTCTGGCGCCGCCAAGCCGACCCGCGAGGGCGGGCTGACCAGCGCGACCGACATTGCCGAGGAAGCCCGCGACATCAAGACGATCCTGACCGATCCGGGCCGGATCGCGATTGCTGCACCGGGCCTGACCGGCTCGCTCAATCCCGTGGGCGGCGTGGTCGATGATCTTGTCACTGTGCGTCACACCGCCGCTATCGATCCGGCCAGCGGACCGCAGCGGATCTTCTCGCCCGCCGGCACCCCTGCCCAGCATTATGCCCAGTTTGGCTGGGTCGGTGCGGCCGGCACCGTCCCTGGCCCGCAGACCCTCTGGACTGCGCCCGCTGGCGCAAAGCTGACGCCGCAGACGCCGGTGACGCTGAGCTGGACCAACCCGACCGGCGCCACCTTTACCCTGACCTACAAGATCGACGCGGACTATATGGTGACGGTCGAACAGGGTGTGACCAACGCGGGTACCGCTCCATTGACGATCGAACCGGTCGCGCAACTTAACCGTACCAACAAGACCGCCGCACTCGACAGCTTCAACGTCCACGCTGGCCCGTTTGGGGCCTTTGGCGAAGTCGTCGATTTTGGTACCGACTATGACGATATCAGCGAAACCGGCAAGGTCACCAAAGACGCACGGACAGACTGGGTTGGCTTTACCGACGTCTACTGGATGTCGACCCTGATTCCCGAGGGCAAGGTTCCGGCGAGCGCCGATTTCCGTACACCCGGTCGCGATATCTACCTCGCCAACCTGTTTTATCCTGAAAGCACTGTGGCCCCCGGCCAGAGCCTGACCCGCAGCACCCGGCTGTTCGCGGGTGCCAAGGAAATCAAGGTGCTCGACCGGTACGAGGCGGATGGCATTCCCAAATTCAGCCTGGCGATCGACTGGGGGTGGTTCCGCTGGTTCGAACGCCCGCTGTTCATGCTGCTCGATGCGCTGTTTAAGGCCGTCGGCAACTTTGGCGTCGCGATCATCCTGATGACGCTGATCGTGCGCGGGATCATGTTCCCGATCGCCCAAAAGCAGTTCGCCAGCATGGCCGCGATGCGCGCGATCCAGCCGAAGATGAAGGCGATTCAGGAACGCTACAAGGACGACAAGCCCAAGCAGCAGGAAGAGATCATGGCGCTCTACAAGAAGGAAGGCGTCAATCCGCTTGCGGGTTGCTTGCCGATCTTCCTGCAGATCCCGGTGTTCTTCGCGCTCTACAAGGTGCTGATTCTGGCGGTCGAAATGCGCCACCAGCCCTTCGCGCTGTGGATCAAGGACCTGTCCGCGCCCGATCCGCTGCACGTGCTGAACCTGTTCGGCCTACTTGATTTCACGCCGCCCTCGTTCCTGGGCATCGGTGTGCTGGCAATATTGCTGGGCATCACCATGTGGCTGCAGTTCAAGCTCCAGCCTGCGCAGATGGACCCTGTCCAGCAGCAGGTCTTCGCACTGATGCCGTGGATGATGATGTTCATCATGGCACCCTTCGCGGCGGGTCTGCTGATCTACTGGATCACGTCCAACCTGCTGACCATTGCCCAGCAGAAATATCTCTATTCCAAGCACCCGCAGCTTAAGGAGCAGGCAGCCAAGGATGCTGCCGATGCCAAGCGGGCGCGCGAACAGGCGAAGTAGGATGGATCAGATCGATGACCCCGTCGAACGGGCGCGCCGCCTGTTCGCGGGGCGTGTCGAATTCCTGAAGTCAGCGCCGGGGCTGCAGTTTCTGCCCGATCCGGACGTCCCGGAAATAGCCTTTGCTGGCCGCTCGAATGTCGGCAAGAGCTCGCTGCTCAATGCCCTCACCGGGCGCAAGTCGCTGGCGCGGACCTCGGTCACGCCGGGGCGGACGCAGGAACTGAACTTCTTCGATATTGGCGATCCGCTGGTGTTCCGGCTGGTCGACATGCCCGGCTATGGCTTTGCCAAGGCCCCGCTCAAGGTGGTGGAGCAGTGGAAGCGGCTGGTCCGCGATTTTCTGCGCGGGCGGGTCGTGCTCAAGCGCACCCTGCTCCTGATCGACAGCCGCCACGGCCCCAAGCCGGTCGATATCGACATGATGAAGATGCTGGATGAGGCAGCGGCCAGCTACCGGATCGTCCTGACCAAGGCAGACAAGATCAAGGCCAGCGAACTGGCCGCCGTCACTGCCGCGACCGAAGCCGAAGCGCGCAAGCATTCCGCCGCCTTCCCGCTGGTTCATGTGACCAGCAGCGAAAAGGGCATGGGCATTGCCGAGCTGCGCGGCGCAATCTTTGAAGACGCGCTGATCATCTGACGCCTTACTTGGCGAACATCAATCCGAGGTCGGCAAAGGCCTTGATCTCAATCGCATTGCCGCTGGGATCGCGGAAGAACATGGTCGATTGCTCGCCCGTCTGGCCCTTGAATCGGGTATAGGGCTCGATCTCGAACGTCACGCCGGCAGCGCGCATCCTTGTCGCCAGCACATCGAAATCTTCCAATGTCAGCACCACGCCGAAATGCGGCACCGGCACGCCATGGCCATCGACATGATTGCGCGCCGCATCGCGCCCGGCGCTGTCCGGGGCAAGGTGGGCGACCAATTGATGGCCGAAGAAATCGAAATCGACCCACTGCTCAGAAGACCGTCCCTCGGGGCAGCCCATGACCTCGCCATAAAAGGCGCGGGCGGCAGCCAGATCATGGACTGGAAAGGCAAGGTGGAAGGGGCGCAGGCTCATCAGCTTTCCTCACTCATCACGGCCCCGACATGAGCCGCACCGCGCCTGGCGGCAAGTTTTTCCTGGCGGTGGCGTTCGCGATAGCCGGCGCGCTGCGCTTCACTGCGCTCAGTGAAACAGGCCGGGCAACTCACCCCTTCCTCATATTCCGGAGCGGCCTGCTGCTCAGGGCTGACTGGGCGGCGGCAAGCGTGGCACAGGGCATAGTTGCCGGGCACCAGCCCATGCCCAACGCTGACCCGCTGATCGAAGACGAAGCATTCTCCCTGCCACAGACTGTCAGCCGGGGAGACCTCCTCAAGGTATTTCAGGATCCCACCCTTCAGGTGATAGACTTCATCCACCCCCTCGGCCTTGAGGAACGCGGTCGACTTTTCGCAACGAATCCCGCCTGTGCAGAACATGGCCACCTTCGGCTCCTTGCCCTGCCCCAGCAAGGCATCGCGGCGTTCGCGAAACCAGCGGGGGAAATCGCGGAAGCTGTTCGTCTGTGGATCGATCGCACCTTCGAAGGTGCCAATCGCCACTTCATAATCGTTGCGGGTATCAATCACGATCGTTTCTGGATCGGCAATCAGCGCGTTCCAGTCCGCCGGAGCGACATAGGTGCCGACTGACGCCAGCGGATCAATGTCGGCCACGCCCATGGTCACGATCTCGCGCTTCAGGCGCACCTTCATGCGGTGAAACGGCATGGCCGGCGCGCGCGAGAATTTGACATCAAGGTCGGCGCACCCCGGCAAGGCGCGAATATGGTCCAGCACGTCGGAAATCCCGGCATCGCTGCCGGCAATCGTGCCGTTGATCCCTTCATGCGCCAGCAGCAGCGTGCCCTTCACACCCTGGGCCCGGCAGCAGGCCAGCAGCGGGGGCTGTAAGACCGTGTAGTCCGCGAAGGGGATAAACTTATAGAGTGCTGCAACGCAAATTGGCAGATCGGGTGTGTCCATCCGATACCCCTTAACCGCAGCTCAAGACCTCGCCAATGGCCCGTTGATTGTCGACAGCGACACACTGAACGGCTAGCCCCGGCGCCATGAAGCTGATCATCGGCAACCGAAACTACTCGTCGTGGTCGCTGCGCGGCTGGCTGGCCTGTAAGCAATCGGGCCTGAGCTTCGCGGAAATCCAGGTGCCGCTTTATGGCAAGGATTGGAACCAGCAGAAAAAGCTGCACGACGAGATCGCCCCTTCGGCGGGTAAAGTTCCGGTGCTGTGGGATGGCGATGCCGTGGTCTGGGACAGCCTGGCAATCATCGAATACCTGGCCGACCGCGTCGGGCGCGATAGGTTCTGGCCCAAGTCCGATGATGCCCGCGCCATGGCCCGTTCGATGGTGGCGGAAATGCATTCTGGCTATGCCGCGCTGCGGCGCCAGTGTCCCATGAACATTCGCCGTCAGGTCGAAGAGTGGGAGATTGACGAGGTGGCCCGCAACGAGGTGGTTCGCATCCTCACGCTCTGGGCCGAGGCGCGAGCCCGGTTCGGGCACGGCGGACCGTTCCTGTTCGGCACTTTCAGCGCAGCCGACATCTTTTACGCACCCGTGGTCTGCCGCTTCATGACCTATGGGATAGCTGTGCCGGGCTTCGGCCAGGCCTATATGGAAGCGATCTGGGAACACGAATGGCTGCAGGCCTGGGTCACCGCCGCCGCAGACGAAGAATGGGTAATCGAACAATGGGAAATACCAAGTCCGCCAGGCGGGAAACGATAGTGCGCTGGATTGCTGCAACGCTGGCCGCGCTGGCAGCATTGATGGCGCGCCCGGCCTTCGCCTGGGGTGAATTCGGGCACCAGAGTACCGCCAGCATCGCTTGGGCCAATGTCTCCCCGCAGACCCGCGCCGCGGTGCGTGATCTGCTACGCGCGGAAAAAGGCCTCGGGACGTCCTATTGCCGCGTGCGCAGCCTGGAAGAGGCCAGCTACTGGCCTGATTGCATCAGGCGTGAGGCCTGGCGCTGGGGCTATTCGTTCTCTTGGCACTATCAGACGATGAACATCTGCAAGCCTTATGATCCGCGCGCCAATTGCGCGGGCGGGAACTGCGTGACCGGGCAGATCGAGCGCAACCGACGCGTGCTGGCCGACAAGACCCTACCCGCCGCCCAGCGGCTGGAGGCACTGGCCTGGTTGGCGCACTTTGTTGGCGATCTGCACATGCCGCTGCATTCGGGTGACAACAACGACCTCGGCGGCAACCAGGTGGCGGCACAATATGGCATCGCCCCCGGCCACAATCTGCATTCCGTCTGGGATGGCCCCATGGCCGAGCGCGGCATCAGCAGCGCTGTCCCGCCGCTGATCCGCCGCTACACGCCTGAAGAGCGCGCCGCGCTCGATACCGGCGAAGTGGCTGACTGGGGGCGCGAATCCTGGGAGCTGGCTAAGGGCCTGGTCTATGCCAAGGCCTTTGACCGTGATCCCTGTAACGGCGCTGCAGCGCCCAAGGAAATCGTCTGGTCGAACGAGGATATCGAAGCCAGCCTGCCAGCTCTGCGCCAGCGGATCAGTCAGGCAGGCCTGCGATTGGCACGGCTGTTGGATGGAGCGCTTGCTCGCTAGAATGCGGAACCGTCCTTGCGGCGGAATCCCTGACCATCAAACAGATGCATGTCGATATCGGGATAGTGGCAGTCGCTCGCCGCCTGCTTGCCGATTGCAACATAGACACAAGGCTCGGTTGAGCGGTTCTGGAGGACGTGGCCGTTGCCATCTCCCTTTGGGAAGGCTGCCACATCGCCGGGGCGCATCACCGTATCGCCGCTGTCATCGACCAGCACGGCTTCCCCGGCCAGCATAACCACCAGCTCATCCTCGGCCTCATGCCAATGCCGCTGGGCAGACCAAGCGCCTGGTTGAAGCACGACATGGCTCACGCCAAAGTCGGTCAGGCCAGCCGCGGGGGCGATACGGCGGTACCAACGGCCCTGCACCTTGTCGGCATGCTCGGGCGGATAGCCGGTGGCGTTGGTCTGGGGAATGCTGTCCAGATCGAGCTTGGGCATGGACGTGCTCCTGCTTGCAGGCCAGCACCATACACCATATGCCGCCTCGGACCATGACCAGCACAACCTTGCCCCCCGTCCTGCCGCTTGCCGAGGCGCTGATCGCGTGCCCCAGCGTCACCCCAGCGACAGGCATGGTGTTCGACTGCCTGGAAAGCCAGCTTGCGCCGCTCGGGTTCGCGGTCCACCGCTTCCTGGCCGGCGAGGCACCCGACGGCCCCGTCGAGAACCTGTTCGCGATCCGGCAGGGGCCTGCCGGGAGCCGTCATTTCGGCTTTGCCGGACACCTAGATGTGGTGCCGCCGGGTGAAGGCTGGACCACCGGCGCTTTTGCGCCGGAATTGCGCGGTGAGCTGCTCTATGGGCGGGGTGCGGTCGACATGAAAGGCTCGATCGCAGCAATGGTCGCTGCCGCCGCAAGCGTGCCGCAGGAAGCTGGCACGATCAGCTTTATCATCACGGGTGACGAGGAAGGCCCCGCGCGCTTCGGCACCCTGCCGCTGATCGACCATATGCGCGCCGCAAGCGCCATTCCCGACCTGATCCTGGTGGGTGAGCCGACCAGCGTGAACCGTCTGGGCGACATGATGAAGATCGGCCGACGCGGCTCGGTCAACATCTGGCTGACGGTCGAGGGCGGCGAGGGGCACGTTGCTTATCCGCATCTGGCCAACAACCCGATCGGGCCACTGGTCAACATGCTGGCCGAGCTGAACGCGCTGGTGCTCGACGAAGGGACTGACTGGTTCCAGCCATCGAACCTTGAGATCACCGACGTGACCGTCGGCAACCCGGCCACCAACGTGATCCCGGCCCGCGCCCACGCCCGCCTGTCGATCCGGTTCAACGACCTGCACACCGGGCAGGCGCTGGCTGACATGGTCAGCGCAATTGCCGCAAAACACGGCGGGACGGCCCGCGCCGTCATCTCTGGCGAGGCGTTCCTGACCCCGCCAGGGGATTTCTCGGCCATGGTCGCCCGCGCGGTCGAGGCCGAGACCGGCGTTACGCCCGAGGCCAGCACCTCTGGCGGGACCAGCGATGCCCGGTTCCTGAAGGCACTGTGCCCGGTGATCGAATTTGGCCTGTGCAACGCGACCATGCACAAGCGCGATGAAGCGGTGGCAGTCCCCGATCTGGATGCGCTCGCGCGGATCTATGCCCGCATCGCAACCGCCGCACTGGCAGGCTGATTGCGATGGGCGCGACAGCCTGTTAGGCTGGTTGGAAACAATCTTTCAATCCGGGGGACGCACGCCATGGACCGGCGCCTGACACTTTATATCCTGATCGGCATGGTGCTGGGCGTTGTCGCCGGCTGGCTGGTTTTCACCTTCATCCCCAAGGGCGCTGTCACCGTCTGGCCGTTCGGTGTCGAGGCTGATCTGAAGGAAATCTACCTCAAGTCGTTCGGCCTGCTATCCAGCATTTTCCTCAACCTGATCAAGATGCTGGTCGCGCCACTGATCCTGTCCACCATCGTCGTGGGCATTGCCCACATGGGCGACAGCGCCGCATTGGGCCGAATTGGCTTTCGCGCGATCACCTGGTTCATCCTCGCCAGCCTGATTTCGATCGGTCTGGGTCTGGTCATGGTCAACTTCTTTCAGCCTGGCGTGGGAGTGGACGTATCGGTTGCCGCGGCAGCCTCGGTTGGCGAAGTGGCCAAGCTCGATTTCTTCGACTTTGTCCTGCACATCTTCCCGAAGAACGCCTTCGACGCGATGGCGACCAACAACATTCTGCAGATCCTGGTCTTCTCGGTCTTTGCGGGCGTGGCCCTATCGGCGCTGGGTGAGAAAGGCGCACCGCTGGTCCGCGGCGCCGATGCCCTTGCGGAAATGATGCTGCAGATCACCGGCTACGTGATGCGCTTTGCCCCCTTCGCGGTGTTTGGCGCGCTGGCCAAGGTCGTTGCTTCAAGCGGGCTGGGCATCCTTGCCACCTATGTCGAGCTGGTGACCGAGTTCTACCTCTCGCTCAGCATTCTCTGGCTAATTCTGTTGACGGTCGGCGGGCTGTTCCTGGGTCGGCGCATCTTCACGCTGATCCGCTATATCCGCGAACCGATGATGATCGCCTTCTCGACTGCATCGAGCGAGGCCGCCCTGCCGAAGCTGTTTGAGCAGTTGGATCGGTTTGGCGTGCCGCGCCGCGTTTCAGGCTTCATGCTGCCGCTGGGCT
>JACCDT010473460.1_pt1 | contig 13112 bp, 1 predicted proteins | sample 7446291 | NCBI WGS metagenome assembly JACCDT01 (sample SAMN15323446, study PRJNA562643) | freshwater metagenome | isolation source: river surface water | place: USA:Blue River Watershed | collected 2017-08-17
ACAACTAAAAATGATTCTATTGTTTCAAAAAATGAAATCAATAAAATATTGAAACCGTGTACTAAATCAATAGTACCAATGTGGAAATATCAAAAAAGTAAAGAATGGAGACAGGCATTTTATTTGCAAGATTTCAATTTGCAAGAAGAAATTGCTGGTTATTCATTTAGTGAAAACGTAGAACTTTCTGTCAAAATTGATTGCAATATCAATGAGCATTTTAATGATGTGATTATAATCAAAGTAATGGGCAGTGCTTGTGAATTAAGTATTCATTTTAACACTTTGAAGATAAACTCTTCCGATATAATAAGCTGGCAAATTGAAGACGCAAATTATTATTTCATGAAATTAAACTCTTTAAATACCTCTTCAGACAAAGTATCTTTCAATTTCGATTTCAGCTCTAAAAAAGAAAGCTTACTTACTCATTTGAATTTCATAAAACTTGATGATTTTAAGGCTATTTCAGATTATTTTCAAGGTTATGAAGCTTAAATCTGGAAATATTTTATAAATGTCATGGAATCTGAAAATTGTACCGAGGGGACTTCTACTCAGTAAATATGCAAAGAATGTAATTTTGGTAAATCCAGATAGTGTAAAAGGCGTATCACCAAATACACTTTTGACAGATAATTTTCAAACTTTCAATCAACAAAACAATACCGCTAATATTGTTTTTCAACTTGAAATTTTTAATCTAAATCCGCAAAATGAAGATGCCACGCCTTCAATATCAGGAATTAGCTACCTTAAAATTTCAAACGACCCTACTTTTGAACAAGCATATGTTCTAACGCCAACAAGCTTTACTAGCCCTTATAATTTTGAAACTAATTACACTGTAGATTTAGCTAATTATGATGTAGTAAATACCTTTTTGCCAAACAGTCAATCTGTGACTTTTAGCAATACATCTGGTGTTGGAAACATTCAAATACTTAACTGGCCGCTTTCAGGTTCATCAGGCAATAAAAAAGTTTTCTTTGCTTTAAGTGTTACTTTAAGCAATGGCGAGCAAGCGGTTTACCCACAGGGATTGAATGTCTATGATGAATTAACAGTTTGCTCAAGCATAATAGCTTCACCAAACACACCAAATGCAATCGGAGCTACAAAAGATAATTATGTTTCGTCACCTCTATACTTTGAGGCAGAGGCTGCAAGTAATGCGGGAAATCTTACTGATAATGATTCAGGAATAGCATCTTACTTCTGGGATGGCTTAATTTTAAATTCAACATCAAACATTGCCAGGGATAACTATTCGCAAGATGGTTTACAACTTTTTAAAACTGCCCAAGTTTTGAATTCACAATTTAATCAAGGTAATTTACCCACAATTTTTTCAACAAGTATTGTTCAAGCTACTTGGTCTCCAAATTTTTATAGAAATTACAGAACAACCACACCATTTCAGCTGTCTTCCTCAGATAATGTTTTCTTTTTCGAAGCATTTGTAAATAACTATGCAAATAGTTTGAATTATGTCCCTGGACAAAGTTTTTTCTATGAAATAAATGTTACAAATAGCACAGGCTCAACAAAATATTTAAGACAGCAACTTGCATTTGACGACACCTTTAAAACATTAAACATTTACACATCTATAGACGATACTACTTGGTCTACTGATTCATCAAATGTACCTACGGCAAGATACAATCTTATTTCAGTTACAAATCCAGACATAGTAGCTCAAATTACACAATCTGGAATTTTTTGTACTCTTGTTGAAGTATTAAATGAAAGCGAAAAGATTTTTCAGTGTAAATTAATTTTCAAACCTTCAGATTCACAAAACAACATTGTTGTTTCAGAATATATTTTTACTTCATCATTGTTAAGCACCGCATTAAATTTATATGGCGAGTTTAGATTTTACATTCAAAATGCAACATATACAGTAATTTTAGAATCAACTCAATCTGGAATTTGTCAAGGAACTATTTCTGCGGCGGTGATGCCGAATGACAAAATAAGTACAGACACAAATCTATATCTACAAAATGATACAGGTAATTTTTACGCTGCCCAAGAGTTAAAAAGTTGGTTCACATTAAATAATTCTCCGTCAAGTGGCGTTACTAATAATGCTACTGTTAACGGATTTCCCACTGTTCAATTTTATAATAATCAACTAAATGATGAAGATAATAATATTTCTGCTGCTGAAATACAATCCTCAATTCCAACTTTTTCTAATGAAGTAACTTTAACTGCGTCATTCAATTTACCTACAACAAATCCAAATATTATAAATACAGCATATTCTTTTGATTCTAATTTGAATTTTGATGATTTTACTTTTACTGATTTACTAAAAACTTCGTCAGGTGTAACATTGCCAGTAAGTAATTCTAAGTTTAATTATTATTCTGTAATTAATTATTCTGGCTCGAATGAATTACAATTGAATGTAACAGATGCAGGATTAGCCCAAACATGCTCAATTACCACGTCTGTTACTGACAGATTGTTTTTCTACTCTCAAAGCAATTCCACTGGTAGCCTTACACCGCCTTTTTATATAAGGACAATAAATAATTTATCCACTTCTGCTACTTTTTCTGCCTGGATAGGAACTAACGAGCCTTACAATTACTCTACATCCACTTTAATTACTAATTTAATTACAGTGCAAAATGCTGGCAATGTTCCAATTTCGATAAACACTGGTCCTGGTTTAGGCCTGAATACAATAAATCCTGGGCAGCCATATGTTGCTAATTTAACATCTATAAGCTCAACAAATCCAAACACATTCATCATCAATACTGCATCGGAAAATGTAAATACAAGCTTAAACTTCTTGTATGATTTTGGGCAACTTGGTACTATCACTCAACTAAAACTGACAGTTCAAATTGCCACTCCTCCTGAATGTCCAGCAACACTCCCAAGTTTTAAATATTCCATTGAAGTATCTGACGTTTTTTTAAATTGGACTTATGTCTCAAATGTCACTGGAACAGATTTATTCAGTCCAACTACAGGAAACTTAGAGCTCAAATTTATACTTAGCGAAACAAACGTAAGATTTGCAAGACTCAGACTTTACTACGACGGTGCTGTAACTTTTGACCCTAGAGAAACATACAGATATTCATTAATGACAGGAACTATAACAGCAAACTCTCTTGCTCAAAACACTGGAAAATTTGTTTTAGGATTCACAGATACAAGTGCAAAGAATGCGTCCTTGGGGCAACTTTATAATCAGCCCACATACATGCGACAGTACATCACCAATGCGTCTACTTACAATGCAATTGTATTTGACTTCACAGATTTCAAAACAGATGTAAATGGCCCAGTATATTTAAGTTTATTAACAGATTCTGGTGAAAAAAGATTTTATACTGTTACATCGGGATTCAATTTAGGCTTGAACAACACTCACTCAGTGACATTCACAATACAAAAACAAAACGTAAAAGATGCATTTTATCTCAAGCCCACAGTAACATTGAATGTAAATAACACAAATAATCCGCTTGTATTCAATCTTGAAGAAATATTATCTGAGCCTAATGACACCAACTCTTTAGTTTATGGTTTTTATCCATTCTTTTCTTTGGTTGGAAATGGAAATATTTTTTTACGCTCATCTGTAATTAAGGGAACATATAATACTGGGCTTTCTTACGATAAACAGAAGAGCTACTTCTCTCTTTTCTCTTCTGAGAATGTAGATTACACCGCAAGTTATGGTAAAAATTTAATTCAACAAAATACATATGGAATTTCTACATTTAATTATCCTCAGGTAGAAACTTATTTCCAGTTTAATACAATTAAAAATTTCTATTATGAGAACATCACGTTTACCGTCAAAGCGGTTTTCACTTCTCCAGCTGGTCTTTTTGGGCCCACTTTTACCGACGGTGTGTATCTTCAGCCATGCGACTATGTTCTCTTAACTGGTCAGTTTGATAAATCAACAAATGGCGTTTATCAAGTTCAAACCAAACAATGGGTAAAGAAAAATGCAAATCCCGCAGGCTCTGGAAAGCTTGAGCCCACTGTTTTGGTTTCTGAAGGAAATTTATTTGGGGATACATTATGGATGCAAGATGTTATTTCAACAGAGTGGATTTGTAATGCCGTGGCATGTCCTTTTGTCATCGAAGACAACAATTTGCTTTTCACAGGAATTTCAAGTTTTTACAAATATCCAGGATTCATTAAACTTGGCGTAGGAGTAAATGGAATATCTCAAGTAAGTAGCTTAAATCAAGTTAAATTAAAACTGTTGAATTCGCCAGCAGGTTACATTAGGGAAACAGACTTGTCCACTCAATGGAATTCAGTTTTTCAAAACGGTGAGCTTTATCAATTAACAGAAAAATCAAATTCGAATAATACTATTTTTATGAACTTTGCAATTTCAAGTTCTCAAATTGCAAGCATTTCAACTAGTATTTTTCCAGCTACATACAATTTAGTTGTTACTTATTCTGGTAACTTTATTCCCGCAGTTTCTAACAGCTCTAACTTCTTGCTTCCAAATTATGGGAAAGAATATAGATTTTTTACAAATCCAAATTTAATTTATCAACTTTTTTCAACATATGAAACTATTACTTTAGGAACTGTTAGCACTTCTTTAGTTAATGCAAGCGTTTATGGGCTAAGTGTTTCTGATGTAAAAACTCCGCAAACAGGATTTAGCACAGACTACACCTTAGATAATACAGCTCCTACTGTGGGTATTTTATCGAAAATTGCCGATAATCCAAAGAGCGTTCCTTTGAGTATATCCACTGCTTCAGATTCTGGTGCAGGATTGTCAATCGCAAGAATAGTACAAAAAACTCCAGCAGGTGAGGTATTTTATGGTTCGTGGTTTGGCTTTAATACAGACAGTCTTTCTGGAATACAATCTGTAGTAGCATACCCAAGTTTTGTTGCTAATAAAATGGGAATAACCACTGGTGAGCCACTTTCAGGATATTATAAGTATAGCTTACAAGTGGCCGACAAAGTAGGAAATGTTTCACAAACCAATCAAGTGGAGAGTTTCTACTATGAGTCTGCCTTGATTGATACACAGGGGCCTACAGCATCTGTAAGTTTTGTAAATCCTGATTCATTCAATTTAATTTCATTTACTACTTCAAATATTATTACCACAAAACTTGTTGCCGAAGACTCACTATCAGATGTAAAAGCATTCAGATATCGAATACTTCCAGATGGCGAATTTGGAAATTGGTTAGACTACAGTGAGTTTGCACAAATCTTTTTACCTGAAAGTATTGAAGATGGAATTCTTTCAATTCAGTTTCAATTTAAAGATTTTGGAAACAACGTTCTTTATAGCACTGCAACAGTAGCTAGCGACCAGGTTTATATTTATACTTGGAATATAGTTTCAAAGCTAATCACAAATGTGCTGTTTACAGTTACAGAATCTACTACTTTTAACGACAAACCAGTATTGATTGTTGGAGCATCTAAAGCAGGTCAGGCTACTATTTATGTTTGGGACAATTCAAAACTTATTGAGTTAGTGTTTCCTGGTTTTCTTGGTTGCAAAGCTATTACTGCAATGCTTTCAGTAAATGGACAAGTAATTATTGGCACTGAAAATGGAAAAACTTTCGTTTATCAAAATGGTGTATTTACTGGCCCATTTGCTTCATTTACCTGGGGAGATGATGCATTGCCAATTTCTAAATTTGAACTGCATCAGTATCCTGAAGAAAGCGTGGCATATGTTTACGCTACCACTGCTAATATCCCAAGAATATTCAGAACTCCAGCTAACAATCTTAAAAATCTTGCGTGGCAAGTAGTTCAAACACCGCCAGTAAGCGTAAAAGCAGTAACAGTACTCAACTCTGGATTGTGGTCAGGAAATTCTTTCTTCTATTCAATTAGCTCAAGCTTTATTCCAGCAAATCTTTCACCAGTTTTATCATATGGTATTTCAAGTGTTATCGTTACCAACACTGGCACTAATATCAATTCTATACCAAATATAACTGTAGGAGGACCAATTACTGGCGTAGGATTAAGCCCCGTTTTACAAGGATATATTTCTAAGCTGAACTTATTGGCAGGTGGCGTGGGATATACTGCTGGAGCTACAGTAACTATTCAAGCACCAGTGGCTGGCGGAGTTCAGGCTACAGGCTATGCAATTACTAATCCAAATGGTCAGATAATTTCAATTGGATTAAATCCTGGTGGTCAAGGTTATGGATATACTAATACTAATCCTTCAGTAACTATTACAGGCAATCTTGGCTTTGGAAGCCAAGCTGTGGCATCAGCCGTAACACAATTCGATTCAATTTATTCTGTTTCAGTTACATCTGCAGGAATTGGAACTACTACTTTAATTTCTCTCACTGCTCCAGGAGGTGCTGTTTTAACACCTGACTTTCTTTATCGTGTCAGCGATATTCAGATTGTGAGTCCAGGGTTTGGCTATACTTCATCACCACAACTTTTGGTAAATGGTTTATCAACAATAGCTTCAGCCACAGCTCTTTACGGCTCTATACAATCTGTGTCAGTGACAGGTGGTGCAACCACTTTCCCTATTTCGTTGACAGCTACAGTTCAAACTATTGGTGGTGTGGCAACTAATTGGCTCGGCACATTTAACACCTCCTCAATTGCTTTTTCAACAGGGTCTTCTAATAGCTTTCCTGGCTTTGTTCTAAATTCAATTGGATTATTACAATCAGGTTTGGGTCTTGGAACTTTACCATCCATTTCTTTTGCTAGCTCACTAAGTACAACTATTTATAATCCTGAAATAAAATTTGAATTATCAAATGATTTAACTCTTTACTCTGGAGCAGGTTCAATTTATGATATCAAGTCTTATGACAATAAGTTATTCTTTACTAGTACTAATAATGGAATTGTTGAATTAGGACTGTCTAGTGGAATTTTCTCTGCTCAAGAGATAGTTCTTGAAACTTCAGATAACAACTTCAATGCTCTCTTGCCTTATCAGCTATCAACCTACAAAGACAATTTGTATTTCTCAGTTATTGGGCAGCCATTTGTTGGTAAATTAAATAAAAATTCAAAAGAATACATTTTCCAAAATTATCAAGACAATACTTTGCTATTTAAACCATATAATTTTGATATTTTGTCAAACTGGCAACTTAAAAAGATTTTAAGCAAAAATGGTGTGGGAACTGCATCTTATGGTCCAAGTGAAAACTCTTTACTTATCTATAGTAAAAATGGACAAGTGTTTTACGAATCTACAAAAGATAATACTTGGTTTAATAGATGCACAACTAGCGAAAACTATTTAGTTACGCTTTCTTTTGAAGCTTTAGAAGGAACACAATCTATTGAAATTTCAACATTTACTACCACGCTCAAAGCAGCTTTCACATTAGATACTTCCAGCTCTCAATTGTTAATTTCTTTTGGTGATAAAACATATCAACAAGTTTCAATTAATTCAAAAACAGACTACAATATTTCTTTCATAAAGAACGGTGCAGATTTATTCATTTATGATAATTTAATTTTAATTTATTCAGCGTCAAGTTTCTTTGTTAACACAAATGTTTTGCCAATTATAAAATTTGGTTATCTTTTTGAACCCACCACGCTTGTTGCAAATAATGAAAATATTAATACGTTCGGCCTTCCATCACAAATAAACAGCTCAAAATTTATTTGGAAACAAATTAAATTTTCATTCAATGTAGATAATTTGAATTTAGATAATGAAAATTATTCTTTAAATCTACCTTATGTGATACCAAATTCCTCTTCAGTAAGAGTTTTGAAAACTTTACAAAACAATCTTTATGCGGTAACAAAATCCCTAAATGATACAAGATTTACTTCAGAACTGCCAGATGTTGGCTCGAAAGTTTTCAGATTAGAAAATGAAACTTGGAATGATGTTACTGGTATATTTGAAAACTATGCCGTAGGCGTAAACACAGCATATATTATTACATCACCTAATGATATTAATAATTTAGATAAATCATTCTTTATTACAGGTGTTACAAAATCAATTGTTAACAGAAATGGGCTTACCTATGCCCCAAGTCCTACTTTTAATGTTCTTTCGGTAGTGCCTTCGCCTGGAGGCTTGGCAACAGACACAATAACTCTTGGTTTGTCTACAAATATTGTAAATGAGCAACAGCTAGACGCCACACTTGTTATACTCAATCCTTCTTCAAATAATCCAGCTGGACAAGAGTTGCAAGTGACATCAAGCAATAATTTGATAACAGTGCCTAATCCTGTATATTTCCCAAGCGGGTCTCTTGTTAAAGTAATTAGTTTGGGAGTGGGTGCTACAAGCATAGCCACTTCAGCAGTTATTACAGTTACAAATGGAATAACTACATCTTCGTCATCTATTACTGTAATTCCAATCGGCTTAGGTTCATTTAGCCTAAATACATCATCGTTTTTTGCGTATTCTGAAGACTTAGTTACTGCAAACATCAGATTAAGTGCTCCATCGCAAAGTCCATCTACAATTATTGTAAGCAGCACAGATTCTACATTGTTGAGTATTCCAATTGGCCTAGTTACAGTTCCAGCTGGCCAAGTTGGTATTATCACGAGACTTTCAGTGGGCGTAACTACTACTAGACCAAAATCAATAACACTGTCTGCATCTTTCAGAGGAGCCACTGGTTTGTCAACGATACAAGCTTTGCCTTTTGTCTTTGATTTTTCCGTAAACAATAATTGGTTTGTAGGTAATCAGGGTGTAACCACAATTGGAGCGGTGGCAAGCGTTAATCGTTCTCCAATTGGTATACTTACTGTTGCACTGAATTCAAGTAATTCCTCTGTACTTGCTGTACCTTCAAATATTTATATCACTCCATCATCTTTCAGCACTACTCAGCAACTTACTGTTGGAAATGCCGTTACGCAGAATACCAATGTTTTTATAACAGCATCTATTCCAGGCACAATCTCAACTAGCTTGTCCACTGCTGCACCTTTCACTGTTCTGTCATCTGTGTCAAATTACACAAATCCTGTTCTTGGTTTACAAACTGCAACTATTACATTCACGATAAATTCTGCACCTTTATCAAATGTAACTATTAGAAATATTGTAACTAGCACAACAATTAATAATTTAGTTTTCCCCACTTTGTCTACAGTCTCAGCTGGCTCGGTTACCACTTCATTTGGCATTTCTACATCAAGACAATATGCTCAAGGCTTAGCCGTTACTGTACAAGGAGCACCAAATGGTTTTAATACATCAACAGCCCTCACTCTGTTCAATGATAGTTGGCGAATAACCAGTTTCACTGTTTCTCCTAATTCAATTGTAGGTGCAGGCGGAAGCTCAAATGGCTCCGCACAAAATCTCACGTTGTCTGTTACGCTCAATGTTGGCCTTGCAACAACAATTAATATTACTTCAAGCTCATCAAGACTTGATGTAAAAAACATTTCATTTATTACATCAACTACAGGCTCGGCTACGTCCGCAGGATTCGCCACGGCGTTTAGCACCTCTCTGATAACAGGTTTTGCAATCACAGCTAGGGGCCCATTTGGTATCACCTCAACTATAAATAATTTGACCTTAAATCCATTTTTAATTTCTAGTGTTACTACTTCTTACATTTGGAATGGAATACAAACCACAGTACCTGCTTATACAGTGGGTGGAATAGGTGCTACCATAGTATTAACAACTACGTTAAATGCTTACGCACTCACTGGAATTCAAACTTTATCATTCTCATCTTTGAGCACATTTATTACTAGAGCTGGGTCGGCTTCTCTTGGACTTGCAACTATTTCTGTAGGCTCTAACTCCACCTCTATCTTGTTGTCTTCGAATAGAGTTTCATCTGGTCTTACAACGAACATAACAGCATCTTTACTAGCAGGCGGCTTGGGCACAGCTGTGGTAAATATACAGCCTATACCAACGTTCAATGCTGTTTTTAACCCAATTATTTCTGGTCAACAAAGTAATATTCAATTTTATCCAGAGTCCCCATTGCCTGTAAGTATTGGGGCCACCGTTCTGTACTCAAGCGGAAATTCAGGGTTATTTAATATTGTAGCGAATACGCGAGGAATAAGCACTTATGTTTCAGTAAATAGTTTTTCCTTAGGCACTACTTTTGTTGCACAAGTTGTTGCTCTTGGCTCAGTACAAACTTATTATGTGGCTGGATATAGCTCGTCTGGTTCAGTATATGGTGTAGGATATAATTATTACGGCGAACTATCTATAAACTACCCTGTAATTGGTCCTCTTGACGGCTCATCTGAAAAAGTTTACATGGGGCTTAATAATGTGGTTAAAGTAGCTTCAGGATATCACCATAATATTGCATTGAATAAAGCGGGCCAAGTATTTACAATTGGCTTGAATACTTACAATCAACTTGGTTACAATGGCGTGTCTACAAACATTTTCTATCAACTAGGTTTGCCTTCAACATTCTTAGCAAAAGATGTTTTTGCACAAAGAAATACTTCTTACTTAATTACCGCAGACAATGCGTTGTATGCATGGGGAAGTAATAATAACTATGCATTAGGAACATCAACGATAAGTATTTCCACCTCCGTTCCTTACTTAATTAGCACAAGTGTTCAACTATTTTCAGCATATGAAGATAATGCTTCATATGTTACATTCAATAACAAAATTGGTATACAATCTGTATTTCAGTTTGGAGCAGGTAGAACTCAGCCAATTGGTTTTGCAATCACTCAATTGTCAGTATTAGGGGTAGCCAGAACAATTTCTAGTTTGGTAATTACGAATATTGACCAAGGCCCAAGCCACACTGTTGCATCTGGCACTTGGACTGATTCGGCATCTGGAATTACTTCAAGCGGTGTATTTGCTTGGGGTGCAAACGATTATTACCAAACAGGATATAACACAACATTTGGGATATCCACTGTACCCAACGTTTTGTACGGCTTTAGCACCACTGGTACTCTTACTCACCTGTTGCCAAATCAGCACATAGTTGCAGATTACAATTTCACACTTGTGGAAAGCTCCTATCTTCCTACTAATCAAGGATTTGTCACTTCAGTAACAATGGGAGTACTCGGATTTGGTTATTCAGCAGGTGCTACTGTAACTTTTTCAGCACCTCCTGCATCAATCATAGCCGTGACAGCTACAGGCGTGGCAGTAACTAATGATTTAGGTTATGTTTCTGGATATGCTATTTCCAATGAAGGAAATGGATATTTAACAGGTGCTGCAGTAACATTCTCTGCACCCACTGGTGTCACTTCATCGCCAGTAACCGCACTTGGAACAGCTATTGTTTCAGGAAATAAAGTGGTGGCAATTGATATTACAAATCCTGGTTTTGGTTACACCACTCCGCCTTTAATGATTATCACCCCTAATGGAGCTGGCTCAGGTGCTGTTGGGGTGGCTTCGGTAACAGTTGGTCAAGTAACGAACATCGTTATTACTAATCCTGGATTCGGATATACACAATCTGCTCAGGTTACAATTACAGGTGTTGGAGGTCTCGGCTCAGGTGCTACAGGCACAGTTAATTTAGCCTCGTCTTCAAGAGCTATTACAAACATTAATCTAATTGGAGCCGCAATAACATCAAATAGTGCAGGTTTTGGAATTGGATTAGCACCCACTTCATTTGCAAACACTTTACAGGCAAATACTCCTGATATTAATGTTTATAAAATAGCAAAAAATCCAAATCATTATTTTTATCTGAACTCAAATGGAAATGCGATTGCTTCAGGTGGGGCAGCTCCAGTATCAGCTCCAATTCCTTTAAATATTAATAATCAAAATGTAGTGTATTATGCACAAAATAATAATGGTCTAAAATATTCGGAATTAAACTCATATGCTTTTAAATCTACTAGCAACGGAATTACAACCTATAATTACAGTGTTTTTGGTAATACATTTACTGGCACTCCTTACAAACCTGTAAAATTTGTAGCACAGCCTTCGCCATGCATTGGAGCTTATGAAGTAGATAGTATCGGCGGATTTGCTCTATTATATGATTCCAATGAAATATTAACGGCATTTTATTATGATACCACGTATGATATTGCTGATAGCTGGTCACTTGGTTTATTCAATAATACAGTAGATATTTCAATTGCTTTTGCTGATGTAATATTATCTTCTCCTAGAGCAAAACAAGTGTATTTATTGTGTCTACAAACTTCTGCCAGCTCAGGGTCCACTGTCAACTTATTCGCAGGTAAAGCTAATGATGGCTCACCACAAAGTCTAAACACAAATCCAATTGTAGTTTATACATCTAGGTCAAACGCAACAGCTATAGCGGCTGCATTTTTAAATCATTACCGAAGTGCTTCTTTCACATTTGAAAGTGTGACTTACGATTGGGTAAAATGTGATGTCAATTTTGTTGTAGGATATCAGGATGGAACGATTGAGCTTTACGGAAATGCATTCAATTCTGGTATCGACGGAGGAATTCTTTTGATTTCGTCTTGGTCACCAAACGGTAGTAAAATTACCGATTTAACTACAATACAAGACCAGCAGTTCCCTAATCAATCGTATTTATTTGCTTCAACAGAAAATGGGTACATATATTCTTATGCTGGGGATGGAGACCCACTTGACACAGGGTATCAAACAATACTTACTTCGAGTCAATCACCAACACTTCTCAACACACTTCAAATTGATTCAATTTTTGGATATATTGTATTGGTGCAACAATTCTTCCCTGGAATTATAATGGCATCAACATCAAATAATTATGTTCTGTTAATACAAATACAAAATCTTCAGATTATCTCATATGTTAAAGTTTCTACGTCATCTTCAGATGTTATAAACTCAATAACCAGCACAATCAATCCTGAAAACGCCACCTCTCCTGATTTACCATCTCAAACTCCTGTAATATCAATTACGGCTGATTCGGATTTGACTAATTCCGTATATGCTTACTATGCACCAGCAACAAAGAGTTATCAAATTGGTGCCGATTATGCAAACACAGCAGGAGCTTTTCAATCAGTAACAAATGATGGCACAGTGGTGGGAATGCCTTCCTCAAGTATTGTTGATATTTCAACAAATGATACATTTACAATCATTGTAGATTCTCAAGGTTAAT
>JACCDT010280148.1_pt1 | contig 13109 bp, 11 predicted proteins | sample 7446291 | NCBI WGS metagenome assembly JACCDT01 (sample SAMN15323446, study PRJNA562643) | freshwater metagenome | isolation source: river surface water | place: USA:Blue River Watershed | collected 2017-08-17
AGGCCAGCGGTGATTAAATCCGCCAAGTAATCTAAAACATATCTAAGGTCGTCTGAAGTAACAGCTTTTGCCGTGTCAGTTCCGGCGATTGCTTCTGCATTGGTAGCTAAAGCGACAACACCCTTATTACTCGTGCTTGCATCTTCACACGCAATCGTTAAGGTTCCTGCGCCTGCTGTGGTGTCAATGCCTTCTCCGTCGGTGATACTCGCTACAACAGGGTCAGCGCCAGTTTTACCAATCACCAGCTGCCCGTTGGTCATAGCTCCAAGAGCCGTAATGGGGTCAGTTCCAGAACCTAAGAGAACGCCGTGGTCGGTGAGGGTTGAAGCACCTGTGCCTCCATCGGTCACTGGGATATCTGTACCGCCTGCTCGATAAACGTAGGCTGACCCTATTGTCACGGCCGTGGGAAGGTCTGTGCCCCAACTGGGTAAAGCACTGGCTCCGCCTCCGACGAGAATTTGAGTGGTAAGCCCTGCGGCTAAGGTTTGAAGAGCTCCTGTTGCTGTAGTTCCTGCTGCGATTAATCCGTAAGCTGTCGTGCTGGTTGTTCTTCCTGTTCCTCCGTCTCCCACTGCAAGAGTTCCTGTAATCGAAGAGGCGCCTAAATCAAGAGCCAATTCAGTTGATTCAATTACCAGTCCTCCGTTGGCTTTCAGATCAACAGAAATTGTTACCTGGCCGCCGGCAAAGGAAACGTCAATTCCGTCCCCTGCCACCTCGGAGGCTCCTAGTACGTTCCAGGCCGTTCCACTGTAAACCTTCATCAGATAAGAAACTGAATTGAAGTACATCGCCCCGGTGATCAGAGCATTTCCGTCGTTGTCTAATGTGGGGTCGGAACTCTTTGCTCCCAGGTACCTGTCGTCAAAACTATCCCAAGCTGCTTCTGCTGCGTTTTGGGAGACGAGGGCCGCGGCTGCTGATACGGATGCGGCTCCTTGGGAAATTAAAGCTGCTGCTGCACTTCCTGCCGCTGCGTTTTGGGAGATAAGAGCAGCTGAAGCTGAACTTGAAGCATTGCTCGCCTGAGTAGATGCAGTTACTGCTGATCCTGCTGCTGCGTTTTCAGAGGCCAATGCGGCGGCCGCACTTATAGCTGCTGCGTTCTGAGAAGAAAGGGCAGCCCCCGCGCTGACGGAAGCCGCAGAGGCTGAGGAGGAGGCCGCATTTTGGGATACCAAAGCTGCTGCTGCACTAACTGCAGCGGCTGCCGCGGAAGCTGCTGCTGCTGTAGCCTGGGCTGCTGAGTTTTTAAGAATGTGGAAAAATCCCGTAGAAGAGCTGTATCTTAATTCAATAGGAACTCCGGCAGTAATATCTCCCGCCGCTGGGGTCCCGTTGGCTTCGGTCTTTATACTCTTCGCCCCTAAAGAATCCACATTGATCGTACACGCCCCTGTGTTTGTATAAAGGGGTCGCATCACAACCATCAGTCCGTCGCTGTAGGAAGTCGCTGTCATCGGAAGAGCAACTGCGTAAACGTCTGCAGTTCCTGTATCAACTGCGAAGTTTACGGTTCCTGCATTGATCGTTGCGTTTGTAGGAAGTAATGCAAAAGCCTCTGCAACCGCTGCGTCAATATTGTTAAGGTCTGAACTTTTCGCCAGGGCGCCGGCTGTGACATCGGTGGGGCTGGTATATGTTGACATAGTTTTCTCCTATCTCACTAATCTTCGTGGTGTGTACTGGATAATTACTCCATCTAATTTATGTCCGAGATCAATGTCGGATTTATTGTAAAGGATCAGACTGATGTTCGTCCCATCCCCAGCGATCGATATGGAAGGACTGGAGACGATTTTTGTATCGTAGAAAAACTCGTCCCAGTAGGACAGGTCCCAATAACCGCCCGTTCCCAAAATCTCCTGCGTTTGCGTCATGTGCGATTGAATGTCTGTGTCTCCGTAACTGAATTCCACGCCAAACCTTATCGCTGCGTAAGCCGTCGAAGTCATCTCCAGAGTGGCTTTTCTGTAGCTCTTCAAAACTTCGGGAGACTTGGAATGGTTAAATGGAAGCCAGATATAAGCTTCGATTTCGTCTCCGTCGAAACTGCTTCCAACTCCCATCTGGTAAACCATTCCCGCGGTTGATCCGAAGTAAACCACATCTTTCCCCGTAGAGTCTTCTCCGCAGCAAGTACATGCTACAATGTCCGGGTATAGAAATTCGGTGAAGTAGTATTCAAGTCCATACTGTCCCACCCCGATGGTCATACAGATTCCAGTTCCGTCCGAACCGTAGATTCTGTACTGGTCCTTATCTCTGTGCACCGAAGAAGCGACAGCCACTGATCTGATCTTGTCCACGATCTTCTGGACTTTTCCGCTCACTGTAGCCAGGTTGAAGTTTCCGTATTCCTGGGCCCGGGTGATCAGAATAATTCCTCTGTCGTCAAGACAGTAAGTTTTCCCTACGGATTGAATGGTGTAAGGAATCGCCCCAATCTCGGCGTCCAAAGGATCAACGGTAAACGTTTCGCTGTTCTCTCCAATCAGTTGGTTGGAAGTATTTCTCGAAAGAATTAAAAGAGTATTTGCTTCTACGGAATAGCCTGTAACATCATCTCCTATTGCTATTTCTCCCGCCCCTGAAACGACGGTCCAGTTGTAAGGGTCTCCCACTGCTGAGTTCTGTGAACTGCCGTAATAAGAGAAGATGAGCTGCCCCTTCAGTGCCGTTACATGAAGAGGCGTGTCTGTGGTCATTCCTGTATGGATAGGGACATAAACCGTCCCGTCAAATTCAAATCCGTAATTCTTCCCATCGCACCCGTAAATTCTTTTTGTAGAAGTGGAACCGGTAAAATTATAAACGATGAATTCGTATCTTCCCGCGGGCTTTAGTGTGATATCGGCCGCAAGACTGGAGGCGGTGCATTTGGTTACAGAGGATACCTGAAGGGCATGGGTTGCGTCGAAGGTCCCGGTAATGCTCCCGACGATCAATCTTCCCGCCGCGTCACCCCCTGCAATAGTTCCTGATTCGATAACGACTCTTTTTACAACTGCGGTGGCTCCGGAACTTACCTGGGTGATCGTTTGCCCCTCGGTGATTGCTCCAACCATCGTGGTGAAACTGATTTCACTGTAAAGGGTAACTTTGGTCCACCCGGAAGAAGTGGCTTTATAAATCTCTCCCGCAGTTCCTGCAGCATTATCAATGAATGCGTAAAGAACCCCATTCAGAAGGGCCAGCCCTCGAACGGCTGTGGTTCCTCCTCCGGGGGACGCGATATCTGCCCGATAAACATCCGCGGCTAAATTAAGAGCTGTCGCGTGAAGAAGAGCTGTCCCCTCCCCCTTTTCGGTGTGGACGTCGGTGAAAGTTCCTTTGGTCACTCCTCCGACGGTGTATTCTTCGTCGTTGTTGAAGGCGGCTGATCTTTTGGTGTAGTTGATGTAATCGTCTCCAACAGTAATTACGACGCCGGTTGATCCGCTGTCTGATCCGGTGATCGTATCTCCTGCAGAAGGCCCTCCGGCTGTAAACGAGCAGGGGACTCGGTAATACGTAGCATCGGAAGGTTTGGATTGTCCTGAATATCTTTCGTACCCGTCGATTCTTTCGTATCCCCCTTCGCTGCAGGCAACGTAATTCATCCCCTTCAAAAGGGCCCCGGGAGAAATAGAAAGAGCCGGGGACTCCAGATCAAGCCCTCCGGCAAATTTGGTGTATTCTGATTTTACCTGAACGCGTGGCATTCTCATTCCAACCACCCCCGGAGCGCACTGGTGACAGGGCCTGAAAATCCTGTAAGCCCGATAGCTGAAACCTTAAGGTCTGTCTTTTCAGGGAGCCTTGTGGGAGCCGTAAACTCAACAGGTTCCACTCCGTTGGAGATAAGGCATTCGGTGTATGGATAAAAAATATTCCCCGCTCCTCTGAAGCCTGTAGAAGGTTCGACATTCGTTCTGGTGAAGACACGGCATGTCTGTACCTTTGAATCGTTTGGAGTGGAAGCTCCCACGTTCCACTGGGTCACGTATAAAGTCTTTCCTGCAGGAACTGTATAAGCGGAATTCCTGGCTCTCGTATAGCCCGCCGTAATGTATGAATAGAAAGGACTGGCTACTGTAGCTTTTCTTATTGCAAGATTTCCTATTGCCGAATAAGTAGGGGTAGCCTTTGTACCGACCGCAATTACTCGGAAGGAATTGATCCGAAAAAAATCTGTGTTCACGCTGGAGACCTGGTTGTTGGTATTAAGAATGATGATTTCAGATTTTTCAGCATAGCTTGCATCCAGGTATTCTATTCTGACAGCCATCGCCCCTTTCGCGGCAGAGGCATCTAAAACGTCATACGTCCTTGCTGTCGCACAACTCCCACCGGAAGAAAGCCCCCCGGAAAAGGTTAAAGACCCGTTGGCGGCTGCGGTGATCACTCCCCATTCAGGGGTAGTACCTGCTTTGTCCACCAGAAGAATATCCCCTGCCGTTGCGGTGGCTGAAAAATCAACTCCCGCATCGATAAGAGTCGTCGTCGTCCCCCCAGCATCACAGGTCCCCGTGAAAAGGATCGTTCCCAAATCAGCGTCAGCCGTCGCAGAATCGGAAGCTACCTCGATCGTCATCGCTGAACTCGGGAAAACGTAAGCCCCCCCATAGGACCAGACATCTTCTTCACTGGTGGTTATTGCCGGGTTGTAACCGATCTTTGCCCACCTGGTATGTCCTGATACATTCCCTTCCGATATGTCGTAGAGATAGGGCATTGCAGAGACTCGTGGTTTGTTGGAGATATGCTTCACTCCATAAGCAGCCCCTACTTCATCAACAAATTGAACCGCCCCTGAAATGGGTTGAGTCGTCTGCCAAAAAGTCCCTGTCACCGGAGTGGTGGGCATGGATGCAATACTAACAGGTTGCGTTGCTTGCCAAAACGTTCCTGTCACCGCAAGCGAAGCATTCAGCTTTGTCCAGATCGCAGACAACCATCCTCTGATTCCTGATCCGCCGGCCGGCATTGCTGTAGGCGTAGTAATGTCCACTCCATCTTGGGCAGCCCCCGAAGGCAATGGAAGACTCGCCGCGCTCACTGGAACCGCGGAAGCTCTTAGCTCAGCGTTCGTCAGCCCTCCGGTAGCTACAGTTCCGGAAACAGGAACAGGGGTGGCTCGTAATTCATCGTCGGTCAGTGGCTGTGTTCGTCCCGTCTTTAAACTCATGCCAAAGGTTCTCCATACGTGGTGTCTTCCAGCTGATCAAACTCCAGCATGCTCAAAAGCTTCTTGTACTCGTTGTTCCCGTGGGCGTACTTCTCGTCAGCTCCTGCATAAGCTCCGTAGTGCATCAATCCTTTCCAGACGATGATCATGTGGAATCTTGTCGGAAGCAGCGGAGAGTCAGCGTTCGCAGACATCGTTTGAGCTGTTTTGTAATACTCTCCGTTTACTGTGTAAACAGCGTCAGGAATCGCCCAAAGAGCTATTGCGTTACTTGGTTTGACAGTAAAGACCGTTGGCCTTCCGGAAGAAGTCCTGTTCGATCCCAGGTAGTAATTGATGCGAAACTCTTCCCAGGGGGAATAGATGAGTTGATCTTCATCGGAGGTCGAAGAATATATCCTGATATCGTTCTTGATCCAGGACCCGAAGTCTGTCAGCGATACAGAGGCCGGTGTGTAATCCTGAACGGCGGCGATTGTTGAGAATGAAAACGCCGTCCGCAGAAAGCGCCAGGTTTGATGGAGGTTTTGAATGTCTTCGTAAGCTGACGATACCCAGTCAACTATTCTCTTCATCTCTCCGGTTTGGGAGAGGACAGAGGCGGGGCCGGTCCCCGAAAGGCCGGCCTCCTGCCTCAAACGCGTACACAACGATAGAAAATTCACCCTGGCACCTCATACCGGTTGTTTCAGTATAGCCTCCAACCAGGCAGCCCCATAGGGGTTGTTGTCGCGCCGGACGGCAAAGGGATACGTCAAGGCGGCGATGGGTTTCATCTGTATGCTTTCCGGGCGCTGGGGGTCCAAAACTTCCTGAATGTAGTTGACGACCCGGGATCGCGCCAGAATCTCGACATACTTCCGTTTGACTTCCTGCTCGCGTCCTCGAATGATGGACTGGTTCACTCCGTTGCAGTTGATCGTAATGACATCCAGGGCCCCCGGCTGTCCATCCGGATACACAAGGATGGTGACCATCTCGTTCATGAAGGCTTCGATGGCGATAGCCTTTGCCGGGTCGAATTCCTCGACCTTTTCCACACCTTTCCCCTGGCCCACTTCAGGCAGAGTCATTGATCTTCCGGACGCAACTTCAACGGCCTGCTGTTCCAATTTCTTCTGCAGGATCGTGATCCTCTTCTGCTCTGCTTCCAGCTCGGCTTCTCTGGCTTGCAAAGCTTCTTCGCGAGCGTTTAGTTCTTCCGTCCGCTCCTGGGCAGACTTTTCCTTACTCATAAAATCCTCCTGGTTTGGGGAAGGGGGGAGTCTCCTCCCCCCATTCCGGTTACGATGTGATGTGTCCCGGAGGTACCGTGAAGAAATCATAGTACGTGTCCGTGATACCCGTCGCGCTGTTCAATGTAGTTCCCGGCGTGTAGGTGTAGCCGCTCGCGCAATCGATCCGGAATCCGCCGATCGGACAGTTGCTGGCCGAAGGCGAAGGCCATACCAGGGGAGTAACTCCGACATCGGCCGTCAGAACCGCAGTCCCTTTCACCGTGGAGACCGTTCCGTCCTTGTCGATCTGGACCAGATACAGGCAGGAATAAAGCTCCGCCTGCACTGCAGCCGCGGTGATCGCGTTGTTCGTGGTGTCGGCTTTGTGATAAACGATCCCGTCGATCGCATAGTCAATGCCCGCGCCATTCGGGGCAGCGATATCAACAGTCGCCCCCGCACTTCCGACAGCAAGTCCCGCCTTGGACAGGCAGCACGTTCCGCCTCTTAGCAATTCACTGAGGTTATACATAGTTTCCTTCCTTTCACTTAGGGTTTACTCCATGAATTTCTCATAGAGTGAATAATGCTCTTCGGTAATCTTTTCATCCTTGTCGAGCTTCGTCAGTGCTTTGACGATGATCTCTTCCAGGTTTCCGGTTACCGCAATCTCCTTCTCGGGGCAGGACTGTTCGGCTTCGTACTTCTCCGGTTCGGTCAGCATCAGCTTCTGAAGGGCGTCGGTCGGCGCGTTGACGTACTGACCGGTCTCCTTCGATTTTAGCGCTGTGTTGTTCCAGGTGAGCATTTCTCCATTCACCCGGAACTGCAGCTTCTTGTTTTCTTCGTCGTTAAAGGAAAGCTCCTCCCTCAGAATCCGAAGACTCTTGAGGTTCTGAAAAGTCCCTTCTTTCGGAAGAAGATTCAAAAGCACCGTCCGTTCCAAAACATTGAGCTTCACCGTCTTGCCCTCATACATCTTTACTACGTCTCCCATTTTCACACCTCCTGGTATGTGTTAGCCTGGATTGACCGTGGGAAAGCCAGCCAGGACCGGCCTTTCGGGCCATGGACCCTATCCCACGGATTTAAGTTTACGCGTGAAGCGTATCATATAGCGGGATGTAATAAGGCGTCCCGCCAATATCAATGACAATCGCCTTGTCCGCACCCATGGTTCCGGCATCAGGTGCTGCCGCAGGCACAAGAGCATTCGTGACGACTGCTGTGGTGACATCCAACTTCAAGAGATTGGTCATCGCTCCGGTGACACGGATACCGGAAGTTACCGTCGCTCCCGAATCCACGGCCAAAGCCAACATGGAATCCAGACAGGTTACATCAGGGTAAACTTCGATCATCACGCCGTCGAACTGACCAGTGACAGCACCTGCACCCTCGATATGGAAGTGTCCGGCATTCACCGTAGAAGCCGTGAAGGCCCCAGTGTTGACATCGCACTTCGCAGACAAAGCAGACATCGCCGTAATCGCGCCGGTTCCGTCATGTGAGCACCAAGGCTGAATGCCGTAGAGTTCTTTCACGACCGTGGCATCTCCAACTGCCGTTCCGACATAAGCCCGGAAAGCTCCACCGACTGCTGTGCATCCACTGTCTCCATCGCCCGAAAAGGCGACTTTGGTGTAGGAGCCAAGCAGATCGTCGCAGTCGCCTGCGCCGGCACTGTGGAGGATATTGATGGTGTGTCCGGCAACCGTCGCACCAGGATTGGTATTGAGAACCATCGGGGCAGAAAGGCTGCCCATATTGAACAGACCAATACCGGTTGTGGTCTCATCAAACTCCATGGTGATCTTCGTCTCTGCCGTGGCAACTGTAGTTCCAAGGCTCAGAACTTTGTCGTCAGCCAGGAAGACATCTCCAGCAATTCCCGCTCCGCCGGCAAGAATAAACGCGCCTGTCGTCGGGCTTGTTGCAGCGGTCGTACCCGCAACATTCAGAACCGTCGAAGTCCCTACCAGAAGCAGGCTGTTTGCGGACTGATCCCACTTCGCGTAGTTCCCATTCGTCGCGCCGTACATGACAAGGTCATTGCCCTTGCTGCCGCCCGAAGCACCGATGGACAGAGTCCCATTGGTGTCGGTGGAGGGGTCCCAGAAGACGCCGCAGCCTGTCGTGTCGCCGTACAGGTTGAATAGAAGGCCTTTTGTATCCGCGCCGATATAAACAGCTCCGTTCGTGTCACCGTCCGCATCAAACAGAACCTTGTGCAGAGCTGTCGTTCCGTACCAGATGAAGTCGCCCGCGGGGGTTCCGGAAACACCTAACTGCAATGCAGCAGTAGAGCAGGCCCCGGTAATGCTGATGCCGGTAGCCGTCGCTCCCGTAATCGCAACGCCTGCGGTCGTCTGGGCGCCGATCGTGATAGCGGTCGTGTGATTCCCGGAGATGTTGATGCCGGCCGTTGACCCGGTGCCTGCAAGAGAAATTGCATTCACTCCTGAGAAACCACTGGTAACAGCAAAGGCGGTCGTCCCGTCTCCACTGATACTGATGCCCGTAGTGAATGCAGACGAAATGGAAATAGCCGTCGTGCAAGCCCCTGATATAGTGATCTGGGTCGTCTCTGTTCCGGAAAGAACGATCGAGGCGAGGACCAGGTCCTTCAAGGCAGGCGGATCATCGTCGGTCAGAAACTGCGAGAAGATGCCCCGCAGAGCAGCCCTGTCCCGGTTCGATCCGATCCTGCTTAAAAAACTTTGATATTTAGCCATAACTTTTCTCCTTTGCGCCTAGTCTCAGACCAGGTCTTTTCTTTCACCGGAATTAACCGGAAATTTCGGTAACACCCGCCTCGATCCGGGTCATCCAGTTCTCGTTAAGACGAACGGCGGACAGCCAGAAATCAGCACCCACATACCCGAACATACCGGACGGGTTCGCATGATTCTTCACAGAAGCCGGGATGATGGTCGGGGAAACACCCGAATGGCCTTTGCCTTTCAGCGAGACCTGACCCCAGGCGCTTTCCGCCATGACGATGGCCGGATACACGTCGATGTTCGTGCCGTTCGCAGCAACCATTCCCGTGGTGCCCACTGCAGCACCGGCCGCCAGGAACGGAGCAAACAGCGGAGAGGTCACAATGCGGAACTCTTCGATGGCTCCCACTTCCCTTGCGTGGACGGGTTTGATCGCGGAGCCGTAATCGACTCTCTTCGTGAACCCCGGAATATCGCGGATGTCGGCCAGCATATCGGTGTGGATGAACACGATGTAGCCGGGCTCGACCGAGGACACACCAAAGTCAGGACCGCTTTTGATCGCGGACGTGACCTGTTTGGCGCGGTTCGATTCCATCGTGCGTGCCGCAAGACGGAAGTCGTTCAGCGAAATAGCCGAATTGATCCCGACCCGCGTGGTGCCGTTGGCATAAATGACAGAAGTTCCGGCTTTGACCTGGCCGTAACAGACCAGTTCGGCAACTTCGGCCATCGTTTCTCCGGTAAGCTTTGCCATGTCGCCCGGGATGTCGTCTTCGTACATCAACTGGGCTTTGCTGGAGAATTTGAACAGGACTGCATACTGGTTCAACGTCACGGTCACGTCGGTATAACTGATCGTGTTGGCAGTGGGCGTCACGCCTTCAGCGGTTACAAACGAAGCGGCGGTGATGCTGGGGACTTCGGTCGCTGTCGCGTTAAAGGGTTTCAGCCGACGAAAGACGATCGTATCCGTTTTGTTCAAGGGCTGTTCTTTCTGGTCTCCGAAACTCGTCAGAACCTGAATGGGCTCCGCGTGTTTCAGCATCTTCATTTCAGCCCGGATTAGGTTCCGGGACGCAACGGTTGAATAATTCTGAGTAGCCATTTTTTACTCCTTTATGAGTCGGCAAATACCTCTTTGCCGATGTTGGCCCGCAGCTCCGCGCCGCTCATGTCGGCTTGGGACTTGACGGGGGCCGCTTTCCCTCCTTGAGGTAAGACGGCTGTCTTCATTCTTTGTTTTCGCTCGGCGGCTATTTCCGAGGCTGTTTTCTGGGGAGCTTTGAATGTTTCCTCAAAGTCGCTGATTAAAGAGATCGCGTCCTCCGCGACGTCACTCTGGACTAATGCCGCCCTTTCGGGCGGTTGTTTGGCAATCCATTCCTTCCACTCCGGGGAGGCGACGGTCTTCTTCCAGTTCGGCTTTGCGATATTCAACAGGCGGATTTCCAGGTTCTCAACCTTGGCTCCGCCCTTCAGCTCTTCCTTCAATTCAGCTCTGAGCTCATTCACTTTGGCTGTCAGTTTCTTGTCGAACCGACCATCGAACGCCTCGGCCCACTCAGGGAAGTCCTTTTTCAGATTCTCCCACTTCTCGTCCGATTCCGCCGCCGCAGCCATCTGCGCTGCACTCGGTGCGTCCTTTACCGTTGTGGCCGCTTTCTTCGCGGCGCTGAGCTCGTTGGTAATAGCTCCGATCCTCGACTCGGCCTGCTTCAATCGCGTCTCCGCTGTCTGCAGGGTTTCCACCCTGGCGGACATAGCATCAAAGGCCTGCTTAAGGGCAGGATTGACGCCTTCCCACGGATCAGGTGGCGGCGGCTCATCGACAACCTGGCTAACAACAGGTTCACCAGCTTCCTCGGCCCGCAGCTCTTCGGCAACCTCTTCCCTCATCTTCGCAATCTCTTCAGGTGTCTCTTCCATCTCAGTTCTCCTCTCTGGCGGTTTCCCGGCAGGTTCTTGAGGCTACCCTTAAGGGCAGGCTCAGTTATTCTTCATCCTCTAACAATCCTTTGGGCGGCTTTGACAGATTGATCAACTCTTTAAGGGCTTTGATCTCCCCACGCAACGCCGCGGTTTGCACTAAGTCTCTGTTTATATTATCATTCCGTTCCCTGGCTTTGTTGATTCTTTCCAGGGCCCAGCCTTGAACATAATGCCATGTAGGTGAATTGACATCCAGATACCCGGGCAGAGAAAATGTCGGCAGCGGATCATCAATAGGTTCAATGGGTTCCTGTTTCACGTGAAACAATCTCTCAATCCAGCTCATTGAAAATTCCTCATCCATTCTTCTTTGCCAATCTCAACCCATTCCCGGCCGTCCACCTGATCACCTTCGGAACAGCTGATTGAATGCCCGGTCTTATCGGCTTCTTCGATGACCAGCATTTTCCCCCACTTGTAGCTCTCGGTTTCTCCCAGGACTGCTATCTGCCTCCCGGCCTGGTGCATATAAAACTTCCCGACTTCGATCTGCATAAACCTCCTACTGCGTAAAGGCATACCCAGGCTTTGCTCTGGGCGCCGGCTCAACTACGGGCTCTGTAAGTTGCGGGGAAGGCTTCAAACTCTTGTCCCTGGCCATCGCAACTTGCGTGTTCAGCTTCTGTGCGGTTATCGTAAGTTCCGCTTTGATCTTATCCAATGCCACTCCAGAGGCCTGGGAAAGCTCCATGGCCTTCATATCTCTTTCCATCAGTTTGATCTGGATTTCCTGCTCTCTGTCGAGTCGGGCCTGTTCTGCTTTGAACTGAAGCTCTGTCATGTCTCCCTGCTGAACCATCTGGACTTTCTGCAGCTCGCCCTGTGTCCTTGCCTGGGCCACCTGCAGGGCAGGATCAGGAGGCGGCGGCTGGTTCTTCATCTCTTCTTCTTTCTCGGCCAGCTTGTCGTCAGGCAGAAGGATGTCCACGTTTCTCGCAAAGAAGAACTTCTTCAGGGCTTTCTTCCAATCGATCATAATGGAAAGCTCTTTGTCGGCCCGGATTTCAAGAATCTCCTTGACTGACTGCCACTCCTGTTCTTTTTCCAGAAGGACGGAAGTCCCCCTTGCATCAACCTTGTAATCGCCCTTGATGGAGTCGTCTTCGTTGTACTGCATGTTCCAGTCGTAATAACGGGTAATATGGGGACGGGTGATCTGATCATCCCAAAGCTTAACTCTTGATCTGAGGGCTACGTTGGCCGAATCCACCAGGACGTTCGTTGCCCCCAAAGTCTTCGGCAGCTCCCCGCGTTCTCCGTTGAATAACATGGGCAACTGGCTTTCCATATCTGCAAATCGCAGGGCCATCTCGATAATGGCCTGAAGCTCTTTCTGGTTGTTCTGAATCTGAAATTGCCCGAACTGTTTGTCGATGGGAATCTGTTCGTCGTTGGACTTCCATAGCTTTTTGCCGGTGATCTCCCACTTTCCGTCCATGGGCTCTACCCCTGATCCGATGACCAGGTTCGCCCCCGCTGAATCGCCGGCATTGTCCATCATGGCCCGCCACGCAGCAACCAAGACTCTTTGCGGCCACATCAGTTCTCTGGCTACTCCAATGCCCCAGGGGATTCCGGATCGTTTTGTCCACACAAAGAAGTCATAGGGCAGGTCCCCGGTGTCCAATGGGTTCAAAGTGACTTTAATGGGTTTGTCGTTGACCATTACAACACAGGCTGAGATCGACGGGAAGTCGCTGTCACACGGCACTCCCAGGGCTTCCATATCTTCCCGGTCAACGTCTCCGTTGTATTCCCACAGTTCGTAAGAAGAGCCCTTAGTCCCGACATTGTATCTCACTAAGAATTCGTTCTGCTTGTCCGTTGCAACGTTCAGTTTAACGGGTTCTTCTCTCAATACCTCGTTGATCTGGTCTGTGAAGTATCCTTCCACTCCTGCAAGCTCTCTCAGTTCTCTGGGGGTGATCATGCGTCTCTCCCAGATATAAGCAGCTCGTTTGATATCGTCTCTGCATTCGGGATCAGGATAAACATCCCAAG
>JACCDT010393974.1_pt1 | contig 13108 bp, 11 predicted proteins | sample 7446291 | NCBI WGS metagenome assembly JACCDT01 (sample SAMN15323446, study PRJNA562643) | freshwater metagenome | isolation source: river surface water | place: USA:Blue River Watershed | collected 2017-08-17
AGAGCGGTGCCGTCGGCCCCTTTCCGCAGTCGGCCGGCGCGGCCTCGGCGCTCAACGGCTTTGGCATGGCCCTCGTCTCCTTCCTCATGGGCAGCGTGCTGGGCGTGATCATGGACGGCACGGCCCGTCCCCTGGTGTACGGTGTGTGGTTCTGGAGCGCGATGATCGCGCTGGCCGCCTGGACCGTGGTGCAGAAACATGGCCAGCCCGAGCACTGAGTTCCCGCCCTGCCTGGCCATTGCCGGCCCCACGGCCAGCGGCAAGACCGCCGCCGCGCTGGCCATCGCCAGCGTGCTGCCGGTGGAGATCATCAGCGTGGACTCGGCCCTGGTCTACCGCGGCATGGACGTGGGCACGGCCAAACCCAGCGCGCAGGAGCTGGCTGCCGTGCCCCACCACCTGATCGACATCCGCGACCCGCTGCAGGCCTACAGCGCAGCGGAGTTCGTGCGCGACGCCACGCAGCTCGTGCAGGAGATCCATGCGCGCGGCAAGCACCCGCTGCTCGTGGGCGGCACCATGCTGTATCTCAAGGCCCTGTTCGACGGCATCGACGACATGCCGCCCGCCGACGCCGCGGTGCGCGAACAGCTGGAGGCCGAGGCGCAGGCCCAGGGCTGGCCAGCACTGCATGCCGAGCTGCAGCGCGTGGACCCGGTCACGGCCGCGCGCCTGCCCCCGGGGGACAGCCAGCGCATCCAGCGCGCGCTCGAGGTCTTCCGCCTCACGGGCCGGCCACTCTCGTCCTTGCATACCCGTGACGACCAGGCACGGCCATCGGCCGCCATGGAAGCCACCACCCTCATCTCGCTGGAGCCCAGGGACCGCGCCTGGCTGCACGAACGCATCGCACAACGTTTCGACGCCATGCTGTCGGCCGGGCTGCTGGACGAGGTGCAGCGCCTGCGCGCCCGCGGTGATCTGCACGCCGACCTGCCTTCGATGCGCTGCGTGGGCTACCGCCAGGCCTGGGAAGCACTGGATGGCCAGTGCCCGATGCGAGAACTGCGCGAGCGCGGCATCGCGGCCACGCGCCAGCTGGCCAAGCGCCAGATCACCTGGCTGCGTAGCATGCCCCAGCGCCGCGTCGTGGCCTGCGATGCCCCCGACGCACTGGGCCAGGTGCTGCAGATCGCACGCGACTGGGCCCGCCCGCCGCGGGGCTGAACATCTCCCCGCCATTCCGAGTGGAGATGCCGACGCGGGGTAATATGCCCGCAGAGCCAGGGAGAACCGTTCATGAGCCTGAACCGACGTTTGCTGCTGGGCGCCACAGGCGCCCTCACGCTGTCGGCCTGCAGCACCCAGCAGGTCATCCAGCTCGCCGCCTCGCGCAACCCCGAAGCCGCGCTAAGGAGCATGGCGCAAAGCCGTGTCACCTCCTACACCTACAACCCGCAGCTGGCCATCGCCGACCTGCGCCGTGTCAAGGCCGAGTACGACCGGCTCATGGGCCGCTTGCAGACGGAAAGCGGTGAGCAGTGGGGCCAGCGCGAGGCCCGCACCCTGCCCAGCCGCACGCGCTACGTCAAGTACACCGAGAACTACAGGAACCGCGTCGTGGTGGACTACGACGCCGGCACCATCCTGATCGAGCACCTGGAAGACGAGCAGGTGAAGGACAAGCTTCGCAAGGCGACCGTGGTGGCCCTGCTCACGCCGGGCGACCCGGGGGCCGTGGACCTGTTCTCGGACAAGGAGATCTCGCTCACGGGCCAGCCCTACCTGCAGGAGCTGGTGGTGGACCAGAACAACGCCGTCATCCGGACACCCGGGGACGTGGAGCGCTACGCCGCCTGGCTCGTCGACAACCGCCTGCAGGAACGCAGCATCGACGTCGGCGGGACCCGCAAGACGGTGTTCTATGTGCAGATGGCCATGGTCAACACAGCCATCGACAAACGTGCACTCCAGTACGCCCCCCTGGTTCGGCTGAACGCGGAGAAGACCCGGGTCAGCCGCGCCCTGATCTACACCATCATCCGCATCGAGAGTGCCTTCAATCCCTACGCCGTGTCCAGCGCCCCGGCCTACGGCCTGATGCAGCTGGTGCCCACCAGCGGTGGGCGCGAGGCCTATCGCAAGGCCCGTGGCGAGGACGTGATCCCGAGCAAGGAATTTCTCTTTGCCCCCGACAACAACATCGAGTTCGGCGCCACCTACCTCGGCGTGCTGCTCTACGACAGCCCCCTGCGCGAGATCCGCGATCCGCTGTCGCGTGAGTACTGCGCGATCGCAGCCTACAACACCGGGCCCAGCAATGTGTACCGCGCCTTCAGCGGGCGCAGCGGACGCGAGCGCCAGGACGAGGCCCTGGACGCCGTCAACGCCATGCGACCCGACGAGGTCTACACCACCCTGCGCGGCAAGCTGCCTTATGCCGAGACCCGCGGCTACATCGCCAACGCAGTGCAGGCCAAGAAGCGCTACGCGATGATGTAATACGGCCCCCGGCCCGCCGCGCTTGCCGCAGGCCTTTTTCCCTTGCCCTCCTCATGCAGGCCCTGATCGATTTCACCGACGCGTCCAGCGGTCGGCCCGGCGCGCTGCGCCACGCTTTTGATGCGCCCCTGCAGACGCTGGTCGCCACCATGGCGGCGGAGATCCCCGCCCTGCTCGATGCCGTGGAGCGCCACGCACGTGCCGGCCGCTGGTGCGTGGGTTATGTGCGTTACGAGGCGGCCGCTGCCTTCGACGCCGCGTACACCGTGCACAGGGCCGACGGCCCGCTGGCCTGGTTTGGCGTCTACGACCATGCGCTCGCCTGGCCCGATGGCCCGCCCCTGCCACCGGCCCGCGCCGACTGGACCGGCGGCCCGGACCGCGCCGCCTTCGACGCCGACCTGGCGCGCATCCACGCCGCCATCGCAGATGGCGAGCTCTACCAGGTCAACCACACCGCAACCCTGGGCGGCACACTGCAGGGCCAGCCCCTGGCCCTGTTCCAGGCCCTGCAGCGCGCCCAGCCCGGCGGCTACGCGGCCTTCATCGACAGCGGCCAGGAACAGCTGCTCTCGGTCTCGCCCGAACTCTTTTTCGACTGGCAAGGGGAACACATCCTCGCGCGCCCCATGAAAGGCACGGCCCCGCGCGGCGTCAACGCTGCCGCCGACCAGGCCCACGAGCAGGCCCTGCGCAGCTCTCCCAAGGAGCGCGCCGAGAATGTGATGATCGTGGACCTGCTGCGCAACGACCTCTCACGCGTGGCCGAGCCCCACAGCGTGTCAGTGCCCCGGCTCTTCCACACCGAGGCCCTGCCCACGGTGTGGCAGATGAGCTCGGACGTCACCGCCCGTGTGCGCGCGGGCACCACCCTGGCCCAGGTCTTCGGCGCGCTCTTTCCCTGCGGTTCCATCACCGGCGCGCCCAAGGTGCAGGCCATGCGCCTGATCCATGCACTGGAGGGTCAGCCCCGCGGGGTCTACTGCGGCGCCATAGGCGTCGTGCGCCCGGGCGGGCACGCCACCTTCAATGTGGCGATCCGCACCGTCACCGTACAACAAGGACAACTGCGCTGCGGCATCGGCAGCGGCATCACCAGCGACGCCACGGCCGAAGGCGAGTGGCGGGAGTGGCGTCACAAGCGCGCCTTCCTCGACCGCGCCAGTCAGCCCTTCGAACTGCTCGAGACCCTGCGCCTGGAAGACGGCCAGCTGCACGAAGCTGCACGCCACCTCGCACGCATGGCACGTGCGGCCCGGCATTTCGGTTTTGCCTGCGATCAGCCTGCGCTGCAGGCAGCGTTGGCCCGGGAGGCCGCACAACACCCCCATGGCCTGCGCCGCTTGCGCCTGCTGCTGGCCGCCGGCGGCAAGGTACAGGCCGAAAGCTACCCCATGGAGCCCGCGCCCGCACGGGCGCGGGTGCAACTCGCCGCGCAGCCCATCGATGCCCCCGACGAGTTCATCCGTCACAAGACCACCCGTCGCGCGCACTACGAGGCCCTGGCCCCGCGCGACCCTGCGGTCTTCGACACCCTGCTGTGGAATGCACGCGGAGAACTGACCGAGGGTACCCGCTGCAATGTCGCCGTGAAGCTGGACGGCCGCTGGTTGACACCCGCGCTGGCATGCGGCCTGTTGGGCGGCGTGGGGCGCGAGATCTGGCTGGAACAAGGGCGTATTGCCGAAGCCGTGATTCCCGTCGAAGCGCTCCAACGCGCGGAGGGCCTGGCTGTCTTCAACAGCCTGCGTGGCTGGATCGAGGCTGAACTGCCTGGCGATTGAGCAGCCACACACGGTCACGCGACTGTCATCTGCGCTGCCTAGCATGCGGGGGTTCCCACCAACCACCGCCTGCACACCATGCGCCTCACCCCTTTGCTGTCACTCCTGCTGCTCGCCGCAGCCCTGCCTGCCCAGGCGCAAAACGCCTTCCCCGCCACGCTCGCGGGCCATGCCCTGCTGCCGGCCCAGACCTACATCGCCGCCCCCAAGGACGCACCGGCCAGCCTGCAGACCTCGGGCAAGTACACCACGCCCGACGGCCGCCGCGAAGACCGCCTGGGCGTGATCGCCGGCACCTCCTTCCTGTCGGCCAAGGACGCACCGCGCCCCACCGGCATCAGCCTGCCCTTCAAGGGCCAGCCCGTGCAGGGCTTCTCGGGCATCAAGTCCATGAAGGACGGCAGCTACTGGGTGCTGACCGACAACGGCTTCGGCAGCAAGGCCAATTCACCCGACGCCATGCTCATGTTCCACCAGGTCAAGCCCGACTGGAAGAGCGGCAAGGTCCAGCGTCTCAAGACCTTCTTCCTGCACGACCCCGAGCACAAAGTGCCCTTCCTCATCGTCAATGAAGGCACAAAAAAGCGCTACCTGACGGGCGCGGACTTCGACATCGAGTCCATGCAGATCATCGGAAACAGCGTCTGGTTCGGCGACGAGCTCGGCCCCTACCTGATCAAGACCGACCGCCAGGGCAAGGTCTTGGCCGTGTTCAGCACCCTGGTCGACGGCAAGCTGGCCCGTTCACCCGACCATTTCAGCGTCAGCACGCCTGCCGTGCCCGGCGCCTTCAGCACCCCGGTGCGTCGTTCACGCGGCTACGAAGGCATGGCCGCATCGAAGGACGGCCAGTTCCTCTACCCCCTGCTCGAGGGCCCGCTCTGGGATGAGAACAGCAAGCAGTGGGAGAACAAGGACGGCCGTGAATATCTGCGCTTGCTGGAGTTCAACGTGGCCAAGGGTGAGTGGACCGGCCGTTCGTGGAAATACGCGCTGGAACTCAAGGGCAACAACATCGGCGACTTCAACATGATCGACGCCGACACCGGCCTGATCATCGAGCGCGACAACGGCGAGGGCCTGGAAAGCACGGCCTGCAACGGCCCGGCCCGCCCGGATTGCCAGAACGTCCCCGCGAAGTTCAAGCGTGTCTACAAGATCAGCCTCAAGGATGCGGATGCCGACGGCTTCGTGCGCAAGATCGGCTACGTGGACCTGATGGACATCCAGGACCCCAAGGGCCGGGCCTTGGTCGGCGGCGCCAACGGCAAGTTCACCTTCCCCTTCGTGACCATCGAGGACGTGGACGTGGTGGATGCCGAGCACATCGTGGTTGCCAACGACAACAACCTGCCCTACTCCTCGGGACGCCAGCTGGGCCGCAACGATGACAACGAGTTCATCCTGCTGCACGTGCCGGAATTCCTGAACGCCCGCTGAAAGGACCTGACCATGCAACGCCGCCAACTTATCACGGCCTTCGGCACTGCCGGCGCCATGGCCCTCCTGCCCGGCCTGACCCAGGCCCAGCAGGACGACTCCGTGTTCGACCTCTACCTCGTGCGCCATGGCCAGACGGCCTGGAACCTCGAAAAACGCCTGCAAGGCGCCACGGACAACGTGCTCAACGAGACCGGGCGCCGCCAGGCGAACGAACTCGGCCAGCGCCTGGCCGGGGTGAAGTTCACCCACATCTACAGCAGCGGCCTCAAGCGCGCGCAGGAGACGGCCGCGGCCTTCGCGGGCAGCACGCCCGTCACCGCACTGCCCGCCCTCAACGAGCGTTCCTTCGGCAAGTTCGAAGGCATCTTTGAGGACGAGCGCAGCGCGGCGCTGTTTGCCGAGTTCGGCCGACGTGGCAGCGTGCTGGACGATGCCCTGGACGGCGGCGAGTCGCTGCAGAGCCAGGCCGACCGTGTGAAGAGCGCCGTGCGCGAGATCACCGCCAGGCATCGCAGCGGCAGCGTGGCCATCGTGGCCCACGGCGGCGTGAACCCGCTGGTGCTGGCCGCCCTGCTGGACCTGCCCGTGGCCGAGGCCGTGGCCCGTATCAAGCAGGCCAACGACGAGGTCTACCTCGTGCGCCTGCGCCCGGGCCAGGCGCCGTCGGTGTGGAAACAGGTCGTGCGCGGCACGCTGGAACAGCTCTGATCAAGCGTCCCCACCCAGGTAAAGACAGGGACTCCGGTCCCTGTCCTTGCTTTGCGTCAGGCCCTCTCACTCGATGCGCAGCTTCTGCCCGCCCACGCCCTGCTTCTTGGGCAGCGTCAGCGTGAGCACACCGTTGTCGTACTTCGCCTTGGCCTGGCCCTGGTCCACGTCCTGGGGCAGCTGGATGCCCCGCGAGACCGAGCCGTAGTAACGCTCGCTGCGCAGCACCTTGTCGCCTTCGGTCTGCTGGTCTTCCTGCTTGACCTCGGCGCGCACCATCACCATGCCGCCTTCGATGGTGACGTGGATGTCTTCCTTGCGCACGCCCGGGATCTCGGCCGAGACGGTGTAGGCACCGCCGTTTTCCTTCACGTCCATCTTGATCGAACCCGGGCTGGGCAGGGGGTCGCCGTGCAGCGGCTTGACGTAAAAGCCCGGCGCCACGTCACGAAAGAAGTCGTCGAACAGGCTGCCGCGTGAGATCAGAGAGTTCATGCTGTCCTCCATGCTTTTGCCGGCCACGCACCGCGCGCGGCCTTGCAAAAAATATAGGGAACAGCCCCCGGCTTCTCAAGCGCCGGACGCAGCCGGGTTGACGCAGATCAAAGGCGGGGGTAGTCCGTATAACCCGCAGGGCCCTCGGTATAGAAGGTGGCGGGGTTCGCCTTGTTGAGCGGCGCCCCGATGCGCAGGCGCTCGGGCAGGTCCGGGTTGGCCAGGAAAGGCACACCAAACGCCACGGCGTCGAGCTGGCCCACAGCCACCGCCTGCGCGGCCTCCTCACCGCTGTAGCCCATGTTGCCGATCAGCACGCCCTTGTAGGCGGCACGCGCCGGCGTCATGACGTCCCCCTTCTGCAGGCCCTTGAAGTCGCCGCGCATCAGGTGGAGGTAGGCCAGATCAAAACGGTTCAGTTCGCCGGCCAGCCAGGTCGTCAGGCCGACGGGGTCGCTGTCGATCATGCTGTTGAAGCTGTTGAGCGGCGACAGGCGCAGGCCCACGCGTTCGCTGCCCCAGACGGCACAGCTGGCTTCCAGCACCTCGAACAGCAGGCGCGCACGGTTCTCGCGCGGGCCGCCATACGGTCCGCTGCGTTGGTTCGCGCCATCGCGCAGGAATTCGTCGAGCAGGTAGCCGTTGGCACCATGCACTTCCACGCCGTCAAAACCCGCAGCCTTGGCGTTTTCGGCGGCTTTTTTGAAGCCGGCCACGATGCCGGGCAGCTCGTCGTCGCGCAGGGCACGCGGCTCGGTGTAGGACACCTTGCCCCGGGGCGTGTGGACCTGATCACTCGTGATGGCGATCGCGCTCGGCGCCACGGGCTGGGCGCCGCCGTTGAGATCGGGGTGGCAGGCGCGGCCGCCGTGCCAGATCTGCAGGAAGATGCGGCCGCCCGCGGCATGCACGGCATCGGTCACCAGGCGCCAGCCTTCGACCTGGGCGGGGGAATGGATGCCCGGCTCCTTCCAGAAGGCCGAATGGCCCTCCATGGCCATGGTGGCCTCGGCGATCAGCAGGCCGGCGCTGGCGCGCTGGGCATAGTGCTCGGCCATCAGGGCGTTGGGCAGGTGCGCCTCACCGGCGCGGGCCCGCGTCAGCGGGGCCATGAAAACACGGTTGGGCACGCTCAGGGCGCCCACTTGCAGCGGGGTGAACAGGGTGGTCATGGGAAGAGGAAAACAGGAGAAACGAAGCGCGGCATCTTGCCCCAGCCTGCGCGCCGGCGCAGGCGCCACGGCAGAACACGGGTGCGCCATGCGGGTACTGCGCAGGCCGGCCGGCCTCAGGCCTGCAAACGTGTAGACGTCCCTGCCTCCCAGAGCAGCATGGCACTCTTGCGCTCATCCCCCCAGCGGTAGTGCCCGCTCTCCCCGCTCTCGCGGATCACACGATGGCAGGGGATCAGGAAACCGATGGTGTTGGCGGCCAGGGCGCTGCCCACGGCACGCTGGGCGCGCGGCGTGCCGGCCAGGGCCGCGAGCTGGGTATAGGAGACACGCCGGCCCGGGGGCAGGCGCAGCAGGGCCTCCCAGACCTTGATCTGGAAATTGGTCCCGCGCAGCAGCAGGTGCAGGCGGCCCGGCTGCGGCGTGGCCGGGAAGACCCGCTCCATCAGGCGCCGCGCTTCGCCGTCGTCGCGCCTCAGCTCGGCAGCGGGCCAGGCGGCCCGCAGCTCGGCCCGGCGCACCGCCGAGTCCTCGTCCAGGAAGGCCAGGTAGCAGATGCCGCGTGGGGTCCAGCCCACCAGCACCTGTCCAAAAGGTGTGCCGGCTTCGCCCCAGCCCACGACCACACCGGCGCCAGCGCTCCTGATCTCGCCCGGGGTCATGGCCTCGCAGCTCACCATCAGGTCATGCAGCCGCCCCGGGCCTGACAGGCCGCTGGCCTGCGCGGCAGCCAGCACGTCCTGCGCCTCGCGCAGGGACTGCAGGGCGTGTTCCTTGCTGAGGTACTGCAGGAAACGTTTGGGCGTGAGACCGGCCCAGGAGGCGAAGACCCGCTGCAGGTGATGCTCGCTCAGGTGCACGGCCCGGGCCAGCTCGGCCAGGCCAGGTTGCTCACGGGCATGCGTGCGCAGGTAACGGATGGCCTGCGCGACCAGCTCGTACTGGCGCTGGGGGACGAGGTCCGGCGCCGTCACGGCTGCCCTCCCTGGCGCCGCCACAGCGACCTGGGATCGAAGCCCGTCACCAGCGCCGTGCCCGTGAGCACCATCACGGCACCAGCCACGGTCTGCCAGCCCACGGTCTCCCCCAGGAAGAGGTGGCCCCAGAGGATGCCGAAGACCGGCACCAGGAAGGCCACCGTCAGGGCCGAAGCCGCACCCAGTGTGGCCACCAGGCGGAAGTACATCAGGTAGGCCAGGCCCGTGCAGATCAGACCCAGGCCCAGCACCGCGCTCCAGACCAGGACGGGCGTGGCGGTTTCGGGCAGGGGAGCATGGCCGGCAAAAGGCAGCAAGGGCCAGAGCAGCAGGGCGGCCGCCCAGAGGCTGCCGTGGGCGTGGGCATAGGGCGAGAGGCCAGGACCGGCCGACCTGGCATAGTGGCTGGCGATGGCATAACAGCCGGGTGCCAGCAGCACGCAGGCCAGCACCCAGCCCGCACCCGGCTTGACCATGGCCGGATCCAGCCCCATGAGCAGGGCCACCCCCGACACACCCAGGGCCAGGCCCAGGATGGCGCGCCCCTTCAGCGCCTCGCCGCGCCAGGCCCAGGCGATCACCGCCCCCCAGATCGGCGCCGTGGCATTGACCACGGACAGCAGCGAGGCGGTCAGGGTCTGGGCCGCCCAGGCAAAGAGCACGAAGGGCAGCGCGTTGTTGAACAGGCCCAGCACCAGGTAGTGGCGCCAGTGCGCCCCCAGCTGCAGGCTGTGGCGTATCCAGCGCCCTGCCAGGGCCAGCGCCAGGGCGCCCAGCAGCACGCGCCACTCGATCAGCCAGACGGGGCCCAGCGCCGGCACCGCCACACGCATGAACAGGAAGGACGCGCCCCAGATGGCGGCGAGCAGGATGAGCTGGAAAAAGCTGGCGGAAGTCATGAGGGCACGAGCAGCGGTGATGGGGCCTATTCTGGCCCGGGCCTGAGCGGCACACCACCCGATTCTTGCGGACTTGGCCGGCCGGCCGAAACGTGCATTTTTCACCACCGGCCTTGCCGGCCAGGGCGCAAGGCGCTACGCTCTGTGCCATGAGTTCACATCCCGCCTCCCGCACCGCCGACGACCGCCACAACCCGGGCAGCCACAACAAGTTCGAACTGCTGCTTTTCCGCCTGGGCGAGGCGGCCGGCACGGACCGGCGCGAGCTCTTCGGCATCAATGTCTTCAAGGTGCGCGAGATCATGGTCATGCCGGCCATCACCAAGATGGTGAATGCACCGCCGCACGTGCTGGGCGTGGCCAACATCCGCGGCCAGATCATCACCGTCATCGACCTGCCGGCCATCACCGGCTGCACACCCCGCAAGGGAGAAGGCATCCTGCTCGTCACCGAGTTCGCCCGTACCACCCAGGGTTTTGCGGTCGAGGAGGTCAGCGAGATCGTCAGCGTGGACTGGAAACACGTGCTCTCGGCCGAGGGCCACGGGGGCGAACTGGTCACCAGCATCGCGCGCGTCGACGGCGACGCCGAGAACTCGCGCCTGGCGCAGGTGATCGACGTCGAACGCATCCTGCACGAGGTCATGCCCGACCAGACGCGTTTCGAAAAAGCCTCGGGCGGGCGGCTCGAACTGCCACCGGGCACCGTGCTGCTGGCCGCCGACGACTCTGCCATGGCGCGCGGCATCATCGAAAAAGGCCTGGACTCCCTGGGCGTGCCCTACATCATGACCAAAAGCGGCAAGGAAGCCTGGGAACGCCTGCAGGCCCTGGCCGCCCAGGCCAAGGCCGAGGGCAAGACCGTGCGCGACAAGGTGGCGCTGCTGCTGACCGACCTGGAGATGCCCGAGATGGACGGCTTCACCCTCACGCGCCAGATCAAGGCCGACGTGCAGTACAGCAGCCTGCCGGTGGTGGTGCACTCCTCGCTCACCGGCACCGCCAGCGAGCTGCAGGCCCAGAGCGCGGGCGCCGACGCCTACATCGCCAAGTTCCACATCGACGAACTGGCGGCCAAGCTGCGCGAAGTGCTGGCGCGGCGCTGACCCAGGGCCGCGGCCGGCGCCGGTTATGCTCACCGGCATCATGTCCAGCGAACGCCCCCGTGCCCAGCCGCGCTCCCTCAGCGGCCTGCTGCCCTTCCTGCGTCCCTACCGAGGGCGGATCGCGCTGGCCCTGCTGTTTCTCGTGCTGGCCGCCGGCGCCACCCTGGCCTTCCCGCTGGCCCTGCGCGAGCTGATCGACCAGGGCCTGCTGCCGCAGGACCGCAACGCCCAGCTGCTGTCCCTGCGCGGCCACTTCGCCCTGCTGTTTGCCGTGGCTGCGGCCATGGGCGTGTTTTCTGCGATGCGTTTTTATCTGATGAGCTGGCTGGGCGAGCGTGTGACCGCCGACGTGCGCAACGCCGTCTACGCCCATGTGCTCCAGCAAAGCCCCGAGTTTTTTGAAACCACGCAGACCGGCGAGGTGCTCTCGCGCCTGACCACCGACACCACCCTGGTGCAGACGGTGGTGGGCTCCTCCTTCTCCATGGGCCTGCGCAGCACGGTGACGGGTCTTGGGGCCCTGGCCATGCTGGTCTGGACCAACCCGCTGATCATGGCCCAGGTGCTGGGTGTGCTGCTGATCGTCGTCGCGCCCAGCGTCTGGTTCGGCCGACGGGTGCGGCGCCTCTCACGCGCCAGCCAGGACCGGGTGGCCGACTCCAGCGCCATCGCCGCCGAGGTACTCAACGCCATCCCCGTGGTGCAGGGCTACACCGCCGAGACCCGCGAGACGCAGCGCTTCGACACCGCCACCGAAAACGCCTTCGCCACCGCACGGCGCCGCGTGCGGGCCCGCGCCACGCTCATGGGCTTCATCATCACCGCCACCTCGGGCGCCCTGCTCTGGGGCCTGTACCAGGGCACGCAGGCGGTGATCGCTGGTGAGATCAGCGCTGGCCACCTGGGCCAGACCGTGGTCTACGTCATCATGCTGGCCGGTGCCTTCGCCGTGCTGGGCGAGGTCTACGGCGAACTGCTGCGCGCAGCCGGCGCCACCGAACGCCTGATGGAACTGCTGGGCACCCGCTCGCCGATCACCTCACCCGCACAGCCTGTTCCCCTGCCCCCCGTGCAGGGCCCCAGCGCCCTGCGTTTCGAGGCGGTGAGCTTCCACTACCCCTCGCGCCCGGCCCAGGCCGCACTGGCCGATTTCACGCTCGAGGTGCGCCCGGGTGAGACCGTGGCCCTGGTCGGCCCCAGTGGCGCGGGTAAGAGCACGGTGCTGCAGCTGCTGCTGCGTTTCTACGACCCGCAGTGCGGGCGTATCGTGCTCGATGGCGTGCCGCTGAATCAGCTGGCGCTGCAGGACCTGCGCGCACGCCAGGCCCTGGTGCCGCAGGAACCCGTGCTGTTCTCGGCCAGCGCACTGGAAAACATCCGCTACGGCCGCCCTGGCGCGAGTGATGAGGAAGTGCGCGCCGCTGCCCGCGCCGCCTACGCCGACGACTTCATCCGCGCCCTGCCCGAGGGCTACGACACCTTCCTCGGCGAACGCGGCGTGCGCCTCTCGGGCGGCCAGCGCCAGCGCATCGCGATCGCGCGCGCCATGCTCAAGAACGCGCCCCTGCTCCTGCTGGACGAAGCGACCAGCGCGCTCGACGCCGAGAGCGAACGCATGGTGCAGGCCGCGCTGGAATCGGCCATGCGCGACCGCACGACCCTGGTCATCGCCCACCGCCTGGCCACCGTGCAGCAGGCCGACCGCATCGTGGTCATCGACCAGGGACGGCTGGTGGAACAGGGGACGCACACGGAGCTGGTGCAGGCCGATGGGCTGTATGCAAGGTTGGCGGCGCTGCAGTTCAAGTCCTGAGACCTGACGCCCGATGCCCGGTTCGGATATAAAAGACGGGCCGCCCTTAGGCGCCGACCTCCAACCACTGCCCGGGCAGGGGAGCGGCGCCAGTTTGGAAGCAAGCGGCATCACGACAGGAAACAGGAGGAAACCATGACGCGAACCTCAAGCCATCCCGCCCACGCGGCGTGGCCCCGGTGTATCGCCTCGCCGCCGCCCACTGTGCGTCCGGGTCTGGTCTTGGTGACGTTGTGGATCCTGTTCATGGGTCTGCAGCCGCGGCACGG
>JACCDT010884102.1_pt1 | contig 13104 bp, 3 predicted proteins | sample 7446291 | NCBI WGS metagenome assembly JACCDT01 (sample SAMN15323446, study PRJNA562643) | freshwater metagenome | isolation source: river surface water | place: USA:Blue River Watershed | collected 2017-08-17
ATTGAAAGTAGTTTTTTCTGCACGGCTGGGATAACGCCGGACAACGAAACCGGAACAGTCTCGCCGTTTATACAGATAGAACCCTCCAAAGTGATCGCACGATCAGGCTCAGAGCAAGGTACATCAAGCAGCTCGAAATCTACGCCGTTGTGTACTGACATGCCTTGGTAATGTACGCCATTAAACAAAAAAGGTACTGTGATATTGACTGCGTTCATGTTTTGTTTCCTCTGTTAAAAATTAAGCGGCACATTGTTGTCTTGATGCGGTAGTGGTGGCACAACATCTCCACGCACATACACATCGTAGCCACTCGACACTTTGCGCACGCGGATTTTGTTTTTAATTTCGTTGGCTTGTTGGATTGTTTGTACATTGATCATCAGCCTAATCCTCGCTGGATGGCATAGAAACTCTGCACGGTTGCCGTATCGGTTGTACCAGAAAGCTGCACAGACAAAGAGATTATCAGCGCGTTTGAGATGTTCGGGATGGTTACATCAGCAAGCCACGCATTGTTTGATGCGTTATCTGTTGCGAGTTCAGGCTGACAGTTTATCGTTGTTGATGATGTTATTTGCGCAGATGGTGTTAATCGCAATTTTCGCTGGGCGGCACTCATCGAAAATGTAGCAATCACTGGGTCGGTTAAATCACCCTCTGTACCAAGTCGTAATTTAATTGTTGCGCTGTCTGTTGCGCCTGATTTAGAGATTAAAACATCGAAATCGAGAGGTACGCCGTCAAACAAAAACGCTGCTGGAATACTGTGCAATTGCAGAATCTGTTCGGTACCGGAATCATCAGAATCGGATGGTAAGTAGCTTGCGGCAATATATAAATTTCCAGTTTGTGGGATGTATGAACCGACCACCGGAATCGCTATCCACACAGAGCCAAAATAAACCGGATGGTCAGTGACAAAAATCAAATCGCCATGATCCAGCTCACTCGCCGCTGGCTTACCATCCCAAGTGCCGTTGTATTTGTAAGACAAACCGCCGCCACTTGGGGCAATGCCTAATTTGGCGAGGTCAACCATCAACCTGGAAAGACTCATAATCTCACCCAGCAGGTTTCGTTGGTGAGCGCCCCATTATCCCAAGTGAATGTTTTTCTGTATTGGATGCCGGTTTGAAAGTCCGTCACCGTGTCCGTGACAATCTTTCCATCGCTGTATGTGTAATCATGCGCCCAGCTATCCAGCATCAACTCTGTGCCGTCTTGCGCTCTGACAATACTTTCCACACCCCTCATGCCGCCACCAATCATTCTGATTCAGGTGGCAGTATTTAGGGGTGTGGAAGCAAACCCAAACCCTACAGGGGTTTATCGTTCGTTGAGTATTTCAGCTACATCCTCACGCATTTTTGCCCGCATAGCGCGAGGGGCGGAAGCTGCAATGCGCTGATCCTTGGTTTTACTCATTTCCTTCACGCGCCGCATCACGGATGGAATGGAAATCACCATACGCTGATCGGGATTTTTTGCGTTCCAGTCAGCAATCTGCGAGCGCGCATCAGCCACTTTGGATGCGTCTTTCTCAAAAATACCCTGCGCCCACAGCCCGCGAATCTCTCCGGCACGCAAGTTGTAGAACGCCTTTTGCTGCTGATTCACCGCATTAGCTTCTTGGATGCGCGCCACGCTTTGCGGCTGAAACCCAATCGCTTTTGATGCGGCTTCAACAGGGTTTGTGTCTAGCACCTTGTAGCCTTTCTGGTCGCGGTACATGCCGGTGCTGGCCATATCTATCCCTTTAACCGCATTGCGTATAGCAACAGGGGACATTTCCAGTGCGCCACCCAAAACATCGCCCGATAATATGCGCCCAGCGCCAGAACCAACACGACTAGCAAAGTCACCAATCGGCCCGGCTATTTCCAGCACATCTCTGGTGTGATCGGTTTTTGTTTTCAGCAATCCTGTGCCTGGAATCAAATTACCCATCCCTAGTCGGCCAGACACATCAATAGGAATACCAGGCAGGCCAGTGATGCCATTCTCGATGAAGTTAGCCATGCCATTGCCGAACACATCCGACAAAAACTCTTGGCGTTTTTGTTTGATGCTGATGTTGTACCCCAGCTTTTGCGCCAAGGCTTCCGCAACATCCTCCATGTCTTCCTCAAATGGCAAGCCGCTGGCTCCGCCCATGAGCATCAATACACCCAGAGCGAGCAACGCGGCGCGTTTACCCTCTGGACCGCCTTGGGTATACATTCTGTGCAACAACTCCACATACGCAATGGAGTATGTTTTGAATGTCATCAGCGTACCGCCAACAGCGCCGCGCCCCCACTGCATCTTGTTCGCCTTGTTGTACTGGAATTGGGTATCAACAACCGCTTTGCGCGCGAACGCTTCCGCGTTATCCATGCCTTTGGCCTTGGCAATGCGGTATGCGGCAACAAAGGTCATCTGCCGGTTGACTTGTTCAGCCATGCTGAACACCTTGCCCCATCCGAATGCCAGTTTTGACACTGCGTTTTTAGCGGCAGCCGCCGCTTCTCCTGTTTTTGTGCCATCACCAATACTCAGCGTGCCAGAGCCTCGCGCCTGCGCCATCAACTGATGTATTTCTTGTGGGGCCACCACGCCATCTTCAACGGCACGATGCAATGCTGCCGTTAATTCAGGATCGTATTTAGGATTGCGCTGCGCCAATTCCTTGGCGGCGCGTCCTAATTGCGCTGCCGAATCTTTCACACTGGTGAATTGCGTTAACTAGGGGAATGAAACTGCAAAAGGCTGTGTCATGTTGACCATTGCGGACGCAACAGAACCGCCGAGATATTGTGCGAACAACAGCCCGCGAACAGCTTGCGCTTCTTCGCGTGGATTTTTCACATAATCGGCCAAACGAATAGCGGCATCTTTCAACTCGCCTTGCGCTTTAGGTATGGCGTTCAGCGCCTCACCCATTTCGCCCATGTTTAATCCAGCCGCCGTTTGACGAGCATTGGAGTAAACGAAGTTGGCCAGAATGCGCGGCATGTCTTGGCTGTAACCGACAATACCTTGTCTGTGTATCAGCCGCCGCATGGCACTGCGATTGGTTTTTGTCAATTTCAGGTATTCCTGAAACGCAATATCTTGTGTGTTATCGCCGGTTGATTCCAGCCCCAGCATATTGCCGAACAGCTCCAGTGTTTCTGGCGACATATCAGAAAACAGTTTGTATGCTTCGTCTGACAAGGTGCCTTGGCTAACCGCCTTGTCCCCGAACTCCTTGCGCATCGCCTCTGCCATTGCATTGGCTTCGCGCTTGGTTTCAAACATGCTGAAATACTGGCGCTCACCAGTATCAGGATCAACAACATCCACAGTGTATTTGCCAAAGCGAGACAGTGGCGCATAACCTTCTTTTTGTAGCTCGTTCACTTTGTCGTGGCGTTCGTGAATGCCATGCACCAATTCCATCAGGAGCTTTTCTCGGTCAGTGTCTTCTTTGGCTTTCCGCATCAAATGCTGCGTCAGCATAGCGGCAGCATCACGGATATTGTCGGCATCCATTACCGCATCTTTAATGTCCTTGGCATCCTCTCCAACAAACCGCAGCATGTCGGCACGCGCCAGCGTATCGAGACTGCGATCAATTGCAGCACGATACTCTTTGTAAAGGCCAACTTGTTTGTCGTTCAGGCCAAACATTTGTTTGAGTTCGCTGTCATTCCAAACCACACCAGCTTTCAGCAAATGTTTGTCGTAGAAAGAATCCACGCGCTTTTGCAGATTCTCAGGCGACATACCCTGCCACATCTTCAACACGCCGCGCTGCAACTTTTTGCTACGCAACAAGCGCGCTATTTTGTCATCGGTACTCAATGTTTTGGATTCTTTAATCAAATCCTCAACTTTTACCGGCGAGCCATCTTCTCTCCGCGTCCACGCCAGCGTTCCCTCGTGGATTGGTTTTTCAATGGCTTTGTTATCCGCAGAAGCAATGGATGTTTTTGCAATGTCACTCCATTTTTCCAGCTTCGGCAGAATGGTTGGCGCAAAATCAGCCGCATCATTGGCGTAGTGAGATACATCATCAATAAACCCTTGTGCCGCATCAAACACACGCTTAAAAGCGGGCGAGCGTTCAGCAAGGTTGTACATTGTGCCAACCGTTTTGTGCCACCAGTTCAGCGTATTTGGCGAGCTAAAAGTCTTGTTCAGTTCACTCGCAGCTCTGTTTGCGTATTGCTTTACGGCAGCACGGCTGTAATGCAATCCCACGCTTGTTTTTCTACTATAAACAGGACCTTCGGCAATAACAGCTCCCGTGCTTACGGAAGATACCATTCTTAACACATCTACCATATCAAGCACACGAACACCAATCTTCTCTAGGGCGGCGGCAATGTTCTGGCCAACAGTAATACTGCGGTCACTTGGGTGACTCATCTCAAGCGTGCCGTCATGGACAATAACCGCAGCACCAGCATTAGCCTCGCTGATAGCGCGATAAATAGCCGCCAACCCGCCGGTATCTCGTAAGTCCCCGCGCATCACATCGGAAATTGGAACCCATGCCACAACTTCATGTTGGCTGTTTAGCAGCATAATTCCATCGCCGCCTTTTTCTCGCATCAACTCGCCAACATATATAGCATCTTGTGGATGTTCAATTTTGTACGGCTTGCTATTTTCAGAAACCTGTTCTCGTTCAATAACAGGCACTCTAACTGCGCTGCTCTCTGGCGCTGGAATCTTTGTGGGATATTTTTGGTCGCCATCCGCGTCAACATAGTCAAACATATCGCCAGCTACCGACAACAGCCCCATTGGCTCAATACCGCTGCCACGGAAAATATCCGTTAGCTTTCTTGATATGTTTATGTCAGCGCTGGAAAGGTTGGCTAGTCCACTTGGATGATTGTGTGAGAACCATATCGCCGCCGCGCCTGGAATACGGATCGCTTCTGCGACAATCGTGCTGGGGTAGACGCTGGAACTCGCCAGCTCCCCCTTAAACCCACCAACCACACCAAGCGGTTTGCCGTTCTTGTCTGTAACGATGCCATCCAATCGCTCAACAGCCGACTTATACAGATATTGTGTTGCTTGCGCTGCTTCTTCTGGTGTTGTGATTCGGCTTGCACCTAGTTTGCGCGCGACCTCTTGCCCGACGATTGTGCGGACAAAGTAATCCCCCGCTGGGGCTTCTGTATCAGATAAGGGGGTGGTGGGCTGTATGTCCCCAGATACTCCGGCGCTTTCGGGTCTGGTATTTGCAGGCGCTCTTCGTTTGTTTGCTGGCGGTAGCGCATTTCCAAACAAGTCGGTTTCATATCGCTCTCCAGGTTCTTGTACAACATTGCGAGCCTGCTGTGTTTTTGCTAGGCCTACAATACCATTTCTTTTGGCTGCTTGCTTCACATTACTACGCGCAATCGCTGCAATATCTGCCGCTGTGAGCATGTTGTCTTTAACAATCACCCCGCGCTGGAATAGCCAGCCGCGTACTGCTGCAATGAAGTCTTTCACCCATTGCACAACAGCGCTGGGCGCATTAGCACGATTGGCCTCATACTCTTCTGCAATATAGGCTGCCGCTTCTTCGTTGCTGGTTTCACCCGCTTCTTTCATGCGCTGACGCACGCTGTCCATGAACGCGCTTTTTTCCAGCTTGAGTAAATTGCCAGCACGCTGAATCATTTTATCCATAGCCTGCTTGCCACGCGGATTGGTGGTGTCGGCCGCCATGTGGATGCCGACTTCATGCACCAACACACTGGATGCGGTTTCGTCCGTCAAATTATCCGCAACAAGGAATGACTTGCCAGTTTGTTTGTCGTAGAAGCCCTGCACATTACCCGTTTCGCTGTACTTCACATCGAAGTCACTCACATCCTTGCCTGCTTTTTCAGCACGCGCTTTGTAAGCTAAATCTATGGCTTCTTTTTCTGTTTGCACCACAGTCACCAAACCGGTTGATTGCAGTTTTGCAGCGGCATGGCCAAAGGTTTTGGATAAAGAGTCTTTAATGTCTGCTACAGAAAAACCAGAAACTTCGTTTTGACGACTGTACCGAATATCAGGATTACTACCATCAAACGCGCCACTGTTGCCGGTGGCTGATTTGATTTGCTCTGGGTCAAGAGCGATGTATGTTGTGGCAATAATTCCGCCATCGTCCAGATAATCGCCATCATGGTTATCCGGCATGATAATGCTGTCAAACCCAGCCTTCTTAACATTGTCTGCAAAGCCTGATTTGTGCCCGGCCATGTTAATTATCTGGTACAGATCCCTTTCATACGGAAGATCTGAATTGCTCCACTCAACACCAGCATCATCCAGAATATCTATCAGCTTGCTTCTTACATCGCCTCGGATTGCAGGCAAGGACCTAAGATCAAGCGGATTCTGGAAGCTAAGATAAACAGGCATGACAACGCCGCCTCTTGAATGGGCGAACCTGTTTGAATACTCGCTGGAATCACTAAACATCTCCCATGTTTTTCCAGCGTACTGATTCTGGAATACAGAAAAGTTTGCATTGGTGCCGTGATACACAACCAGCGGCTCGCCGGTTTCATGGTCTACCACTTTGGACGCACTGGCAGGATCGTTCACCCAATCCCCAAACCACTCCTTGAACCGTGGTGTACGCACCTGCACCCACTGCCGATAGTTCAGCTTGGTCTTGCCGGAAGCCTTGGCCCGGTCGTAGGCTTCGCGCCCACCATAGGCGCGATCCGTTTCCTTGAATTGACGGTCAGCATCGGCTTCCTGCTTGCTATACGCCACTGCCTCCCGCATCTGCCCCTGCATCGCTCCCCTAGCCTTCGCCCGCAAGCCCACCACTGCCAGGCGTGCCAGGTCTTCCGGATTCAGGTTCTGCATGGCCCAGCCTTGCAGCTTGCTGTCGGTCTTGGCAAAGCGAATGATTGCCGTGCGGATGGCAGACAGGAGTTCACCCACCCAGCGATTTATGAAGCCTGGCACCTTTGCGCCATTGGTGACTTGCTCAATGGCGTAGGCCGCAATCTCTTCCGTCTTGTGCGCCGCCTTGGTATCCGCAGGCACAGCGGCATTGGCCTGATCCACCCAGGTATTGCCCTTGGCCGATCCGACTTGGCTTTCCAGTTGCTTCATCAACTGGTTGTACTTGGCCTCGCCAAGCAGGGTTTTGACGGTCGAGTGGAAGCCTTCGTGCTTGAACACCCCGGCGAAGTTGTCAGCCGTCAGCGCGTCCAGGTTTAGGATGATGCGACCGTCCGGCAGGGTGACACCTTGAATCTGGCCTTGCTTGCTGTACTTGTTGGCGATGGAAACATCGGTGTCGTCGAAGATGACATAATTGAAGTTTCCTTCGCCAGCGCTGCGGCTTGAGCCATCGAGGTACTTGATGCCACGGATGCCGATGGAGTGGAGGTATTCGGAGGCGGCTTTTTTGCCTGTTTTGTAGTGTTCAACATCAACCATCGTACCGGCAATGCGTTTGTATAGGTCTGCGCCATCATAGGCTGGATTGTCTCTAGACTTATCCATCCAATAGCCGATTATTCCTTTGTTGCTCCACTGCGCTGATTCAAGCGCTGCCTTCACCTTCTCGCTCTGCTCACTCAGCGGCTTGTCCCACAGCAAATACTCATCTTCCGCTGGGGCGAGTTCGACTTGGTAGAGGCGGCCTTGCGGCGCAGCAAGCGCGAATGTTTCTTCATCAGAAACGGCAATCATCGATCCATCGCCGTATAAATAAACATCATACTCTACGCCATTTGCGACTACGCCCTTGATGTAGTCGTCCGCCCCGTAGTTGTATCGCGCCAAGGTTTTCGGATTAGTGCTTACTTCGTCATCAATATCTTGAAATCCAAACGCCTCTGGTTCAAGCCCGGCAGACTTCAAATCAGCATTGTCAAGCGTATTATTCTCAGACACCAAAACAACCAGCCTAGTTGCTTTTGAGTTCGCTTTTGACGGGCGCATGTTCTCCAATGACTTAGCAACAGATGACTCACTAATGCGCTCGCTGAGTTTGTCTCGATACCACTCAGCAACTTTTCGCTGGCCTGCAAAGTAAAGTCCGTGTCCGTAAGCCTGCGCGCCTTCCCCCGTGCCGATCTTGTCCAGGCTGAAGTGATCAAAGTCGTGCGGCGTGCCGTGCCATGCCACCATGAACTTGGCGCCATTGTGTTGCGCAGCCAGTTGTCTCAATGCCGCTTCACCATGCACGCCAGTCACCAGCCCGCTATCCAGCAGCACCTTTGCCAGCGTTTCACTGCCCATGGCTTTGCCCATCAGGGGCAGAAGGTCGGATTCGGTGATGGTTGGGGTGTTGGTGGAAGGCTTGGCTTTCTCGTAAGCAGCTTCACCGCCGTAGGCTTTTTCTGTGTCTGCAAACTCTTTGCGTAGTGTTTCATCGTCGCTCTCACGACTGAACATCGGCTGTATCTGCGCCGCTTCTGGTGTCAGCAAGCTCTCGTCCCAAATGACATAATTGTGCGTACCATCTTCCTGCGCATCTGCCACGGCCTGCCTCAGCGCAGGGGAGGCATCAAAGTTGCTCAGGTCTTTATCCAGCGCAGCGCTGATAGCCTGCGCCGGGTAGTCAAAGCCCAGCCACTCATCAGCAGCCAATGCACGAACCAACGCCTCATTCTTCGGAGATAATGCGCCTGTGCCGAGCAATTCGACAACATCAGCAAAGTCGGCATCTTCGGGCAGTTCAGCCAGAAACTCCCGCTTGATGTCTTTCAGCGGCCGGTGGCGGCTCACACCATCCAAGTACCGCAGGCCGGGAATGCCGAGAGATTGCAGGTATTCGGAGGCTTGTTGGCTGCCGGTCTTAGGAGAGTCGTGCCGTGCGTTTAGTTTCCCAGCAATGTGTGAATACAGCGCCCCTCCGGTCATTGCGCGCATCTCTGGCGGTATGTCGCCAGTTATCTTGATCCATTGTTTTACGCTCTCCCGGTCTTTTCCAAAAGTAACGCGGTTATCCATTGAGCGGAGCGCAGCCTTCACCTTCTCGCTCTGCGCGATCAGCGGCTTATCCCACAGCAGGTAGGTGTCATCCTCAGGGATTTCTACTTTGTAGAGTTGGCCTTTATTCTCGGCTTCGACGTAAGTTTGTAGCGCCCGACCGATTGCTGCCGTGTCGTAAGCCCTCATTGGCGCTGAAGCATTTTGTACTTTTCTGGCGTAGCTTGCTGGCTTGCCACCTTTGCCCGTCATTTCCATTGCAAACCTCTGGAATACAGTCAGCGCACTATCGTCATCCACGGAGACCCCTTCAGCCGCTAACGCATCGACCGCCATTTGACGGAAATTGTTGCCGCCCTTGCCTATCGCCAGAGTCTCACGATAATACTCCGCCACCTCTTTATTTCCGGCAAAGTAAAGCCCCCAGCCATAAGCCTGCGCGCCTTCACCCGTGCCGATCTTGTTCAGCTTGAAGCCTTCTTGCTCAATTCCTCTGTGCGGTGTGCCGTGGAATACGCGCAGGAATAACGCCTTGATAACGCCGGGCTTCTGCTTGGCTACAGGTAATTCATCAAGCACCTGCACCAGCTTATCCCTAAAGGCTTCTACATCCTGTAAATAGGCGTTACTACCTTGGTCTTTCCAGCTTGTTGTTAGTGTTTTCAGAAACTCTAGGAATGCTTTGGCGATACGACGAAATGCGCTTTGGTCACGCTCGGCCAGCTTTTGCAAAAACACAGGATCGGTGAGCGCGTCCGACACAGCAGCAGCGGTAAGCTCCTCGATAGCGTGATCACGGCCACGATCAAAACCTTCTTCCTTGATATTGCGCTCATGCCAAGCATCCAATCGACCTTGGCGACGAACTTCGTTTTCAAGCTCTTGGTACGCCGATGGATTGGTTTTCTTTAGGTTATGTACCCACTCATGGGCGGCAGTCAGCGTGATAGGGTTCTGGCTGTTCTCATTGATGTACAGTGTGCCATCACGGAAATTGACACCCCCAAAGTCATCTACTTCTGGGGTGAGGTTTCTGAATAGAACGACTCGCGTTCCTGTGGTGTCAGTGAATCGAGCCAACGCCCGATGGAGTTGCTTAGGCAGTGATACGGCGCTGACTTCCCTGACGCGAACTCGCCCAATATCCCCTCGTCTCGCTCGCCATTCGTTGATTTTGTTTTCAAGCGTGCGGCTTGCCGTAGTTTCTTCTGCCGGTAGGTTGTGAGGCAGGCCGCTGGCGAATGTTTGCTCTTTTTCATCACGCAATTCCTGTTGGCTTTCTGCATCATTACCATTTCTATTAAAAAGCGCAACATTACCATCATCACCTTCCTTGGTTTGGATGGTGTCAAACAAATGGTCAAAGGCTTTACCAATACTTTCCATTTCGGAAACAGTTGGGTAAGGGTAGGTGTCAGCATTCTCGTGACCTGCCAACGCCTCATCCGCTTTCCAATAGTCTTCGCCAACGATATTGGCTAAGTAATCATTGGCGGCATTTTGTTCGTGCAATTTGCCGATGATGTACGATTCAAAAGCTCTCGCCGCCATTTCTTCTCGGCCAGACCAATAATCTTTAGACCTACGCTCATCCAACTGTTCTGCCCGCTTCGGCATGCCAGAATCATTGATGGCTTTAATCACATCGTTAAAAGCTGCCAACACTTCTGGGCGGATGTTAGGCACAAGCGGGTTTACATCGCCATTAGTAACATACTCACCCGTTCCGCCGCCAAGTTTGGCGAAGTAATTATCCAGCGCATGAAACCACTCGTGCGCCAAAGAACCAGCGCCACTCTCTTTGGTTAAGTTGATAACAACTTCCTCTGGTTCAAAATGCGCTGCCACAGCATTTTTACCGCCTCTGCCACGCGCACCAAAAGCAAGCCCCAGCTTGCCATTTAACGATATTGCTTGCGTAGGAATATCCAGCGCCGCTGCCAAGTCACTCAGCGCATCATACGCATTATCCAAGTCCCGCTGTCTGCGTGAACTTTCAACATAATTGCCGAACTGCACGCCACGGAACTTAAACGCTTCGCTGAAAGCCTCTGGCGTAACAGCCGCGCCGTTGCGGTGATCGTCACCAACCCTCGGCTCATTTTCTTTTCGGCGCTCGAACGGAATGGTTTTGTATTTTTCCAGCAGGGCTTCCATTTCTTCTTGGAAGCCTTCGGTTTTCTTGTACGCTTTCGCTTCTTCAAGCGTGCTAAACCGTTTCAGCTTGACATAGTTCTTACCAAGTTTTTTACCCCAAAAGTATTGGCCGCTATCGCCCTCACGCCACAACCCAAACTCCGTTTTCTTTTCGCTATTGGTTGTCGAGCTTTCACTCTGCTTCTTCACGAATGCAGAAACAGCTTCTTCTAGTGTTTTCCCCCACGCCACAGGGGTGCGCTTATCCTTCTCAACATAGTACACACGCTTGGCAGGGCTATAGCTCTCACCCATAAGCGCATCAAAAGTTCCAACGCGCATCTCCACATCTTTCAGTGATGTTTCATGTCCCAGCGCCTTGTACATCTCAGCTTTACCCAACAGGCCTGTGGCAATGCGCCCAGTGATGGTTTCTTTCTCATTTTTTGGGTTCAGCGTTTGCACAACGCTTTCTGGTGCTATTTCACCGCTCAGTAATTCCTCCGCGAAGGTGCGCATGTATTTCACCTGGTCAACCCACCCTTTCAGCTTCCAGCCTTTCTTGGGTTTGGGCGGCATCTGTTCACGCAAGGCGCGCGCGAAGCCAACTATTAGCGGATCAACCCCTTCTTTCAGCAACTTGTCATAGTTTGGCTCAGGCCATGACTTAGAAAACGGGACGGCAGCCACATCCGCTGCTTTAGCTTCTTTTAGCTTCTGCGCGTAATCTTTGCGCGCGCCTTCCAGCTTCTCGCCAAAATCCTCAATTTTGTTTGTTGCATTTTTCGGTTCTTGTTTGGCGTTTTGACGCGTGTCATTGGCATTCGCATCCCGTTTTGCATTTTCTTTACTAGAAGAAGGCCTAGTTTCATCAACACGGAACGGCGCAAGCTCTCCGTGTTCATCACCGAACATATACAGATTGACTGAGTAACCATCAGCAGTTGACCAGTTGTTAATGTTTAATCCTTCAAACTGAAGCAAATTAAACTTGTCATTCCTCGCTTGCGCTTCAGCAATGGCGTTTTCTTTCAGCCATGCCAATATCTTTTTGTTGTCCTTGGTTGATTGCCCCGCACTTGGTTTCAAGCTGTACTTTGGAAAAGGTGTGGTGTGACGACCAGACAAAGTAACAAACACATCGCCAGGCTCCAGCGTTTTGCGCTGCGACACTTGCCCTTCTTCTGGGCTGCTTGATGGCGAGACAGTAGAAGTTTTGGCTGGCGTTTTACTGCCAGAATACTGCTCTGGAACCCTGTCTAACTCCGTCAGTCCTTCTCCGTATTTCTCGTTGGCCTTTTCAATAACCTTTGAAAGCGGAGCCATATTTTTCTTTTCTGGCGCGGCTGGTCGTTCTGCTTTGTAGATAGACCCAAAGCTGTACCATACCCCGTCAATACTTACCTTGTTTCTTGCGTGTGAAACCCCATCAATTTCACCAAAGGCAGACTTATTATTTGAGATCATTGCTCTGACATACTCACCCCTCTCAAAACGGTCAGTCACAATCTCATCTTTTTCTCTGTCATACCGCTCAATGCTAAACTCATTGCGATTTGTGGTGGACACTGGTTTAGCAGCTTCTTTTTTTGATGCCACTAAATCCGTTTTGTTTGACTGTTTTAGCTCTTCATAGCCTTCGTCCAGATCGTCTGGATGCTCTTCTTTCAATGCGTCTTTAATATCAATGCTCTTGCTGCCAGCAAGATTCATAGCATCAAACAAACCCTTGGCCTGTTCGTCTGTCATTGCATCAATACGAGATTCCCATTCTTCGGCGCGCCCAGTAAGCTCTTCTCGTTCTTTTGCGACACGATCCATTTCTGTTTTTGTATCGCTGACCGGTTCCACATTGGAGCCAGACACATCCTCAGTACCATACTCTTCCCGCAACGCTTCCCACGCTTTGCGATTCATATTTTCTGATTTACTGCCATCTTTCACATTCCATTCATGGAATTGTTCAAACGGCAAAGCAGCCAAGGCCTTATTCAAATCCTCCCCATAAGCTGCTTCGAGTTTTTTAATCGCTGCGTCATAGCCGGG
>JACCDT010718749.1_pt1 | contig 13100 bp, 9 predicted proteins | sample 7446291 | NCBI WGS metagenome assembly JACCDT01 (sample SAMN15323446, study PRJNA562643) | freshwater metagenome | isolation source: river surface water | place: USA:Blue River Watershed | collected 2017-08-17
GCCTGCTTTTTACTATCTTGCAACCTTAATTTACGTTACAGTACGCATTTTATGGCCCAAGGAGAAAACGAGCATATCATTCCAATTAACATTGAAGAGGAAATGCGTGGTGCCTACATCGATTATTCGATGTCGGTTATTGTTTCCAGAGCACTTCCAGATGTCCGAGACGGACTCAAGCCAGTACACAGACGTATCCTTTATGGGATGCAAGAACTTGGTGTATTACATAACAAACCGCATAAAAAATCTGCTAGAATCGTAGGAGAGGTATTGGGTAAGTATCACCCACATGGTGACTCTGCGGTATACGAAACGATGGTTCGTATGGCCCAAGATTGGTCCTTACGTTACACTTTAGTCGATGGTCAGGGTAACTTTGGTTCTGTGGATGGTGATAATGCCGCCGCAATGCGTTACACTGAAGCAAGGCTAAAGCGAATCGCTGAAGAATTGCTGGTAGATATCAATAAGGAAACGGTTGATTTTCAATTCAATTTTGACGACTCATTAAAAGAACCTACAGTTCTTCCTGCAAAGGTACCTGCACTCTTATTGAATGGTGCTTCAGGTATTGCAGTAGGTATGGCGACCAACATGGCTCCTCACAATTTGGGAGAGGTCATCGATGGGATTATAGCCTATATCGACAACAAGGAAATCACAGTGGCGGAATTGATGAATTTCATCATTGCTCCAGATTTTCCTACAGGAGGCATCATCTATGGCTACAATGGGGTTAAAGCTGCCTTTGAAACAGGTAGAGGACGTATTGTTGTTCGTGGTAAGGCGAACATTGAAGTGAAAGATGGTGGAAATAAGGAGATGATTGTCATCACCGAAATTCCCTACATGGTCAACAAGGCAAACATGGTCGAAAAGACTGCCCAACTGATCAATGAGAAAAAAATAGAAGGTATTTCTGCCATTCGGGACGAGTCAGATCGATCTGGGATGCGCGTGGTATATGAATTAAAGCGTGATGCTGTGTCGAGTGTGGTGTTGAACAACCTCTACAAGCAAACGGCCTTACAAACTTCGTTCTCGGTGAACAATGTGGCTCTGGTAAAAGGGCGTCCGCAAACCTTGAACCTAAAAGATTTGATTGTTCATTATGTGTCTCACCGACACGAGGTAGTAGTTCGTAGAACAGAATTTGAACTGAAGGAAGCCGAGAAGCGAGCACATATCTTACAGGGATATTTAATTGCTTTAGATCATTTGGATGAGGTAATTTCCTTGATTCGAAGTTCAGCCGATCCGGAAACTGCCCGTAATGGTTTGATGGAGCGCTTCGAATTGAGTGAAATTCAGGCCAGAGCCATCCTTGATATGCGTCTCCAGCGCCTTACAGGCATGGAACGGGAAAAAATCATCGAGGAATACAAAGAAATCATGGCGCTTATTGAGGAGTTGAAATTCATCTTGGCTGACGAAGGCAAGCGAATGGAAATTATCAAGACAGAGCTTCAGGAGATGAAAGACCGCTATGCCGATGACCGTCGTACGGAGATCGAGCACAATGCTGAGGATTTCAGTTATGAGGATATGATTCCGAATGAAGAGGTGGTAATTACTGTTTCTCATCAGGGATATGTGAAGCGTACAGCCTTGACCGAATACCGTACTCAGGGTAGAGGTGGTATTGGATCCAAAGGGGTAAGCACCAAGGAAGACGATTGGACCGAATACTTATTTACGGCATCAACGCACAATTACCTCTTGATTTTTACTGACAAGGGTAAATTATTCTGGTTGAAAACTTATGCGATTCCAGAAGGATCCAAGACTGCGAAAGGACGACCTATCCAAAACTTAATCAACATTACGCAGGATGATAAAATCCGATCCATCATTCAAGTTGAAAACTTGGAAGATCAGGATTACATCAACAACCACTACCTGGTGATGGTAACTAAGCAGGGGGTAATCAAAAAAACTACCCTAGAGCAATATTCTAGACCAAGAACCAATGGTATCATCGCCTTGAATTTCAGAGAGGACGACCAATTGGTGCACGTAGCCAAAACTAATGGAGATCAGCACATTGTGATTGCTGCCAAATCAGGGAGAGCAATTCACTTCCACGAGTCTGCAGTGCGTCCTATGGGTAGAACAGCTACTGGCGTAAAGGCGATTACCCTTACGGATAAATCAGATTTTGTGATTGGCATGGTTTGTGCATCCGAACCTAATGCAACCCTATTGGTGGTATCTGAAAAGGGATATGGTAAACGTTCGGACCTAGAAGAATACCGCATTACAAATAGAGGTGGCAAGGGCGTTAAAGCCATGAATGTGACCGACAAGACCGGTGCATTGGTGGCCATCAAAGAAGTAGTAGATACCGATGATTTGATGATTATCAATAAATCAGGTATTACCATCCGAATCTCCATGGATGAGCTTCGTGTCATGGGAAGAGCTACTCAAGGTGTACGCTTAATTAAAGTAGGAGATGGGGATGAGATTTCCTCAGTAGAAAAAATCTCAAGAGAAGAAGAGGAACTTTCAGAATCTTCCGATATTGTGCCCGATTCTCCAGAATTACCTGAATCACCCTTAGAAACAACTGAATAAATAATTCCTAACGAAAAACACGAATGAAAAAGCTCGTTCTATCATTAGCACTGGTTGCGACTGCTGCCCTTGCTTTTGGACAAAAGAAAGTAGTAAAAGAGGCAGAAAAAGGATTTAAGTCAGGAAACTTACAGACTGCACTTACGGCTATTGATGCTGCAACAACTAACCCTGAAACTAGCGGTGATCCTGCAACTTTCTTGGTAAAAGCAAAGATTCACACCAAGATTTTTGCAACCGATTCTGCCAATACCAAAGAAACTCTTGAAGCAGGAAATCAAGCCTTGGCAACCTTCAATAAAACCTTCGAAATGGCAGGAAGCAGCAAAACTTCTCCTGTTGGAAAAGAAGTTTACGCGGAAGAAGTACCAGGTCTTCCTGACAACTTGAGACCTTATTCTCTAATTACTCTGAAGAACATCTCTTTTGATAAGGCTTTGGAGCGTTACAATGAGGACGATATGGAGATGTCTTACGAATTCTTCAATCTTGCTGGAGAAATCGACAAAACCGATTCTACCATTCACTACAATGCAGGTTTCTTAGCTAATGATTTGGGAAGATTTGAAGATGCCAAAAAACACTTTGGTTACCTTTTTGAATTGCCTACCTACAACAAGACCAATGCTTATTATTTCATGATTCAAATTCTGAGCACAGAAGAAAAGAATCCTGAAGCTGCATTTGAATTGGTAACAAAAGCTCGCCAAGATTATCCAAACGATAAAGTTTTGGCTGAATATGAAATTCAATTGCTTCTTCAATTGAACAAAATGGATGAGGCAATGAAGCAGATCAACGATGCGCTTGCAAATGATCCAAACAACCCTGGTTTGTTGTTGCGTTCAGGATATTTGAAGGAGCAAGGTGGTGATTTAGAAGCCGCTCTAGTTGACTACAAAAAATCAGTAGAAGTGGATCCAAACTTCTTTGAAGGAAATTATTACACAGGTGCATTGATGCTTGAGAAATCTAGAGGTATCCTTGCTGAATTGAACTCACTTTCTGATGCAGAATGGGAGAAGAGATCTAAAGAAATGGGAACGCAAGCGGATGATTTGTATAAGCAGGCTGTTCCTTACTTCACCAAAGCTTTGGAAATTAAGCCAGACAATACAGATATCATGATCATCTTGTTCCAGGTGCATACTCGCTTGAAAAACAAAGCAGAGGTAGATGCATTGAATGCTAAGATTTCAGCGATTCTTGGAGCCAACTGGCAAGAGAATTAATACCTGATCAAAAACCAAGAAGGCCGGAATTTCCGGCCTTTTTTTTACCATCTATTTCCATCTAATCGCTACCTCTCCCTTGATTGATTTTTTAGGCCACTTCATCACAATTCAATTTTATTTAGCCATGAATTGAATTAGTTTGCATTTAGTTCATTATACACCCATGAGTCGACGAATTTTCAGATTAATCCTGTGTTTGATTCCGCTTTTATTTTTTGCTACCCTAGGTTTTGGACAGTCCTTAACTTCCTCTCAGCAATACCATCAGCTCATGCAATTGCGAGAGACCAAGCGGGTTCTCTATGTTGCCGCACATCCAGATGATGAGAACACGCGACTGATCGCCTATTTAGCCAATGGAGAGCATGCCGAAGTGGCTTACTTGAGCCTTACCAGAGGTGATGGAGGACAAAACCTGATCGGAAAGGAATTAGGCATTGAGTTGGGTCAAATTCGGACCCAGGAATTGATCAAAGCACGGGAAATAGATGGAGGCAAACAATATTTTACTCGTGCCTTAGATTTTGGATACAGCAAAGACCCAACCGAAACCCTTCAAAATTGGGATAAAGAAAAAGTTTTGGCTGATGTCGTTTGGGCAATTCGAAGTTTTCAGCCAGACATCATCATTACCCGTTTTAATACCACTCCAGGGATCACCCACGGCCACCATACCACTTCTGCAATCTTAGCTGAGGAAGCGTTTGCGATTTCAGGTGACCCCAAGGCGTTTCCCGAACAATTGACCTATGTGAAACCTTGGAAAGCAAAACGCTTGTTTTTTAATGCCTATAATTTCAGAGGCGAGTTTGAGCCCGAAGTAGGAAAGCGCTATTATGCAATGGAAGTAGGAGGCTACAATCCCTTGTTGGGAAAATCCTACCACCAATTAGCAGCTGATAGCCGGACCATGCATAAATCCCAGGGCTTTGGAGCTACGGCAGGAGTGGGCATGGCCAAGGACTATTTGGAGCAGGTAGCAGGTGAGTCCTACGAGAAAACGCCATTCGATGGCGTAGAAAGCCGTTGGGCATCGATCAAGGGAGGGTTAGCCATTCAGGAGAAATTGGATCAGCTCTTGATTAATTTCAATCTTGTAGAGACAGATAAAAATTTGCCTGCATTGCTTTCCATTCGATCGGGCCTACTTGAACTAGATTCAATTAGCCCCTGGATTGCTGGAAAACTTGCGAAACTAGATCAGATGATTTTTTATTCTTTGGGATTAAAAATGGAGTTTGTTACAAATAAGGAGCTTGGGTATCCTGGTGAAAGAATAGCAGCCCAATTACTTTTGGTCAATCCTTCGGAGGTTCCAATTTCTGAAGTTGCACTCCAACTTTATGATACCTATTATCCGAGCAAGGATACCAAAGGAAATGAAGATACGCGATTGTCCCTTACGTTTAACCTTGCTGGTAAAGAGCGTTATTCTCAGCCTTATTGGCTTGAAAATCCTTTAGATGGCGCATTATTTTCGATCCCCAGCCAACGCAACATTGGCCTTCCTTTTAAAGAAAAGGTGGGGGGAGATCTGAACTTTGTTTTAGGGGGACAAAAATTTAAGGTAACAGTTCCTTTGGTCTACAAATTCAATGACCCCATTGATGGAGAGGTAAAGCAACCCTTCACCATTGTACCGGAGGTAGACCTCTCTCTTTCGAAGGAATTGGTATTCTTGGTGGCAGGAGCAGATCCGACAACGATTGTTACGGTTAACTTTAGAAATGAAGTTCTGGAAGGATCGCTTGAATTTGAAGGGTTAAATGCTAACCAATTTCAGGTCTTAAAAGTGGAAGATTTTCCGTTACTGAAACAAAGAAAGTATACGGTTTCCTTTCTTCAAGGACAGCCTGGCAGGCAGTCAATTAGTGCACGTTATAAAACTACCTCCGGTCAGGTATTTGACCAGGTGGTCCATCGTATATCCTATGCTCATATCCCCAATTTGACCTATTTTAGTCCAGCACAAATCCAACTGGTCCAAGAAGCATGGAAGATTTCTGATGCCAGGATAGGCTATATTAAAGGAGCTGGGGATGAGGTTCCGGAAGTATTGTCTGCACTGGGATATCAGGTCAATTTCCTTGATGAAGCTAGTTTGGAATTGGATCAGTTGAAGCAATATCAGGCCATAGTTGTGGGGATTCGTGCGTACAATACGGAAGAATTTTTAGCAAAGAAGCAGCAAATCTTGATGGATTACGTGAAAGCTGGAGGTAATTTAATTCTGCAATACAATACCAGTAGCCCATTGGTAACTCCCAATTTAGGGCCTTATCCCTTTGTGATTGGTCGGGATCGGGTGACTGTTGAAGGTTCTCCTGTACTTGCAGACTGGACACATAACTTGCTTCGCGTTCCCAATCGAATGGAAGCGAAGGATTTTGAAGGTTGGGTTCAAGAACGTGGGCTTTACTTTGCAACCAAGGTTGATGATCGTTACCAAAGTCCACTTACCCTTCAGGAACCTGGAGAAGCAGCGAATAAGGGAGGATTAATTACGACTAAGTTGGGAGAAGGAACCTTTGTGTATACCGGAATTTCCTTTTTTAGACAATTGCCTGCAGGGGTGCCAGGAGCCATCAAATTATTCATCAACATGATTGAGCAATAGCATGGAAGAAAAGCAAATTCCCTGGACTAGAATTTACCTCGGTTTGATGGTCAGTTTGGTCATCCTGATTTCCTTAATGTATGCTTTAACCCTCGCGTATTCATGAGCACTTTAGATTGGGTGGTTCTATTCTTGACCTTAGTATCCATAGCCGTATACGGGGTATATAAAACCCGGGGTAAGAAAAGTTTGGAAAACTACCTCAAAGGCAATAAAGACAATTGGTGGACCATCGGGCTATCCATCATGGCTACTCAAGCCTCTGCGATCACTTTTTTAAGTACTCCCGGACAAGCCTACGAGGATGGGATGCGCTTTATTCAGTTTTATTTTGGCTTGCCCTTGGCGATGATTATCATTTCGGTTGCCTTTGTTCCCATCTATTACAAGTTGAAGGTATATACAGCTTATGAGTACCTAGAAAATCGTTTTGACCTTAAAACTAGGACTCTTGCGGCCTTACTCTTTATTGTGCAACGGGGTTTGGCAGCTGGAATTACAATTTATGCGCCTGCCATCATCCTTTCCACCTTGCTTGGCTGGAACTTGACACTAACTAATATTTTTATTGGTGTTTTGGTTATTGCCTATACCGTTTCAGGTGGGACAGAGGCCGTTTCGATTACCCAAAAGCAACAAATGGCGGTGATGATGGGAGGAATGGTTTTGGCAGGAATTATGGTCATCTATTTGCTTCCTATTTCCATGAAAGAAGCGCTTCAGGTAGCGGGAAAAATGGATAAGCTGAACGTAGTCAATTTTGAATTTGACTTAGCAGACCGGTATTCCTTCTGGTCGGGAATGACAGCCGCTGTGTTTTTGTTTTTGAGTTATTTTGGTACGGATCAAAGCCAGGTTCAACGCTACCTCTCTGGGCAAACCTTGACTCAAAGCCGTATGGGGCTGCTGATGAATGGATTTTTAAAGATTCCAATGCAGTTTTTGATTTTATTTATTGGGGTTTTGGTTTTTGTATTTTACCAATTCATTACGCCTCCAGTGCATTTCAATCAAGTTCAAACCGAAGCGCTTCGTCAAAGTGAATATGCTTCCGAATTTGGTCGTTTGGAACAATCCTACCAAGCCAATTTTGATTCTTCCAAGCAGGTATATACGCAACTATTGACTTCAATCGACCAGGAGAAAACGGAATCCACGGCGGAGTTGACCAGTACCTTGCAAACTTTGAAGACCGAGCAGCAGGAAATCCGAGAAGAAGTAAAGGCTTTGCTAGTTACCCATGATCCAGAAGCCGAAACACGTGATACAGACTATGTCTTTATGCGTTTTGTGATGGATTATTTGCCTACGGGTGTGGTAGGCTTGTTGTTTGCAGCCATTTTTGCTGCAGCGATGTCCTCTTCCTCATCTGAGTTGAATGCCTTAGGCAGTACGACTACCGTAGATTTATACAAGCGATCCATCCGGAAGGAAGCGAGCGATACGCATTATGTCAATTCCTCTAAATTATTTACCGCTTTCTGGGGGTTGGGAGCGATTCTGTTTGCCACCTATGCCTCGTTATTTGAAAATCTGATACAGGCGGTGAATCTTTTAGGTTCCTTATTTTATGGAACCATCTTGGGAATATTTGTGGTGGGATTCTTTATCCAATGGATCAAAGGCCAAGCTGTATTTTTGGCAGCATTGCTTTCACAGGCATTGATTTTGGTGGTCCATTTCTTTAATGGCAAAGGACTATTCGGTATGCATTGGGACATTGGTTTCCTCTGGTACAATGCAATCGGCTGTCTTTCCGTGGTCGTGTTTGGGTTAATCCTGCAGACCGGAATTAGTTCTTTCGAAACCAAAAAATCGATTTAGGATTAAAAAATAAAAAGTCAAAAAAAGAAGCCTTCGGTAATCGAAGGCTTCTTTTTTGTTTACTTGATGGATTTGATCAACCGGTCATTGAGACCGACGTAATCTAGATTTTTACCTTCTTCGGCTAATTTCTTTGACTTAGTTGCTGATTCCAAAGCTTCAGTCTTTTTACCTAGACTCAATTCAATTTTTGCTTGAAGGTGAAGGGTCCAGTATTTGGGATCAGAGCTAGTAGACTGCTTAATCCAAGTATACGCTTGATTGAGATCCTTATTGCTGGTGAAATAATAATTGGCAGCTTGGTAAAGCAAGGCTGGGTTGGTGCTTTGTGCATCAATTACTTGCTTTTTGATATCTGCCATGACGATAGGATCTACTTCTGTTTGGATGGTAAATTCCACACGGGTTTGTTCCCATTTGATGGATAGGTCAGCGCTTGAATCTGTTAACTTGGCGAAGCTAATTTCAAAAGAATCGTACATTCTACTTGTTTTGGCTGGCGTTGCTGTAAATCGCAGGATGTCGTCTTTGGAATCATAGCCAATGGCTCCCCAAAGTTTCGTGTTTTTACTAAGGATCATCGTCCAAGTTGACTTGCCAGGAATGGAATATAGTGCGTAGGAGCCAGCAGGGATTTTTGTTCCACTAATGCTTACTTCGGTGGAGAAAGTTAGGACGGTTGCGCCATTGGCACCGGTTCTCCATACTTCACCGAAAGGCACTAGCTCACCAAAGATTTTTCTTCCCTTGGTACTTGGGCGGCTAAAATCCACCGTTACATCTGTAAGCCCCACTTTTTGGATGATTTTTGCACTCGGACTAGCCTGAGGCATTTGAATTTGCTGGGCGAAGCTCGAAATACTCACTAGGAGAAATGCTAGAACTAGAAGTTTGAATTTTTGTGTCATATCTGTAAAATGTAAGTGTAGAATACGTTTAGTTGACAAAGCCATAGTTAATGGACCTATTTGAGCCTGCAAGTTCTTAGAATATTCTCTTTTTTCTTAAAAATAGCAGAGTAATTTGATGAATGAATTTTTTGGCCTGTCTGAATGCCCTAATTTAGGAGTAACTAAGCCAGATGTCCATGAGTATTGCGATTATTAGTCCAGGGAGAGACCCGAAAGTTTGGATCGAAGCTCTTCGGTACCATCAACCCGATATTGATCTTCAAATCTATCCAGAAATTGATCGACCTGAAGCAGTGGAGATGGCCTTGCTTTGGCAACATCCGCCAGGATACCTGTCAAATTTTCCAAACTTAAAGGTGATAAGTTCCTTGGGGGCTGGGGTGGACCACATCCTTTCAGATCCTGCAGTAGGGGATCATCTTCCAATTGTTCGAATTGTCGATGAGAAGTTGACTTGGTCCATGACCAATTACGTAATTATGGGAGTATTGAACTTTCATAGACAGTTTCTTCGTTATTACCATAACCAACAAGCTAGGGTTTGGGATATGTCAAACCCAGAGATCCCGGTAAAAGTAGGGGTCATGGGAGTTGGCGCTTTGGGAGGCGATGTAATGAACAAGTTAAATGGGTTAGGATTTGAGGTGGTGGGTTTTGGTTTTTCAGAGAAAAAAGATTTCCGATTCCCTTACTACCAAAAAGATCAACTGGAAGAATTCCTTTCCCAGGTTAATGTCCTGGTTTGCTTGCTTCCGCTTACACCAGAAACCGAGGGAATTTTAAATCTTTCGCTTTTCAAAAAATGTTCAAAAGGCACCTACTTGATAAATGTCGCAAGAGGAAAGCACCTTGTCGAACAAGATCTATTAGTTGCACTCCATGAGGGAATGCTTTCTGGGGCACTTTTGGATGTGTATCAAGTTGAACCCTTACCAGTATCTCACCCATTTTGGGAGGATAACCGGATCCAACTAACACCTCATATTGCATCGGTAACAAATCCAAAAGCCGCCGCTCCTCAAATTATTGAAAATTTTAAACGAATAAAAGCTGATCTTCCTTTCCTTAATCTCGTAAATCGAACTAGAGGTTACTAACTATTTATCATGGCATCCCCGTACACTATCCTATGTCCAATTGATTTCTCAGAATGCGCATTGAATGCGCTGGAGTATGCTTCAAAAATAGGAGAGAAGTATCATGCCCGATTAATTGTATTCCATGTTTTGAATAAGCAGGATTATCAAAAATTGGCTCCATTGGATTTAGAGGGTAATTATCAAGAGGAGTTTGTGAAAAATAAGTTAGCCAGTTTGCAAGCTTCAGTTAATCATGAAAGCCTTTCAAAGGGTCTTCATAGTTGTGAAGTTGTGATTTCGGAGGGACCTATCGTACAAAAGACCATTGAAATTTCCCAGAAAGTGAATGCTAATTTGATCGTGGTCGGAACCGAGGGGATGAATGATTTCAAGGAGCAGGTTTTTGGAAGTCGTTCGAGTCGATTGGTGTTGCAAGCCGATCGTGATATCTTGGTTGTTCCTCGCAAAGTCTTTTTCAAGCGACCGCGGAAATTGGTCTATGCATCTGATTATGTGGAAGAGGATAAATTGGCAATTCAAAAAGTGGTTGAACTGGCATCTTTTTTCAAATCCGAAATTGATGTAGTTCACGTCTCATCGCGAAACCGTGTAATTGATAAGGCCTTGCACAAGACTATGCTGGAAGAGTTGAAGCCATTTGTCAAGTACGACTTGGTCAATTATGTGTTAAAATCTTTTCGTGATGATCTTGCACTAGGGCTTGAAAATTACCTGCAATTAGCCAAAGGAGACATGTTGGTGACACTCAGTAAAAAGAAAGACTTTTTCGATCAACTTTTTTCAAAGAATCTTTCTCGAAAAATGTCTTACTTCATCACCAAACCACTTTGGGTAATTAAGAGTTTTTAGCGCTCTTTTTAACAAATATTCGGGTTAGAAAAACAGCAAACTCTTTTCGAGTGGTAGGTTCTGTAAAAATACCTTTAAGTACAGCAACAAAATGACCTAAGGTCAAATTAGGAGTTTTAGTAGAGGGAAATGGCTGATTTTCTGACCTCTTTTCTCCGCTGTTGGCGCTTGCAGTTTGGGCCTGCTCCGGCTCCTTTTTGGGAGGATATCCTGTCAAAGAGTCTGCTCGATTAAAGTGCTGCTGAGCTTTTTCTTTACGACCCATTTTTTCTTCTACCAATCCTAAGTTGTTGTATGCCACGGCATCCTCTGGATCTAATTCAATTGCTTTTTCATAATCAGCAATTGCTCCCGATAAATCTCCAATTCGGTCCTTTAAGTAAGCCCTGCTGCTGTAGCGGTAGGGATTTTTTGGATCCAAATTGGCCGCACGATCCAGTTCTTCCAACGCTTCCTCGTTTCTACCCAATAGGTGCAATACCACCCCACGATCACTGATGTAATCCGTGTTGTAGGGTTCGAGTTGGATCAAGACGTCAAAATCTGCCAAGGCTTCTATGCCTTTTCCAAGACGGGTTAAAATTCGACCACGGTAGAGGTAAAGAGTTGGATTTCCAGTTTCCTGAATGATCAAATCATTGAAGATGGTTAATGCAGCTTCAAAATTTCCTTCTTTGTACTGGGCTACCCCTTTTTCAAAATCCATGGCATTACAATTGGCTTGCAAAATAAACCCAGAATCTCTGATTAAAGTTTATTTATCTCCAAATTCTCACGATTCAACTGGCATCTATTATCTTTAGGTGCACGAGAAATTTCCCTTATGGCCCTCCTTCCAGAAGTAGTTTTAAAAGACCTAAAAGCTAAGAAGTTTGCTCCCATTTACTTTTTACAAGGGGATGAACCCTATTTTATTGATTTGATTAGTGACTTCATTGAGAAGAATGCAATCCCCGAATTTGAACGTGGATTCAATCAGTTGGTCTTGTATGGAAAAGAAGCTTCCGTAAGCACTATCCTTTCTCATGCAAGGAAATTTCCCATGATGGCTGAACGTCAGCTGGTCTTAGTTAAGGAGGCGCAGAATATTCCTGACTTGGGAAAAGAGGATGCCCAGAAATTATTGATAGGATACCTCAGCAATCCGCTACCAAGTACAATTTTGGTTTTTGCATACAAGCATAAAAAACTGGATGGGCGAAGTAGTTTAAAGAAAGAGATTGAGAAAAAGGCCGTCTTTGTTGAAGCCGAAAAAATCAAAGATTGGAAATTAAATGAGTGGATTGAATCTTATTTCAAAGATTTAGGACATCAAATTGAACCTAAAGCAGGGCAGCTATTGGCCGATTCCATTGGCAATAACCTGGAAGTAATGACCAATGAGGTGGGGAAAATGTTGATCAATTTCCCAGAGCCTACTCGCTTTACTGTAGATCATATTTCCAAGTACATTGGGATTCATAAGGAATACAACAATTTTGAACTGACCAAAGCCATCGGATTTCGTGATGTAAATAAGGCCAATCTTATTGTTCATTACTTTATTCAAAATCCTAAAAACCATCCAGTTATTCCGATTTTTTCCCTGTTGTTTTCCTACTTTTCTCGGATAGCCTTGCTTCATCGTGCAGGTGCTTTACCTGAAGGTCAACTTGCTGCAGCGATTGGAGTCAATCCTTATGGCCTTAAAGAATATGTAGTTGCAGCAAAAAATTACAAGTTAGGCAAGGTAATTGATGTGTTTGGATACCTAAAAGAGGCAGATCTTCGTTTTAAGGGAGTGGATTCCGGAAGCATGACGGAAGGAGAAATTCTTCGAGAGTTGGTCTACAAAATTTTGCACTGAATAAGCCATTTGCCATGAAATACTACTTGGTTCTGCTTGCAGGACTGGGCTTTTCTATAGAGTCCTTTTCACAATCTTCGCTGTACCAAACTAGTCCCCAACAAGCGCTAGACCGAGCTGCTGTTTTATACGATCAGC
>JACCDT011177926.1_pt1 | contig 13099 bp, 6 predicted proteins | sample 7446291 | NCBI WGS metagenome assembly JACCDT01 (sample SAMN15323446, study PRJNA562643) | freshwater metagenome | isolation source: river surface water | place: USA:Blue River Watershed | collected 2017-08-17
CTGATGCCTGAAGCTCTTGCTTTTTCCATAAGCGCTTTGTGCTCGGCAATGTTCTGTTCAGCTTGGCGAATTCTATCTTCGATGCTCAACGCAGCTTGTGCGTTCTTTCGCTTGACGTGACCGTCCGTTGCCGGAGCGGGGGCCGCCGCAATACCTGACACCTCGTCACCTTCGGTATCCTCACCTAGGTCGCCGCTCGTCATCTTGGTGTGCTGCTTGTTCGGCTGTGCCACCGGCTTGACGTTCATCGCGTGCGGCTGGTAAGTCTCCGCACCGTCACCCATGTCTGGGTGTCCGCTGTTACCACCTTGTGGTGGGTTGCTCGGCTTCGACTTGACATCGTAGACGTCAGCAGCGCGGCGAGCGCCTGCGCGGTACCGCGGGTCTTGTACCCATGGCGCCGGACGCGGTTCAACAACGCCAAGATCTGGATTTCCTAAATCTTCGTCTTCGTCGTATTCAGAAGGCTCTTCGACAGAGTCTTCGTCGTCCATGTAGTCATCAGAGAAGTCGTCCCAGCCCTGAGCTTGCTTACGGCTTGCGACGTGGCCATCCTTCGCAGGTGCTGGAGCGTCCGCGATACCAGAAACTTCTTCGTCCTCAGACCCAACAAACATATCACCATTCGTCAACTTCTGCTTGGCCTTGTTTGGACGCGGATTGATCTTCGGCGTCGGCATGGCGGTCTTGCCTGCGGCCTTTGGTTGCGGCTGCGCAGGTGCGCCACCTTCAACGTTGGCTGGACCCGACCACACTTCGCCGAGGATACGAATGACGTTAGCTTCGGCGACCGCGCGAGGCGTTGCCGACCCGTCTGCATCTCCGAACTTATTCAAAAAGTCAGCGTAGTCCTTGCTGAAGTCGACGAGCGACTCGAGTGGCATCTTGCCGATCACACGGTAGTGCGTCAGTGCCGACTTCACGATATTCTCATCCTCCTCGTTTAGAGGTGACGACGCGTCGGTTGTTGCGCCTGGTGCACCTTCAGGTGCGGGTAGTGCTGCCGGGTCGACAGGGGTCGACGGTTGTGGTGCTGACTCCGGCATTTCACTCTCAGGTGCCGGTGCCAGCTGGGCCTTGCGCCCTGCGGCCTTTACCGTCGGCTTGCGCTTCTCGAAAGGATCTGTACCCTCCTTGATAAAGTCCGCCTGTGCTTGTGTGCCCGTGTGCGCTGTCGGCATGCTGTTTTTCATACCTTCAGCAGCCGGCTGTCCTGCCTGCGCGCGTGGTGCAGGCGTGTCGCCATTGAAGGGCGAGTGCGCTGCTGTGACGCGCTTGATTCCAAATACGTCGTTCAGAACTCGCGCGATACGCGCTTGCGCACGCTGCACCGGTACACCACCAAAGAGCACTTCGACGGCGCCGGACTGGGCGTCAATGGAGCTAGCCACAGGCTTCGCAACCTTGGCGCACTCGTTGACTGCGCGCTTGGCAACCAACTCGCGCTCTGCAGCAGTCTTCGCTGTCACGTTGAAGCGCAGCGCGTAAGCATCAGAGAGTGAAGCCGCTACGGCAGCCTGGAACTGGCTGATTTGCGTATCCATGTCGACCATGTTGAGTACGCGAGGCGCGTTACCTACACGACCCATGGCGATACGCGAATCCGGCGTCATCATGATGGCCCAAGAGCCAACTTCAACGACTTGACCATCGAGTACGCGAGCTTCGATCTGCGCCGCGGTTAGACCGATGGTGGCGCAGCGATTCAGTACAGCCGTACGCGACAGCGAGACCTTAGCTTCCTTCTGCGGAAAGCCACCTTCAGGCTTCTCAGGTCCCTTGGCCTTGGCGTCGTCAAGAATCTTGTCACCCTTAGGAACCTTGTGGCTGCCATCAGGCTTTGGATTTTCGCATACGCTCACGTCGTAGTGGTCGGCGGCCACGATGTGGAATTGCACATCGGGGTAGTCAACACGAGCGTACTTGTGCGTGCGCATATCCAAGTAAACGTCGACGTCCGTGGACAGCTGTGTCTGTGCGGCAACACGTGTCAGGGCTGCGCGGATGTTACGAGCGCGGAAGCGCTCAACAACCACGACGTCCTGTGCGTTAGCCGCAAGCACCACGAATGGCGTGTAGGTCTTTGTGTTTTTACCTGCGCGGCGATACTGCAACTTCGCGCGGCGCGCCTGCACAGGCGGCAACTCTTCCTCTTCGTCCTCTTCTACTGCCTCTACTTCAGGTGGCATCTCGCCTGGCATTTCGCCCGGCATCTCAGCGGACATTTCGCCCGCTGGCATGGCGCTCGGCATCTCTTCGTCGGGTGCCGACTCGTGCGGACGCAGGACGATGTCAACCTGCTTCCCAGGTGCCGTCGGGTCTGGAACCGTTACAACGACTTCGCTCTCCGGTGCGGCGACGTCCATGTCACCATCTTCGGTGACAGGCAGCATGTCTGCCAGCTGCCCAACAATTTCAAACGGCCCGGCCTCGCTCATCGGTGCCAGGGCATTGTCCTCGTCGAGTGCTTCGACAGGCGCCGCCTCGGCCAGCTCGACGACCATCGGCTTGCCTGTGTTAGGGCTGACGGTCTCTCCGCCAGTCTCGCCCTCTTCCATGTGCGCAGGAATGCCAGGCTCGTCCGACACTTCACCGAGCATGTCGTCGGTCATTTCATCGCCCAGAGGCTCTTCCTCTTCGGCGACAACTTCCTTGTCGATACCTTCAGGCTCCGCATCATCTTCAAATTCCTCTTCGACCATCTGGGCGATACGCGAAGACAGGTCAAGGTTGGATCCACCCACAGTCGACTCAGCCAAGGCTTCTGGGTTCTGTGCGAAAGCACGAATCAAAAGTGCTGTGCGCATGGACGCCAAGTCTTCGCCATCGAGGCCGTTAGCGCGCAGTACTCGATTGTATGAGTCCTGGTCGGTGACCTGCGCGGCAAGTGACGCTACGCGGCTAAAATACTTACGTGAAGCTGTACGCTCTTGCGTAGGTGTGGATGCGAGTGCGGCCTCAGCTACAACGTGACCAATACGCGACTGGCGCGCTGTAAGCAGTACGTGGTCTCGAAGCGAACGTAAGTCGCTCCACGACAGGACGGCTTCGCTGTCTTCCGCTGCGCGGGCAGCCAACAGCCGGGCGCCATGTGCCAGTCCGCTATCCGTGCGGTCAGCACTTGCAGCGCGCTTGAGCACCTCGACGGCGTCAAAGACCGTTACGATAGGCAAGCGGTCGTCGGCCATGCTGGCCTCGGCGTCACGGCGGCGCGAGGCTGCGACACGCAGCACGCCGTCAATGCCGTCAGCCTGAGCTTCCCGGCGCGCGGCTTCGCGTTCAAATCTGTCAGCCTCGGCGGCTTCATACTGATCAAGAAAGTGGGATTCGTAGTCACTGAGGCGCTTCATAGTTAGTTGTTTAATTCGTGAGTCAAGAAGACAGGGCACAGCTGCTTATTCGCGCGAAAGCACGAGAGCATCCTGCGACACAATCTCTCCTGATGAAGGGTCAAACTCGGCTTGAATCAGCAATCGTGGCCCTTGGGCAACACGAGCAAATGCCGACACCATGGGATTGCCGGAGGCGGACTTGCCGAGTGCGTGAGGCACTACAACTACGTCAACAGGCGTTGACTTTGCACCCGCTGTACGCCGACTGGCGAATCCGGCGGCAACGGCCGCCATGCGCTTAGGCATCTCAGCCACTAGCAACTTGCCATACCCGGAGTCTTTGAACAGCTCGGTCCAGTAATCGACGCACATCTGGTCGACTTTTGCTGTACGAGACATGCTGGCGTCACGCGACGTTGAGGACGGAATCTTTGACATCGCCGCTATATTGGTTCCTGTTTACGGGGTCCTATTCAACGTTCCTTGCAAGATTACAATACCCCGACTGTCAATTTCTTTGTTTGAGTAATGACATGCCAGCCTTCAGACGCCATGTGCGCTAGCTCAGCTGGCCGGTTCCAAGCTCCGAGCACCTGGGTGATGTGCCCGCTATCCACAGCTGCACCCAAAACACGAAAGAATTGACAAATCTGTGCGGCATCGAACACACCCAGATCGATGTCGTCTGGCATCGCAATGCGCATGGGCGACTTTGACAGCGCGCAACCCAAAGCGACGAGCAATGACGCCTGTTCGCGACCCGATAGTGCTCCGTAACGAGCTTGGCGACCGTGAGCACCTAAGACAGACCAAATAATTTTCTTACCTTCAATGCTGACATCAACGCGTAAGTCTGCCGGCATGAATTTTTGGACAGTTTCAACGACATGGTCACGGAGTGACCCGACGGCACGAGCTTGGAAGCGCGTGGCCATGTCTAGGGTAACCGAGATATTTACCGCACGGTCAGTCAACTCGCGTAGCGTCACGCGGTGCTTTGCGATTGACAACTTGCGAGAAGCCGACCCTTCAATGGCCGTCACGCGGGCGGCGAGCGCATCAACGCTACCGTCTGTCACCGTTACGGGCTTGTCGTCGCCGTTCTTGACTGCAGCCTCAATGTCAAATGCTGTTTGTGCAATTCGACTCTGCAAAGACTGGATTGTGGTGTTGTAAAATTGCTCCCGTTCTGCTTTTGAGGCAATGGCCTCTTGCCACTTCAAACGCATGCTATTGACAACAGCCAACGCTTGTGCTTCCTCCGCCTGGACTGTGTCTCGCTCAGTTGCACGCTGGTCTGTACGACTGACGAAGAATTCGACAAGCTTGGCAATTGCCCCTGGTTCCTTTTGTGACGCACACAGCGGGCATTTGTCCGTCTTTGACTCCGTGACAGACACAAGCCAATCACGCAGCGTTTCGGCACGCAAGTGCTTCTTGACCGCTTCACGCGTCGCAGGTGCCTTGCGCTCGAAGACGGCAACAGCGGACTCCCAAGCCATCTTCGCCGCGTTGATCTGCGGGTTAAATTGTGCGTCAAGCTGCGAGCGTAGAGCGACCTGTTGCTGCTGCTCTGCGCGCAGTGACGCCAACTTATCTACGTTGGCTTTCCAAGCGTCGTGCTTTGGGGCGCGCCGCAGCTCGATGCGGGCAGCCTTCAACTCTGCTTGCAGTGCAGGCAAGAGGTCGAGCCGGTCGTCGTGCATGCTCTTACTCTCGTCGCGCGCGTTGTCCAGCAGCGCTTCGACTTCACTCTTGCGTGACGAGTTAGCGGTTTGTTCTTTTCGCAGCCAGGCTGTCAGCTCCGCAAGCACATCAGCTTCTGAGAAGGGCTCTTCAGCGTCGGTCAGGGACTTGATCGCTGCCGCCCGACCTTGAGCCCATAGTGTCTTTTGCTCATCTGAAAGGCCCAGAGGCTCGCTGTCTGCCGTGATGCGGTCACCAAATGCGCGCAGGAGCAACTCGCGCCCGCGCGCCGTGCCGGGCTTGAGTACGTCGATGCCGATGTCCGTAATGAAAAACTCACGACGCAGAGCTTCGAGACCGGCAAGGCGTCCACTCATGGGCACAAGGACCGTGCGACCGCTCGGCGGACACACGAATTCAGCGATACCGCTTGTAGACTGCGCAGAGGCCCGCCAGCCCGCTGCTGGATTGACGCCGAGGTCGACGAGGTCTGATGCGTTGGTGGCTGTGCGCCCGACAACCTGCCCGCTAATAGCGGCGCGTAGAGTCATCAGGGGCGAAGTCTTGTAGGTTTGATTCTCACCAAGAATCAAACTCTTACTCGTGAAATACATGTCGGTGCGGGACTTGAGGTCACCGACCACATGCTCGAACGGCGTGTAGGGGGCTGGAGTTGGCGTCATACGACGCTAGAGAGCAAGGAACAGGCCAGCGCTAAGCCGCCCAGCTTGCAAGAACATCTTCTGGAATAGCTTTTCCGTCCCACACCTTGCAAGCTTCAGCCTTGGCTGTAAACTTCATACCACGCCACTCGTAGGGCACCAGCTCATCGAACAAGTTTACAGCTTCCATCGCGCGGCGCTTCGGAATGTAAGCACCGAGGTAGTCGTGCACCTGCAGAATGAGTCCTGCCATTGGACCCCACTCGCGGTGTCCGATAGCATTTGCAACGCGCAGCATGCCGCGGTTCATGATCGCAGCAGAGGAGGATTGAATCACAGCGTTAGCCGGTGCGTTCTTCTTGTCCAAACCACCACGGAACCAGCGGCGCCGATAGTCGAGCATTGGGCTCGATACATAGCCGTGCACCTCGGCTGCCTTCTGACAGATGCGCTGCCAGCGTACGGTTTCAGGGTGGGCCTTGTGCCAGTTGTCATACCATCGCTTCGTGTCGCCTTCCTTCAGGTCAGGAAAGAGCAACTTACCTGTTGCCTTGTCGCGGTCGGCCACCATCGTGGCGTAAAGCTTTTCTGCTTCACCACCATACGTGATCAAATAGACCATGCGCTTGGCGATAGTGCGGTAGTGCTTCTTGAGGTCTTTACCCTTCTTCAGGTCTTCGTCTGTGCCTGTGCCTGTCGCACCCTTCTTGTCAAGGTTGTGCACCACTTGATAAATCTTCATGACCTCGGCGTCATTGAAGGGGTTGTTAGCGCGCATGGACGCATAATTCCATGCGTGCGGGTCGAGACCACGACGGAAGGCTTCCCACAGCTTCTCGTCTTCGGCGATAGCGCAGTACAGCCGCAACTCGACTTGGTCTAAGTCCATTCCGACGATGACGTAGTCGGGCGGCGGGATGATCAACTCACGCATGTTGATTTTCCCTACGGAGGGCCAATTCATACAGTTATGTGCGATGCACGGCCGTCCTTGATACCGAGTAACAATCATGTCATTAGGCACAGTGACACACCAGACACGGTCGTCGTATGGTTGCACCTTCGCGAGACTGAAATCGTACGGCGCACACACAGCACGGTCTTTAAACCATTCACCTGCCGTACGCGTGCGCCGCGGACCGTCCGTGTTCAGCGAGCTAAATCGGTGGTCTGCCGTTACCTTAAAGGCATAGCGCTCACTGATGACTTCAAGCAGCTCGCCTTTGTGTTCGTACGACACAATCCGTGAAGGCTTGATGAAGCTGATAGCCTGTGTGTTCCAATCATACTGCGCCACGAGGTCTTCTTCACGCAGCTGCGGAAACATGACCCATCCTCTGGTTGTCAAAATTTCCGTGTCGGCCGAGTGACACGCAGGTGCAGCACTTACACGACCCGTAGCAATGTGTTGTTTCCATACAGGGTGGATGAGCGGCCACAAGCCGTCTCCCATGCCTTCGACTTTGTGGTGCTCGATGGTCGTATAACCAACTGGTGAGCCGCACACCGAGCATGTACCGCCGTAGCAGCGGTCAAGCGTCGCATCGCAGACAGGACAAGCCGTCGCACCACGGGGCTTGACGAGTCCTGCGAGATAGGTACCTACCAGCTTATCGTAGGCACGGTACTCCTGGAGTGCGTTGATGAACTCTCGTGTTTCGGCGTCTACAGACCGTTCGCTGAGGATACGCGTAAGCGCAACAGTATTGACGCTGGGGTCGTCGCCTTCTTGCCACGGCTTGCCTTTCTTTGTAGCGATGATAGGCACAATTTTCTTGAGTCGATATAAGAAGTCGCGAATGTCGCCGGTCGCGTTTGGATTGAACGTGTCGATGGGTCCGTGTTGCACCCACTCTTCGATCTGCTCTGGGTGCTCCAGCTTGACCTCGCTTCGTGATGCGACACGCACGGCTCGCTGCAGCCGGAGGAAGTGATGCGCTCGGCGGTCGCTCATTTCGAACCACAGCTCTGCGTGCTTTTTCATATCGGACAGAAGTCCGATGTCCGTCATGTTGCGGAAGTGCGGCGCCAGCGACAGGTCAGTCTGATACTGGCTCTTCGTTCCATAAATGATGTGCTCACGGTCTAGTTCTTCGTCGTTGCGTCCGGTTTCAACAGCATCAAGACAGCCGTATTCGTGCAGCACGCGGTCAGTGACGTTTTCGACGTACTTGTCGGATGCGTCATTCTTCCACGCAGGCGGCGTACGGAACCGCGCCGACAAGAAGCCCAGGTTCAATGGCAAGTCGCCAGTCCAAGAATTCTTGGTCTTGAGCAATGTACAGCCGTACGGCCTCTTCAGGTCCTTGATGAGCTTCTTGGCGATAAGTACCGCGGTATCGAACACGTTGAAGTTGTGTCCTGTCATCGGTACGTCAGGGTCGTTTAAGAGACGTGCAACAGCTTGGATGACGCGGCGCTTTTGGTCAAAGTTAGGCCACCACTCGGTGCCGTCGATGTGCCGGATAGGTACGCAGATAACTGACCAGCGACCGTCGGGCAAGTGCTGCGCGAATTGAATGCAGCGCACGTTACACCGGCGTGTTTGAATACCGTCAGTCTCGATGTCGCAGTACACGGTACGCCCATGTTCAATAGCGTTGACCGTGTACTCCTCAAGCTTTGCTTCGACGACATCAGGCTCCGGAAAGATGATCATTTCTTCAGGCATCGACCAGCCGGTGACGCCGCCTGCTACTGCACACTTCACAGCTGCTGCAAGGTGCGTTGACACGATCGGCTTGTACTGCCGCGACCCTGGGCGCATCGCGAACGCAGGGTGATACGTTGGAATCAGTACAGGGCAGCCTGGCTTGATGATCGCCATACCAATGCTCTTGGTGAGCGATACAATCTTCACTTCACCAGCCTTGACCTTGGCCTGTCCGCCGTACGGGATTTCGTAAACCTTAGCAACAGCACGCAGCGCAGTACCACCAACAACGGCCACCGTATTAGTGCCGGCTTCTTGCGCTTCACGCATGTCGCGTTGCAATCGCGGAAAGCAGCACTCTTCAGGCGTCATCGGCTTGGCGGGCCACGTCTCTGGATCATCGCCGCGAACTTTGGCAGCCTTGACCGCAATCTCCCACTCAATGATGATACGTGCGTGGTATTCTTGATAGTCTTCTTCTGGACGGCAGCAAATCGTATTGAGGATAGTGACGTTCTCGCGGTGCAGATTGCCCTTGAGCAGCGCCTCATTCAACACAAGACCACTCTGGCCGATCATCGGCTCGCCTAATTTGATTTCAGCGGGGCTGGGGCTCTCTGCAAGAACCGTCAAGGGCCCGCGCTTGATCGGGCGCATAACCGGCCCTTGGTGCTTGCCGTAAAGTGGGCACTTTGTGCACAGCGCGCCGCGGGACACGGCGGCGGCATACACTTCTTCGTCGGTGCGGCGGTCTGGTTGGTCGGTCTCGCGCGATACGTCGAAGTCACGTTCTTGGACGATGGTCATCTGACGATAGTGGAGTGCACGGACGGTGCCAGGCCCAGAAACGCAAAAAGCCCGCAGCTGCCGAAGCAACCGCGGGCTTTTTGCTCGTTACGTACAGCGGCTGGATTCGCTGTGCGTTACGATTTCAATTGCTTAGATGTCCGCGACGGCAGAGTCGCTGACCGACGTGGCCGTTGCCGTGGGACGTGCCTGTGCGCGTCCACCCGCGGCCGGTGCCGTCATCTGCTGCTTCGTAGCCTCAGAGTTCAGTACCGCCAGGTCGTAGTCCTCACGGAGGCCCTGACCGCTCTTCACGGCCTTCTCCAGGTTGGCAGGCGTGATGAAATTGTCAGCCTGCGAGAACACGCGACCATTGCGGGCCACGGCCTTCGCGCTTACGGCGCAGATGTTCTTCGGCTCAGCCGTCAAACGATCGCTCAGGCTCTTGGGGCTCAGCTTGAGATTCTTGCCTACGGCCTGAATCTCGTCACGAGTGTAGCCCAAAGAGGCCAACAGCTCACCGAAGATGATGCCCTTCGACTTGCCGTCCGAACGCTGACCAGTCATCGGTACTGACTTGTAGATCACTGCACCCTTGTTGGCGTCATCATCAACTACTTCCAAGGTCAGAGCGAATCCGTCCTCACCACCCGAGAGGCGCTTGTACGGCGCCTTCGTGATGCGGGTGCGGAAGATGCCGTTGTGCGAGAGACGCGCGGCCTGGCCGTCGCCCTCGTAAGGCACGAACTCTGCGAGGAAGGAGACGTCAACGAATGTGTTTTCAGTAGTCATGGTTTGTATGTCCTATGGTTGTTGATTGTGTCGAAGTGATGGTACCCGGCCGTGTCTCAGCCGTATGCGATACGAGCCCGACTCAGTACCGAAGTCAGGTCGCCCTTTTCGACTGCGGCTACACGGCGCGAACGAATTCCGCGTCGATAATAGTCGTCAGGCGATGTCAAGATCACGCGTTCGTAATCCTTTTCTGGGTCATTACCGAGAGCATCAGGCTTTCGGCGCTTGAGAAATTGCAGCACGGCATCGGCGTCGTGCGTGGCGTCCTTAGCGACACCTTGAGAAGCAAGGTCCGGGCCACCGAGTGTCCGGATGCCTTCGTTGTCTGTCGGCGGCTTCTCATTGCAAATCAATACAATGGTCTTCTTGCAAGCTTGCGGCACAACGCGCAGCAAGTAGCGTTCAAACTCTCCGAGTGTACGATACACAGCAAACATGTCGAGCTTGCCTGCGCGTGAGCGGTGCTCTGCGTATACGTCGATATTCTGCATGTTCTTCAGGGCACGCTTGAAGAACACCGTAGCCTCGTCCAATACGAGCGCTGTGTAGTCACGCCGACGTGGGTCGCCCTCAGGCAGAGCTTCGTCAGCTCGACAGCGCTGCTGAAACGCACGCAGCTTCTCCTGCAGAAACTGATAGTTATCGATCTCGACTTCATTGCCGTCTGCATCCAATTTCGTTTCGTGACACACGATGTGTTTCGGCACGAGCGCGTTGAGCTTTTCGTCGTCAAGCTCCTCGCCGCGGGCTTCAAACTCCGCTTCGATTTCGGACTTGTACGCGTCCATGACGTTGGGGCTGTGCACAAGCCACAGGCCCTTGGAGTACGTCTTGAGTGCGTCAGACGACTTGCCCGTCTTGGCGACACCATAGATAATGACGCTCGCCGGGTTGCGTGATAGCTTGGACACGACAGGCGCAGGTTGCTCGGGCGTAATGACGGGTAGGGGTTCAAGGATTTCTTCGGTCATGTGTTTTCTCGTTTTGGTAGTTCGACGTAAAGCCCGCGAAGCGCTACAAGCGCGTCATCTACAGAGTGCGTGGCGCAGAGCGCGCGGTAGTCACAAGGACCCCAGCGAGTTTCGCACGACCACAGGTAGCTCACAGGTGCTGTACCTTCAGCAGCTTCCATGCCAATGCGTCGAGCCATCGCGGCCACGTGCCGCAATGTGCGCGGAACCTCATTGTACGGCCGCGTTTGAATTTCGAGCGGGTGGCGCTCAACCAAATACGGGCTCTCACGACGCACGCGTTGAATTGTGGCGCCCGCAACGCGGTCAGCGCCGAATCGTACGCGCAAAATGTGCAAATAGAGCATCTGTTGCCATGAAATTGTATACTGGCCGTCGCCATCCCAAACCTTGAGCGACGTACGCTTGAAGCCACCAGACCAGTCGTTGCCTTCGGTTTTGTGGTCGCACAGACGAATGCGCGGCAAGCCATCAACCGTACGGCCATCTTGGCCGTTTGCAACGATGTACAGCAAGTCGGGTCGACACGTAACTAATTCAGACCCCACAGCGCGTTCGTCGTCCGACATGCGGCGGTCTCCTGGCGGATCGATCTCGTCGATCGTCGCACTGAAAACAGATTCAGCGCTAATCGGAATCCACTCAAGGTCAGGTCGCTGGGGCCCTTGGCTGTAATGCGCCTCATACGCGTCGTAGCACTGCAGTGCTTTCTCGACGAGCGACGGGTAGCCACGACCTAAAGTCGCTAACTCTTGATGCAGGTAAGCAGGGCTGCTCTGGTGCCAAGCCGGTTGTGGGTTCATACGCGCGGCCCAGTAGTGTGCCAGTGCGCGGTGGATAAGCGTGCCGCCCATACGATACGGCGGGTCCCAGCGCGTAATCAGTCCGCGTCGATAACGCAAATTCCACATCTTCGGGCATGTGGCGATAGCTGCATAGTAGCTGCTGCCGCGGGACGAAGCGCCACCGGCGACGCTCTGTCCCTTGTCGTCCGACGTGACGCTGAGTCCCAGCGTTGTCGCGCGCACGATCGACTCACTGACGGCGTGTCCATCGTCGTCACGGTCATGTACGACGGGCGGCGTCTCGCCAGGCACTTCGGCCTGAGCGTACAGCCCGTACGTATCGAGTATGTTGTCTAATAGTCCTTGCCATTCCACGTATCACGTATCTCCTTCGTAGTGAGTGTCGAATTTGTAATCCAGTCCCTCTAGGTCTAGCGTGACGGCGTCCGACGCAAGTTGTGCGTAGAAGTCAAGTGACTGGTCGCCGATATCGGCCGAGGCTTCACGTCGTGCAAGAAGCGAGCCCATGAGATTCTTTGCGTCTCGGTCGCGCACGATAGCCGACATGGTTTCAAGTTTCGGCAAGACTTGGCGTTCAAGTTTGACGTCGATTGACTTTTTGATCGTGTAGTGCAGTACTGGAATCAGGTGCCGCACTTCGAATTCAGCGACGCGACGTTCAGCCTGTGCTTGCGCTGCCGGGGAATGGTGCCAGTCGACCTCGTGAATGGAGTTAGCGCCGAGCAGTGAGATCGCGCCTTGCATCGAGTCGTATGTCGCGATGAACACGCCTGCGCCTGTGTGTTCGACGAATTCTTGAGCGATGCGATCTCGGTATTTGTCGTCCTTAGCGACAAGTTCACCGTGACATAGCCACAGTTTTGCGTGCACCTCACGCAGGCGGCGCACGCGCTGGCGGCTTTCCATTTCTTCGGCGATGAACTTTGCCAAATCTGCAGCTTCACGCACGTGATAAGTCAAGACGTACGTGCGCCGGCCGTTGATCATTTCGTCACACACGGCTTCTGCTACGGCGGGCCACTTCAGCCTTGACAAACGCCGTACTTCGGTCTCGATCGCTTTGCGGCCGGACTGCCCCCAATCGCGACTTTTGAGGTCCTTGTCGGGGACTTCCAGCTCGACGATTTGATGGTCCATGCCGGGCTGATCAGGATTGATCTCGTGTGTCAAGCGACGAATCATGACCGTGGCGAGCCGATCACGCAGCTCTGTGTCCGCGAGCGGCGATCGGCCCTCGTTATTCCAGCCATACACATCCTTAAACCCCGCACAGTAGCGTACATCGAAATCCCAGGGCTTTTCGCCAAACAGACCCTTTGACAAAATGTTCAACTGCGGCCACAGGTCAGCCGTAAAACCAAACGTCGGCGTACCGCTCAAGCCCCACACGCGCGGGATGTCGAAGATC
>JACCDT010106021.1_pt1 | contig 13093 bp, 8 predicted proteins | sample 7446291 | NCBI WGS metagenome assembly JACCDT01 (sample SAMN15323446, study PRJNA562643) | freshwater metagenome | isolation source: river surface water | place: USA:Blue River Watershed | collected 2017-08-17
CCACCTTTTGTACGACGTTTTACGAAACCATTGATGATTGTATCTTCTTCCAAAGCTTTCTCAATGTTCGTCCAAGCGCCCATTACCTTCGCTAATTTGCGAGATAATATCAATTGGCCATTTGAATCTTCTTGATTCTCAATGTAAACTTCTACTTCATCTCCTGCTTTCAAATCCGGCATATCGCGGAATTCAGATGCCGATACTAAACCATCAGATTTGAATCCAATGTTTACGATTACTTCACGGTCTGTCTTGCTCACAACAACCCCCTTCACAACTTCCTTCTCAGTTACCGAGTTTAGAGTAGCTTCAATAGCTGCCTCCATTTGTGCTTTTTGATCCGCAGTATAGTTACCACCGAATCCTTTTCCTTCAACTAAATCCCAGTCGAAATCTTTTTTAACTTTTGACATATTTGCTTGCCCTAGATACATCAACACGCTGGGCTAACGTGCTGAAATTAAGTGTAAAACAATTTTTAAATTGGGGTGCAAAGATAGGGAGAATAATTTTAATTTCAAGCAAATTCTTTAAATTGGATGTTCAATAACCTATTTGCCATGAAAAAATCAGTTTACTGGCTCGCGATAGCCATTTTTGCCTGCACCTTTTTTACGGGCATGGCACAAACTAAACCTCTTAAATCCAGCATGTTAATTAGCGAAAAACCTTTCGGAAAAACTCCCTCACATGAGGACGTGACACTCTACACCCTGAAAAACACCAAGGGAATGGAGGTTCAAATCATGAATTACGGTGCCATCATCACCAAAATCATCGTACCAGACAAAAACAAGGTCATGGAAGACGTCGTATTAGGTTTCGACAAGGTGGATGACTACATCAAAGATTCTCCTTATTTCGGCGCGGTTGTAGGTAGATACGGTAACCGCATCGCTGCCGGAAAATTTAGCCTAGATGGAAAAACATATACACTTGCCGCTCAAAATAATGGCCAACACCTTCACGGAGGACTGAAGGGTTTCGATAAAAGGGTTTGGAAAACCATAGCGAAAACTACTAATAGCGTCACATTTGCCTACCTTTCCCAAGATGGGGAAGAAGGATTTCCCGGAAATCTACAGGTACAAATCACATACAGCCTAAACGAAGATAATGCCTTATCCCTTTCATATGAGGCTACGACAGACCATGCGACCGTGCTAAACCTATGCAATCACTCCTATTTCAACCTCTCTGGAAATAACAAACGTGACATCCTGGATCATAGCATCCAATTAAATACCCCCTATTTCATCCCCGTGAACTCAGTGCTCATTCCAACAGGCGAGATCAAATCCGTTACGGGAACTCCATTTGATTTTACACAGACTAAGAAAATGGGATTGGAAATCAATGCGAATGACGAACAGATCAAAGCTGGTGGCGGCTATGACCATTGCTTTGCAACGAAAAAAGCTCCGGGTGCTTTTGAGAAAATCGCCCATGTAATAGAACCTGTTTCCGGTCGTGTCATGGATGTCTTTACCACAGAACCTGGGGTACAATTCTACACGGGAAATTTCTTGGATGGCCACCTAACAGGGAAATATGGCGCGGTTTATAATAAAAGAACAGGCTTTTGCCTAGAAACAGAACATTTCCCTGATTCACCCAATCAAGCAAACTTCCCTTCTACTGTGCTGCGTCCGGGAGAAAAATATACATCAAAGACTGTTTATCAGTTTTCTGTGCAATAATAGACTATTTTTTGCGTTCGGCGGTAGACGCTGCCAGGGTCATGACCCTGGCAGCGTCACCTTCGCTTCGTTCCAAAGTACATCCATCTCTGCCAGCGTCATATCCTGCAAATTCTTGCCCATTTCGGCCGCACGACGCTCTAAATGCTGAAAACGATAAATAAATTTACGATTTGTCCGCTCAACTGCCTGATCCGGATTGATATCTATAAAGCGTGCAAAATTCACCAAGCTAAAAATCAAATCTCCCAGCTCTCCTTCCGCCTCCTCTTTTTGAGCCATCGTTAATTCTTTGCCCACAAAGGTTTCCTTAAACTCGCCCAGTTCCTCTTCCACCTTCTCCCAAACTTGTTCCTTCTCCTCCCAATCAAAACCCGCTCCCCGCGCCTTCTCCTGAATACGCATTGCCTTCACCAACGAGGGCAACGAACCTGGCACGCCAGATAAGACCGACTTATTCCCCTCCTTTAATTTCAAGGATTCCCAGTTGGCCTTCACCTGCTCCTCCGTATCCGCCACCACATCCCCATAAATATGTGGATGTCGTGATATCAACTTCTCACAAATGCCATTCAACATCATTGTCGCATCAAAATCGCCCGTTTCCGACCCAATTTTACTATAAAAAACCAAATGCAACATGACATCGCCGACCTCCTTTCGAATTTCAGCCATGTCTTTGGACAATATCGCATCCGATAATTCATAGGTCTCCTCAATCGTCAAGTGACGCAAGGTATCCAGGGTTTGTTTTTTATCCCACGGGCATTTCTCCCGCAAATCATCCATGATGCACAATAATCGATCAAAAGCCTCCGCCGCTGCTGGGTATCTCATATTTATGGGTTTAATCCGTACACGCGGACATAATCAATCAAAAACTTATTCGGAAAAATCGTATCGTCTACCCCTTTTTGGCCTCCCCAGTTACCCCCGATTGCTAGGTTCAACAAGATATGTTGCTTCTTGTCAAAAGGCCATTCTTCCCATCCCCGTCCGGAATTCTCGAACGTAAAATATAATTTACCATCAATGTAGGATTTGATGTTTTGAGGCGTCCACTCCATCGTATAGACATGGAACTCCTTATCAAAATCATCCATGCGGGTCGTAGCCGTTTTTTGCGTTCCAATCACGTGGTTGAATGCCTTGGTATGAACGGAAAAATGCATCACACCCGGATCGTAACCTACATGCTCCAAAATATCAATCTCACCATTATCTGGCCAATAGGCCGAACCGTAATCGGACTGACTTGCCAGCATCCAAATAGCCGGCCAGTTTCCGCGACCCGCTGGAATTTTGGCACGAACTTCCACCTTCCCATACAAGAAGTCTTGCTTACCTTTCGTCACGATACGCGCAGAAGAATAATCCCGCGCACCCGTCGTTTCTTTACGCGCCTCAATCGTTAAAATACCATTTTCAATGTGCGCATTGTCTAAATCCGCATTCGTGTAGTATTGTAACTCATTATTCCCCCAACCTGAACCGCCTACATCGTAAGACCAAAATTTTTCGTTGGGCAATCCAGGGGTTTCAAACTCATCCACCCAAATCGGATCTTTGGTAAAGGTATATACCTTAGGAACAACCGGCGTCGTAGGTTCTGTAGGCAAAAATGGCGCCGGAGCGTCCTTGGATGCACATCCTAAAAAAGCAATTCCCAATAGTGCAATATTCTTGATCATATGTAGATATTTTTACACCCAAAAATAACCTGATTCCTCCCACATTTCCTATTCTCCGAAAGCGAATATTATGTACTTTTGGACATGGAATTTAAAATCGCTTCATCCTACCAACCCACAGGGGATCAACCCAATGCCATTAAAGAGTTGGTGGATGGTCTTCACAATGAAGAGCGCGCACAAACGCTGCTTGGAGTTACGGGATCCGGAAAAACCTTTACCATTGCAAATGTCATCAAAGAGGTCAATCGCCCTACCCTGATTTTATCCCATAACAAAACCCTTGCAGCTCAATTATACGGCGAATTCAAATCCTTTTTCCCCGAAAACGCCGTCGAATATTTCATATCCTATTACGACTATTATCAACCCGAGGCCTTCATTGCCTCCACAGGTACCTACATCGAAAAGGACCTCTCCATCAACCAGGAAATTGAGAAATTAAGGCTCGCTACCACAGCGTCCCTGATGTCCGGTCGGCGAGATATCATCGTCATCGCCTCCGTTTCTTGCATTTACGGCATGGGAAATCCCGACGAATACAAGAATTCGATCATGCGCATCGGTGTGGGAGAAACGATTTCAAGGAATCAATTCCTTTTCCGACTCGTCGAGATTCTTTATTCGAGAACCGAAGGCGAATTCTTACGTGGGACTTTCCGCGTCAAAGGCGATACCGTGGACATCTTTTTGGCCTATGCTGATTTTGGGTATCGCATCATTTTCTTTGGAGATGAAATTGAAGAGATTCATCGCATCGACCCATGGACGGGCAAGAAAATTTCCAAAGAAACGATGGTCGCGATCTTCCCCGCGAATTTATTTGTGACAGGTCGCGAGACCCTGAACAATGCCATCTCGGATATTCAAGCGGATTTAGTGAATCAAATCTCGTATTTTGGGAAAGATGGCCGACTGCAAGAAGCAGAACGCATCAAACAACGAACGGAATTCGATTTAGAAATGATGCGCGAGCTGGGTTATTGCTCCGGCATCGAAAACTACTCACGGTATTTTGACCAGCGGAAACCAGGCCAGCGCCCATTCTGCTTACTTGACTTTTTCCCAGATGATTTCTTGATGGTCGTGGACGAAAGCCACGTAACCATGCCGCAGATTCGGGCCATGTACGGCGGCGACCGTTCGCGGAAAGAATCGTTGGTGGAATATGGATTCCGTTTGCCTTCGGCCATGGACAACCGGCCGCTAACTTTTCAGGAATTTGAAGACCTTGTAGGCCAAACGATTTACGTGTCAGCGACACCTTCAGATTATGAATTAAAACAATCCGAAGGTGTGGTGGTCGAGCAAATCATTCGACCGACTGGCCTTTTGGATCCGTTAATTGATGTTCGCCCGACGAAAAATCAAATCGACGATTTACTTGACGAAGTCTACGACCGCATCAAGAAAAAAGAGCGTGTACTCATCACGACCTTGACTAAACGTATGGCCGAGGAAATGTCTAAATACCTCGATCGCGTGGGCGTTAAATGCCGCTACATTCACTCCGAGATTAAAACCTTGGAAAGGGTTGAGATTTTGCGGGAATTACGCTTGGGTGTAATTGATGTCTTGGTGGGTGTTAACTTATTACGCGAAGGATTGGATTTGCCGGAGGTTTCTTTGGTGGCCATTATGGATGCCGACAAAGAAGGTTTCCTGCGTGATATCCGTTCCTTGATTCAGACGATTGGTCGGGCAGCGCGGAACGAAAATGGCCGGGTAATTATGTACGGCGATAAAATAACGGGGTCCATGCAACAAGCGATTTCGGAAACAAACCGTCGGCGGGAAAAGCAAATGGCCTATAACACGGAACATGGCATCACCCCGAAAACCATTTGGCGCAGTCATGATGAGATTATGGAGCAAACGTCGATTGCTGACCGCATGGCGAAGCCAATGAAGTCCTATGGTATTACGCCAAAAGAATCCTTGCAGGCTGCAGATCCTCTTTTGGCCTACATGAGCAAACCGGAACTCAAGAAGCAAAAAGAGGCGGTTCAAAAAGAAATGGAACGCGCAGCACGCGATTTGGATTTCCCATTAGCGGCCAAATTCCGAGACGAGCTTTTGGCCATCGACAAATTATTGGTCGAATAAAAAAAGGCGCGGAATACATCCCGCGCCTCTCATATAATTGTCAATCGAATTACTCCGCGATAAACGGATAATCTTCTTGTACATATACATCTTTGTATGCCTCATCCGCGGTAGGGAAAGGAGAAGCTTCCGCAAAATCAACCGACTCTTGAACCTGAACTTTGATCTTCGCATCGATCGCATCTAAATCTGCTTGCGTCGCGATACCAAAATCCAAAATGCGTTGCTTTACTTGTTCGATCGGGTCACGCTCCTTGTAAGCTTCAACCTCTTCTTTTGAACGGTATTTTTGTGGATCAGACATGGAGTGTCCGCGGTAACGGTAGGTTCTGAATTCCAAAAACGTAGGACCTTCACCCGCACGTGCACGTGCCGCAGCACGAGAAACTGCTTCGTGTACAGCTTCTACATCCATCGCGTCAACCGCTTCAGATGGCATATCGTAAGCCTCACCTAATTGGTATAACTCTGTCACGTTCGATGTACGAGCCACCGAAGTACCCATCGCATAACCATTGTTTTCTACGACAAAAATCGCAGGCAATTTCCAAGTCATCGCCATGTTGAACGCTTCATGCAAAGCTCCTTGGCGAGATGCACCATCACCAAAATACGTGATCGAAACATTACCTGTTTTCTTATATTTTTCAGCAAAAGCCAATCCCGCACCTAAAGGGATTTGCGCCCCAACGATACCGTGACCCCCTACGAAACCTACCTCTTTATCGAAGATATGCATCGAACCGCCTTTTCCTTTGGAAGCACCGGTAATTTTACCATATAATTCCGCCATGATAGCGTTTGGTGAAGTGCCTAAAGCTAGGGGGATACCGTGGTCACGGTACGCTGTAATGTATTTATCGCCTTCACGTAAGGCAGATTTAGAACCCGAAGAACAAGCCTCCTGGCCAATGTATAAGTGACAAAAACCTTTGATTTTTTGCATCCCGTATAATTGACCGCATTTCTCTTCGAATTTGCGTTGCAATTGCATAGACTCATACCAATACATGTAGGTCTCTTTGGAATACTTAGGTGCTTGTGTTTCTTTCTTTGCCATCTGTCGGTCGGAAATTTTTTTGTTGCCTAGGGAAAATGCCCCAGTCAAAATCAAGGCGAAATTAAAACAAAACACGCAAGCAGCCAAAAAATCGCGTATTATTCTTTATTTTTACAGCATTGTGCCCATTCCCTCGTCTCTATGTACCTAAAATCTTTACAGGTCAAACAGTTTAAATCCTACGAGGAGGCGCAATTTGAATTTATTCCAAACATCAATTGCATCGTGGGCGAGAACGGAATCGGTAAAACGAATCTCCTGGATGCGATCCATTTTCTTTCCCTGACCAAAAGTGCCCGAGGTGTCGCGGACCCCTTGTGTATCCGACACGGCGATTCCTTTTTCATGGTTCAGGGGAGTTTTATCTTTCAAAAGGATGAGCACGTTCCCGAAACGGAAACGCAAATCACTTGTGCCGTGCAAAAGGGCCAGAAAAAAGCCTTGTTGCGAGACCAAAAACCCTATACACGCTTGGCAGATCACATCGGAAACTTCCCCATCGTATTGATGGATCCCCACGATACGGACTTGGTGCGTGACAGCAGCGATACGCGTAGACGCTTCTTCGATGGCGTGATGGCGCAATTAGACCGCGGTTTTCTAGAGAACTTGATGCGCTATAATCGCATTGTCCAGCAGCGCAACAGCCTCTTGAAAATGTTTGCCGAAACGGGAACACATGACGCTTTGATGCTCGCCAGTTACCATGAACCGCTGGTTATGTTAGGCGAATCCATCAATGCTGCCCGGATCGAATTTTTAAAAGACTTTTTACCTCGTTTTCAAGCGCATTATTCAGCTTTATCAGATGATCGAGAGCAGGTCATGATTCATTTGGAATCAACCTTTGTGGCGGGTCAATTAGACGAGGCCTTGAAACAGGCGGAGCGGCAAGATTTTGCGGCTCAACGAACGACGATCGGTATTCATCGGGATGATTTTGATTTTGAGATTAATGGATATCCCTTGAAAAAATACGGCTCTCAGGGCCAAACCAAAAGCTTTGTTGTGGCATTAAAACTGGCACAGTTTGATGCGCTAACCGCAGTCAAACCACGGAAGCCGCTGCTGCTGTTAGACGATATTTTTGATAAATTAGATGACCGACGAATTCAACGTTTAATTGAAATGATGGCAGAAGATCATTTTGGTCAGGTGTTTATCACAGATGCCCGCCCAGAACGTACCAAGAATTTACTGAAGGATCTTAGTACAAAGATTCAATACCTTGCGCTATCGTAAGTGTAAACGCCTCCACAGAATTTTGTCGAACAAGTTCAGCCTGCTTAATAGCATTCGTATGCAACGCACCTTGTAAGGCCTGGGCAAAGTCAACCGCGTTAAAAGGTTCAAGGCTTTTGCCTAATTCATAGGCTTCAATCGTGGCACCAATCGTTCCATGACAAGTTCCAATAACGGGCTTGCCAACTAAAGCGGCACGAATCAACACTGAACTCATACCTAAGTGGCCTTGATAAGTAACTAAGACAACATCAGCCACCTCGAAACACAACTCGACGGTCGGGTAATGCAAATAATCATACAACTTCACCACATGCAAGTCGGGCAACTTTTCCAGTAATTGATCAATTTTCGCCGCATAATTCGACTCAATAGGCCCCGCTAACAACAAACACATGGCACGCAAATCTGAACCAGAAAGCTGTTTGCAAGCAGTCAAAAACGCTTCAATTCCTTTACGCTGATCCAACTGACCAAAATTCAAATAGACTTTTTTATCGGATGGAATACCATGCCTTAACCGAAAATCTGCAATTTGTGTGGCACTTACAGGCAACTGAATAACGGGGTCAGCTAAAGCTAAGGCGCGGTTACCATTCGCTAAGGTATTTATCAAGGGCACAGCCGCATGTACCAAGGAAAAAACCGTTGAAATTTGACCTGATGCCAACATCGACTGCCAGATTTTATGCTTGATAAAATCGAAAGCCCCTTGAATTTGTTGGGGGGGGCGAAAGCTAATTCCAGCTACGGGAATTTCCGCCTTCTTCCCTAAAATGGCTCCCAATGGAAAATAATCCATGTACATCAACATAGCCTGAGACGCATCCGTTTCTTTGGCTATCGACAGCATCAAGTTCCATTCCCGCAGCGAGCGCAAAAAGATATTACCCTTAACGATAAGCTGTTCTTGAATCGGATAAAATTGAATGTTTTCACCCCAAACTAATTGCTCGGCCGCTTGGCGTTTGGCAAATGCTGCTTGAAATGATGCTCCCGTGGCAACGATGACGTCTACCTCTGGCCGACTGCTGTAATAGCCAATCAGGTGAATGAGGTATTCGGGATGATGCCCATCCAGAATCGTGTCAAAAAGAAGCAAACGCTGTTTCACAAAACAAAAATAGGCTAAATAAATGAAAAGGTCGGCAAATTGCTTTACCGACCCTCTCAAGAATAAACACAAAGTTTACAAGTTGTACTTGTACTTATAACGGTTGTATAATTGCGTATGCTTGTTGTTCAAATCCACGGCACGGCCTTGAATGAATGCATGCGTGACAACACTCGATTTCATGTCTAACAAATCCCCTTGGCAAATCACGATGTTCGCATCTTTTCCATTCTCCAAACTTCCTGTGCGATCTGCAATGCCTAGGATTTTGGCTGGATTTAGGGTGATTGCCGACAAAGCTTCTTCACGCGTTAAGCCATAAGCTGCCATCGTTCCGGCCAAGAAAGGCAAGTTACGAATCTGTGTATAGCCATCGCCTGAGTCTTGGCAGATGGTAAACAATACACCCGCTTTTTGCAACTGAGCACCTGTTTTGTAGGGCTGGTCAACTGCATCATCTTCTGCAGCTGGTAAGGCATGTGGCTCATGTAGGATAACCGCTACCTGATTAGCCGCTAAAATATCAGCAATCATCCAGCTATCCGTACCACCTGCAATCACTAATTTGAAGTTAAACTCCTTAGCAAAATCAATCGCCGTAAGCATTTCTTTCACCAAATCACAATGCACATACAGTGATTTTGAACGATCAAAAAGACCCTTTGTTGCTTCAAATTTCAAGTTAACAGCCGCATGTGATTTCTCATTCAAATACGCCTTTGCCTCACGGAAAAATACGCGAGCCGTTTCGATGCGCTCCAATCCCGCTTTCACGGCATCCGAATCGCCACCGCGACGACCGCCTCCGCCATTTGGACGATTGATCAATGCAGGGAAAGTCATATGCACGCCATTATCCAAGGCATACGCAGCATCTTCCCAGTTCCAAGCATCCAATTGAACGACCGTCGAAGAACCTGAAATTAGGCCTCCTTGAGGTACGATTTGAGCTAACAAAACGCCATTCGTACGCAAGGTGTTAATCACTTTACTGTCCGTATTGTATGCCACGATGGAACGAATGTTCGGATTCATTTCGCCTAATTCGTCGAAATCAACAGTCGATTTCGTAGAGCTTACTTCCACCAAACCCAAATTGGTATTCGGTGCAATAACACCTGGATAGATGTGTTTTCCGGTGGCGTCGATGTGCTCCACCTCAGCAGATATTGCCGGAGCTGTGGACAAAATCGTCAACTTCCCTTTATCGATGGAAACGGTTCCATTCGAAATAACTTGGCCATTGCCGATGTGCAAGGTTGCCCCGGTAATTACGATTTTTTTCGCCTGTGCCGGAGAAGGATGCATGGTTTCTTGAGCCATCAATGATAGGCCCAAAAAGCAAAATATAGGTATTAATAGCTTTTTCATGTTCTTATTCATTAATATGGTCTTCATCAATAAAACGACTTGCGATACGCTCCCAAAGGCTCTTATCATGGTTGTGATCTTCTTCACACATGTTTTGCTTTTTCACAGATGGAGCAGATGGACGCGTAGGCGCTCCACCTTTTTTCGATGCAATCATCTTTTGGATCAAACGTTGCTTCTCAACTTTCAAGGCCTCTTGCAATTTGACATCTTCTGCACGATCGAATACAACAGTACCATCCACAATTGTCTTTTCAGACTTAGCATAGATGCTTAACGGATGATCTGACCAAATAACTAAATCGGCATCTTTTCCTGGTGCAATGCTACCCACGCGATCCGCGACGTGCAACATTTTGGCAGGATTCAAGGTCACCATTTTTAAAGCATCTTCTTCCGACATGCCTGCATATTTGATTGATTTAGCTGCTTCTTGGTTCAAACGACGTGCCATTTCCGCATCATCCGAATTGATCGCAACATTCACACCCACCGCCTGCATGATCGCCGCGTTTTGTGGAATGGCATCCAATACTTCCATTTTGTAATTCCACCAATCCGCAAATGTAGATGCGTTCGCGCCGTGCGCTTTCATTTTATCAGCTACCTTATAGCCTTCCAAAATGTGCGTCAATGTATTTACCGTAAAGCCGAATTTATCAGCCACCTTCAAAATGGAATTGATCTCACTTTGCACATACGAGTGGCAAGTGATGAAACGTTTCTTGTTCAAGATTTCCAAAAGCGTTTCTAACTCCAAATCAATTCGCTTACCTGGACCTTGTTTTTCGTAATCTCGTGCACGTGTAAATGCATCTGTCAACACTTGTTCAACCCCCATTCGTGTATCCGGGAATCGAGGATTGGATGTATTCCAAGAACGCTTCACGTTTTCACCTAATGCGAACTTGATGAATGGATCCCAGTTGGCAAATTTCAATGCCTCCGCATTTTGACCCCAACGGAACTTCAACAATTGAGTTTGTCCACCGATCACGTTACAACTACCGTGAAGAATATGACTTGCTGTCACACCACCGCTTAACTGGCGGTAGATATCCACATCATCGGGATCGATAACATCAGCTATTCGAACTTCCGCCGTAACCGATTGAGTACATTCATTGATTCCACCTGTAGCACCTACGTGCGAGTGCTCGTCGATGATACCTGCCGTCACGTGTTTACCTGTTCCGTCAACGATGCGAGCGGAAGGATCTTTCAAGCCTTTGCCTACTTGGACAATTTTACCTGCTTTTACGAGTACGTCGGCGTCTTTCAACACTCCTTGTTTTTCGTTCGTCCAAACTGTAGCGTGTTGAATTAACAAGTTCTCTTGCTTAGCAATCGTCTTTTGGCCAAAACCATTGAAAGGGTAAACTACGTCACCTACAGCTTCAGGTTTATTCGTTTTAACTTGAATAGAATCTGATTTCGCAGCTTCAGAACGAACCGCTTTCCAAGAAATCCAATTGCCTGATGCTAATTGGCCTGTACCTGAAATGCTGGATCCATCAAATGATCCCGTTAAACGAACACGTTGTGATTTATCCGCTTTGCTTGCATAGCCAAGATTCACTAATTGCTCTTTTTGAGTCAAATCAACTTGTGTTGTATCGCTAGCGATCAAGGAAGCCTTGTAAGAACCTGGCTCTCCCTGAATGACTAATTTTGCTGGTGAGCCTAAGTTGATCTGGTAGGTTCCGGCTAAATTCGTCCATAAATCGGACTGTACGGCATATCCATTTCCTTGTACCCAGTTTTCGATGATCGCTGATTTCTCAGCAAAAACCGGCCCGCTTGCAATGAAGAAATTGGCTACTTTGCCTGGATCTAAACTACCCACTAAATCCGAAACACCTAATAATTGTGCGGGTGTGGCAGTTAATGCCTCCAATGCTTTTTGCTCCGACAACCCATATTGAATGGCTTTTCGGAGGTTAGGCATAAAGGAGTTAACGTCTTTCAATCCATTCGCCGTTAATGCAAAAGAAATGTTTGCCTTCTCAAAAGCAGCTGGATTCGTAGGCGCTAATTCCCAATGTTTCAATTCCGCCACGTTCACAAAACGCATGTCTGTTGGATCCTCCACATCGATTGTCTGAGGGAATGCCAAAGGCAAAATGAAGGCGGCTTTTGTCGCTTTCATTTCATCGATGCGCTGGTATTCTTCCCCTGAACCTTTGATGATGTATTGCACACCAAACTCGTCACCGATTTTGTCGGCACGCAAAACATTCCATTTGTCGGTCACCGCAAAAATCTGCGGAAGGCCGGCATTTTGATTAAAACGGTCTAAGCTTAAGTTCAAACCTTCTTGAGCAGGCTTTGATTTATACCATTGTGCATCCAAGAAATTTTGGCGAAGCAATGCAACGCTACCCATCAATGAACCTGGATAATCTTGTGTAGAAGAACCTTTTTCGAAAGAGAAATGTGCGGCCGTTTTTTCCTTGAGAATGACCATGTTCTCACGGTCTTTCGCTAAAGAAACCAAGGCACTCGTTCCGCGGGAGATTCCATCGGGTTGCAAGGTAGAAACTGCACCGAAGCCCAATTTGCGAAGTTCTTTCGCTTTGGCTTCGTTCACGGCGAAATGTTTCGCATGTTCAACTTCTGATTTTAATGCTTGATTCCAAGAGAATGGCCCTTTGGTATTGCTCAGCATTTGTGAAGGAGCGCGGTAGCTATAATTGCTAGCTGTCACAGCTTCCATGCCATAATCGCTAAAAGCATCGACGAAACTTGGGTAGATAAATTTACCCTTACATTCGATGACAACGGCATCTTTCGGGATGGCAACCGA
>JACCDT010167319.1_pt1 | contig 13087 bp, 11 predicted proteins | sample 7446291 | NCBI WGS metagenome assembly JACCDT01 (sample SAMN15323446, study PRJNA562643) | freshwater metagenome | isolation source: river surface water | place: USA:Blue River Watershed | collected 2017-08-17
ATCCCGCGCGGCGCGAAGGCCGACGCTGCTGCCGAAGAAGAGAAGAAGTAATCTTTTTCGCAGCGCCGGAAAGCCCGCCCTTGCGGCGGGCTTTTTTGTGCGCGCGCGATCCGCGATAATCCGCCTTTTCGATCGTCATGCCCATGCCCAGCGCACCTATCCGCCTGATTGTCGGCCTTGGTAACCCAGGCGCCGACTACGAACTGACCCGCCACAATGCCGGTTTCTGGCTGGTCGACCAGCTCGCGCGCGGCGAATTGCGCAAGGAATCGCGCTTTCAGGCGCTTGCAGCAAAAACCCGGATCGCCGGCAACGAAGTCTGGCTGCTCGAACCGCAAACCTACATGAACCGTTCGGGCCAGTCAGTCGGCGCGATTGCACGCTTTTACAAGATCGCACCGGACGAGGTACTGGTCGTGCATGACGAGCTCGACCTGCCGCCCGGCGCAGCCAAACTGAAAAAGGGTGGCTCCTCCGGCGGGCACAACGGCCTCAAGGACATTACCGCCGCGCTCGGCACGCAGGATTACTGGCGACTGCGGATCGGCATCGGCCATCCGCGCGAACTGAAACTGCAGCAGCCGGTGGTCGATTTCGTCCTGCATCGGCCGCGCGCCGACGAGCAGCGGCTGATTGATGAGGCCATCGACAAGTCGCTCGACGTGATCCCGCTACTGTGCGACGGCCGCCATGAACAGGCCATGATGGAACTGCATACCAGCGGCAGCGCGAAAAACTGAGCACCACCCGGGGCGCCTCCACAGCAAAGACCTGAGCGCCTCGCCAAACCGCCTCCAAACCGCCCCATCTGCCAGCGGCGCGCTTGCCAATAAGCGCGACACCTCCGCATTTAAGCCCGCATAACCGCCGACAAATCCGCACTGCTTTGAATAAATATCAATGGCAGGGAATTCGCTCGATGGAAAAATCGGGTTTCTTCATCGATGTTCGGACAATCACCTGTATCAAATGTCCGAAAATCGTCTAGTTAATCGTTGAAAAGCGGAAAAATCGTTTCTTAAATCTAACACCATTCTGCGAAACTTCTTATTAATCAGTGAATTACATTATTTTTCAAATTATTAGCGAGCCTCCGCACTCGCATCGTTGACACTTCGAATATAATTCGCCGGCTGGTTCTGGCACGTTTTCACTGGAGCCGTTAACCATATGCAACTCAATTCATCGGGGAATACCATGACGACTTACAAAGAACTGCAAAGTCAGATTGAAAGGCTGCAAAAGGAAGCCGAGCAGGCGCGCAAGCATGAAATCGCTACGGCTATTGCAGAAATTCACACGAAAATGCGGGAATACGGCATTTCGCCGGAAGATCTCGGCTTCGGCGCGGGCGCAAAGCGCAAGCCGATCAAGGCCGCACGGCGTCCGGTGGCGCCGAAATACCGCAACAATGCGACCGGCGAGACCTGGAGCGGTCGTGGAAAGCCGCCGAAGTGGATGGCAGGCCGTGACAAGGCGCAGTTCCTGATCACGAACGCTGCCTGAGTTCTGTGGTTATAAAAACAAAGGCCACCCTTCGGGTGGCCTTTGTTTTTGGGGAGCCCGCGCGAGCGCCCTCTCCGCCTCGCCTGTCAGCCGCGCAAAGGAAGCAGGAGCGCGCGCAGCAGAATGCCCGCATCCGTCAGGAAACCGCGCCGGTCGATATAACGCTGCGCATAATCCAGCCGCTGTGGCAAAACCTTTTCCACATACGCAGTTTCCAGCGCCTCGCCCTCCAGCCCCTGCAGCAGCCGGCGCTCGTCGCGAAACTCCACCGTCGACAGATCGATTAACCCCGGCTTGACCGCCAGCACGCGCTTGCGTACCTCGGTCGGATAGCAGCCGACATAACGCGGCAATTCGGCACGCGGGCCGACGACGCTGAAATCACCGCGCAGCACGCTCAGCAGCATCGGCCAGCGGACGATCCCGGTGCGGCGCAAAAATGCGCCGAATGGCGTAACGCGCTCCCCCTCGCAGCCGCCAACCGTCTCCATCGCTCCCGGCTCGGATACCGCCGTACGAAACTCAAAAGCTTTGATCATCCGGCCACTGCGGCCGACCCGATGCGGACGTACCAGCACCGGTCCGCCGCCCAGCTTCAGCACAAGCGCCACCAGCAGCGAGGGCACCAGCAAAACCAGGCCCATCAGTACGGCCAGTACGAGATCGGCGGCTCGCTTTATCGTCAGTTCGGTTTTCAATCGATTATTTCCTGTTCAGCGCCGGAGCGCGCAAGCGTGGAAGTCTAACTGCAGCACAGCCAAAGGCAAAATGTGATGGCCATCACAATGTTGATCACCGCCCGCACCTAGAGTTGCGGACTTCATATATGCACGACATCTTTGGGTGCCGGAGCAAGGTGATACGCTAGTATTCGGCCTGAAAAACAATCTCGAAAATCCCAGCCACAGCCATGCCATTCCACTTCGCCAAGCAGTCGCCCCGCTCTGCCCGCCGCAGCACTCCCCGGGTAAAACTTATTGTCGCACTGATCGCTGCCGTTGCGGCTCCGCTGCCCGCATATGCATTAAGCCTGATGGAGGCATACCGGGCAGCACTGGAGAAAGACCCGGCGTTCCAAGGGGCGCGCTACACCCGAGCCGTCGGCGAAGAATACGAAACGCTCGGACGATCCAATCTTTTGCCCAGCATCTCTGCCTCGTACAACCAGAGCAAGAACGACGCAAGCCGTACGACGACGCTCGCCAACGGCAGCCAGCAACAGGACAATCCGCAGTACACCAGCAAGGTTACGACAATACAGCTGCGTCAGCCACTATTCAACCTCGACGGCTGGCAACGCTATAAAGGCAGCAAGGAGCAGTATGGCTACAGTGAAGCCAAATTTGCTTCCGATTCGCAGGAACTGATCAACCGGCTGACGACCGCCTACCTCGCCGCATTGCTGGCTGAAGACCAGCTCCGGCTGGCGATCGCACAGCGCGACGCCTACCACGAGAACCAGGTCGCCAACCAGAATATGTTCGACAAAGGCGCGGGGACTCGCACCGACGTGCTCGAGACACGCGCGCGCTTTGAAGTGGCACAGGCAGACGTGCTGGAAGCACAGGATGTTGTCAAGAACCGTCGTGATGAACTCGCAGTAATCGTCGGCGGCGATCCCGGGGCACTCGATACGCTCACGGGGACGATGCCAGAACTGATCCTGAGTCCGGGGACGCTGCCCGAATGGGAAGCGCTGGTGACCACCAACAACCCTGACGTACGTGCGCTGCGCCACTCCGTCGAATACGCCAAAACGGAAGTCGAACGCAATCGCGCGGGCCACTACCCACGCGTCGACCTGATCGCATCGCGCAGCCACAATACTGCCGACTCTCTGTTCACTTATAACCAGGATTCGACCATCAACACAATTGGCGTTCAACTGACACTGCCAATCTATAGCGGTGGAAGTGTGAACGCGCAGACGCGGCAAGCGGCAGCGCGCCTCGGCTCGGGTCAGGCCGAGTACGATGCGGCGTTGCAAAAAGCGCTGGTCGATGTCCGCAAACAATTCCAGCTGGTGCACAGCGGCCGCATCCGCATGGCTGCGATTGAGCAGGCGGTCCGCTCGGCCACTGAGGCAGTCGAAGCGACGCGCAAGAGCGTCGCTGGCGGACAGCGCGTGAACCTCGATGTACTGACCGCAATGCAACAGCTCTATACGTCGCGCCGGGACCTCTCGGAAGCACGCCATGGCTACCTGCTGGCTTTCCTTCGACTGCATGCCGCGGCCGGCGCCCTGTCTGGCGAAGGCCTCGGCAATATCGCCGGCTGCTTCGAAGCCCGCCCCTGACGGCCAGCCGCCTCTTACTCCACAAAGGACAGCACGAACGATGCAACCCAAACCGGCCGCGACGCGGACCCGGCAAAGGCGCTCCTATATGAAGGCCGCGCGCGCGCCCGAACCACTGTCGATACCATTAAACGCGCCACCTGCCGTGGCAGCACAGCTCAGGCTGCTGCAACATGCGTTTGCCGATGTGTGCAACGCAATTGCTCCGGTGGTGCGCGAGACCCGTTGCTGGAACCGGGTCGCGCTACACCATCTGGTGTACCGCAGCCTGCGCGAACGCTTTCCGCAGCTGGGCTCGCAAATGATTTGCAATGCGATTTACTCCGTTTCGCGCACTTGCCGCACCTTGTTCCAGCTCCCTGCCAGCCCGTTCAACATCGCGCGGCTCGGCGACCGTCCACTACCGCTGATGCGCTTCGCGCCGATCGCGCCAGTGTATTTCGACCGACACACGCTCAGCATCCGCGATGGCGTCGTGTCGATGCTGACGCTCGACGGACGGATTCGCTTCCGCCTCAGCATCAGTGAAGCCGATGAGCAACGCTTCCGGCAAGAGAGGTTGCGAGAGATCTTGCTGCTCAGTCAGAGTAACCAGTACGTGCTGCGCTTCGTGTTCGCAGCCGAAACAGATGACGCTTCGTCCGCGCCGGCCGCACGACAGCAGACCAACGTCGCCGAATTGCCCGAATATGTGGCCCTGTCTGATGAGGACGCGGCCGATCAAGTCACAGAGTTGGGAGAAGTCGCATGACCACCAAGCCGCCGAATCCGGCAACTTCGCAGCAAGGTTCCTTGCTGCGCAAAACCGTCAGGGCGCAAGCGCCGATCTATCGCAAGGTGCTTGGCTTCGGCCTCGCCAACAGCCTGCTGGTGCTGGCCCCGACCATCTTCATGCTGGAGGTATACAACCGCGTGGTGACCAGCCGCAGCGGCGCCACACTGCTGTCGCTTCTCGTTTGCGTGATCGGAATTTACGTCCTGATGGAAGTGCTGGATGTACTGCGCAACCGCTTGCTGCAGCAGGCCGGCTGGAGCATCGACGCAGCACTACGCGAACACCTGCACGACTCTGCTTTCAGGGCCAGTCTGCGTCAAGGTGCTGGTTCGACGCAACCATTCAGTGACCTGCGCACCGTACGCGAGTTCATTGGATCGCCCGCGATCACGTCAATCATGGACCTGCCATCCTCGGTACTCTTCCTGTTGATCGTGTCAGCTATCAATCCATGGCTGGGACTCGTCGCGCTGTTCGGTGCAGTGATCCAGTTCCTAATCGCCTACAGGACCGAAAGCAAGACCATGCCGGTTCTGACCGACGCAAACACGGCGGCAATTTCCGCGCAGTCGTACGCCAGCGGTGTACTGCGCAATGCGCAGGTGATCTCTGCGATGGGGATGCGAGAGAACATCTATCGGCGCTGGATCACGCGCCAGCGCAGCTTCCTGAAACTGCAAGCCGTTGCGTCCGACACCGCAGGTGCCAATTCGGCAGTGTCAAAGTTCATCCAGATCATGCAGGGTTCGCTGATCCTGGGGCTGTCCTGCTGGCTGAACGTCAAGGGCCACCTGCTCGGCGGCGGCGGCATCATGATTGTCGCTTCCACGCTCGGTGGCCGCGTGCTGACCCCGCTGGTGCAGCTGGTCGCACAATGGCGCACCGTCGTCAATGCGCGTGATGCCTATCGCCGGCTTGACGAATTCCTCGGTGCAGGCACCGCTGAACCCAAGCACATGCCGCTGCCAGCGCCGGAGGGACGTCTGACCGTCGAGGCCGTGGTCGCTCCGGCGCCGGGAACCCACCTGCCGATCATCAAGAGCGTAAGCTTTGCGTTGCAGCCGGGAGAGACACTGATGCTGATCGGGCCGTCCGCCGCCGGCAAAACGACGCTGGCTCGCATCCTGATGGGCATCTGGCCAACGGTCTCGGGCAAGGTTCGCCTCGACGGCGCCGACCTGCACGCATGGAGCAAGGAAGAACTCGGCCCGCATCTCGGCTACCTGCCGCAGACGGTCGAACTGTTCGATGGCACGCTCGCCGAAAACGTTGCCCGCTTCGGCGACGTCGATGTCGAGAAGGTCAAGCGTGCAATCGAGATGGTCGGCCTGAGCGCGATGGTGAATGCGCTGCCCAATGGGCTGGATACCCGTATCGGGGAGGAAGGCGCGATCCTGTCCGGCGGCCAGCGGCAGCGCGTCGGCCTGGCGCGTGCCATCTATGGCGATCCGAATTTCGTACTGCTCGATGAACCCAATTCCAGCCTTGACGAGGCCGGCGAACAAGCCCTGATGAATACCCTGATGTCCCTGAAGGCACGCAAGTGCACTACCATCGTTATCACGCACCGCACCAGCGTGCTGCCGGCCGCCGACAAGATCCTGCTGCTGCGCGACGGGCAGGTCGCTGCATTCGGCCCTCGCGATGATGTGCTGACCGCGCTACGCAAGGCAAGTGCGCCACGCCCGCTTCCGGCCGCCGCCACAACGGCAGCGGCGCCGATTCAGGTCGCGGGAGGTGCGGCATGACCGCGATCGCACGCCCCACCGCCAAGGTGCATACACCGCTGCCGTCCCTGACGCGCATGCTGCTCGGATTCCGCAAAGAGCTGATATGGGTCGGCGCTTTCAGCATGATCGCCAACCTGCTGACGCTCGCACCGACGTTGTACATGCTGCAGGTCTTCGATCGCATCATGCTCAGCCAAAGCGAAGTGACGCTGATTGCACTCACCCTGCTGACGGCTCTGTTCGTCGCAGTGATGGCATTCTCGGAGTGGATTCGTTCGCGCCTGCTGGTACGTGCCGGCGTGCGCTTCGATGAGCAACTCAACACACGCATCTTCAAGGCGAATTTCGAGGCAAATCTGGAGCAGGCGCGTGGCGACAGCATGAAGGCTTTTTCTTCGCTGACTCGCCTGCGCCAGTTCCTGACCGGGAACGGCCTCATCGCGATGTTCGATATCCCCTGGACACCGATCTATCTGGCGGTTCTGTACGCCATGCATCCGCTGCTGGGCCTGTTCGGACTGGGCTTCACGCTGCTGCTCGCGCTGTTCGCATTTGCCAACAGCAAATTGACGACGAAGAAGCTTGAGCGCGCAACCACGGCCGAAAGCGACACCACGAGCTACCTCGCCGGCAAGTTGCGCAATGCCGAAGTAGTCGATGCGCTGGGCATGCTGGGCAACCTGAAGCGCCGCTGGCTGCTTCTGTACCGCGAACATGCAAATGCACACTGGCAGGCACAAGCGCGCGCCAGCAAGGCAAGCGCCCTCACGAAATTCGTCCAGTACAGCCAGCAGTCGCTGATCCTCGCACTCAGCGCTTGGCTGGCTATCCGTGGCGAGCTGACCATGGGTGCCATGGTCGCGTCGAATGTCCTGATGGGCAACGCACTGCGTCCGATCGGCGTGCTGGTCAGCACATGGAAAGAGTTCGGCCAGGCGCGTCAGGCGTACAAGGAAATCGGCGCACTTCTCGACAACTATCCGGAGCGCTCGCCTAGTCACACTGCAGCTAACGTGAGCGGCCAGATCACTGTGCGCCAGTTGTCGGCCAGCGCGCCGCAGCGCAAGACGCCCATCCTCGACAAGATCGATATCCGTTTCGAAGCCGGTGAAGTGATCGGCATCGTCGGACCGTCGGGCGCAGGCAAATCCACTTTCGCGCGCTGCCTGATCGGCATCTGGCCGCACGTCTCGGGACAAGTACTGCTCGACGGCGTCGACCTGCGCGACTGGTCGCGTGATGAACTCGGCCCGCACATCGGCTACCTGCCGCAGGACATCGAGCTGTTTGAGGGCTCGGTCGCTGAAAACATCTGCCGTTTCGCCGAGGTGGATTCCGAGGCCGTCATCGATGCAGCACGCCGCGCTGACATACACGACATGATCCTGCGCCTTCCGCAAGGCTATGACACCCCGGTCGGGCAGGCCGGCCGGCTGCTGTCCGGAGGCCAGCGGCAGCGTCTCGCGCTCGCGCGGGCCATCTATGGCGCACCGGACCTCGTTGTACTCGACGAACCCAATGCCAACCTCGACGACATCGGCGAAGCTGCACTGGCTCGTGCGATCGCCGACTTGAAGGCGGCCGGCAAGACCGTCTTTATGGTCCTGCACCAGCGCAACCTGCTGGCGCTTGCTGACCGCGTCGTCGTCATGGCGGATGGACGCATCACCCAATTCGGAAAAATCGATATCGGCGGCACCTCAGGGCAAATCGCCCAGGCCACCGCTGCCAGCTGACAAGGAAAGACAACATGAACAACAATTCGCTCCGGCTCTCGAAGCAGAACGCTAGCGACGCCACGAATGTGGTCGAGCTCACGCCGGACATGCCCACCGATACTCGCTCGACGATACGCCTGGGCTTCATCGCACTAGTCATCGGATTCGGCGGCTTCCTCACGTGGGCCGCCTATGCGCCACTCGACGAGGGCGTGCCTGCCGCAGCGTCGGTCACGATCGATACCAAGCGCAAGCCGATCCAGCACCAGTCCGGCGGCATCATCCGTCAGGTCGCGGTACGCGAAGGCCAGCGCGTAAAGGCTGGTGACACGCTCGTCGAACTCGATGACGGCGCGACCCGTGCCAACTTCGAGTCGGTGCGCCAGAACTACATGGCACAGCGTGCCGCCGAGAGCCGGCTGCTGGCTGAGCTTGAGCGCCGCGACAGCATCAACTTCCACAAGGACCTGCTGGCCGCCAGCGACGACCCGGTAATCAAGCAGCACATCATCACGCAAACCGAACTTTTCCAGTCACGTCGTGCGTCGCTGCGCAGTGAGCTGGCCGCCTTCGACGAATCCATCGCCGGACAAGAAGCAACGCTCGCCGGCATCCGGCTTCAACTGGAGAACCGCAAGCTGCAGGCGCAAAAGCAGGGCGAACAGCTGAAGAACATGGCCGAACTCGCGGCTGACGGCTACGTGCCCCGCAATCAGGTGCTGACGCTGGAGCAGTCGCAAGCCGAACTGAGCGCAGTGCTCGCAGAGCTGAACGCGTCGAAGGCTCGCACCGAGCGCACGATCGCGGAAATCAAGTTGCGCAAGGCCCAGCGCCTGACCGACGGTGCAAAAGAGGCTGGGGCGCAGCTGGCTGACGTCCGCAAAGATGTGCAGGCGGGCCGCGAAAAGCTTGACGCGATCACTGCCGAGCTCGGACGAGTGAAGATCAAGGCACCCGTCGACGGGCAGGTCGTTGGCTTGGCCGTCGCCTCGATCGGCGGCGTCGCCAGCCCTGGACAAAAGCTGATGGACATCGTGCCAAATGAAGAAGGCGTCGTGCTGGAAGCGCGGGTACCGACGCAGGTGATTGACCGCGTCAGTACCAAGGATCCAGTGGCAGTGCGCTTCTCCGCGTTCGCGAACGCCCCGCAACTCGTGGTCGATGGCATGATCAACTCGATCTCCAGTGACGTGGTGTCCGAGCAAACGCCGTCAGGCAACGTGACGTACTACCTCGCGCGCGTCAGCCTGACGCCCGGAGGCCTCAAGAAGCTCGGCGACCGCCACCTGCAGCCCGGCATGACCGCCGAAGTGCTGATCAAGACCGGCGAACGTTCGCTGCTGACCTACCTGCTGCATCCGCTGACCAAGCGTATCGCAGCGGCGATGAAGGAAGAGTAACGCCTCCCCCGGCAGTCCGGGTCGGTCACGACCCGGACTGCATCAGAACAACAGGAAGTCGTCCGCCATCAGGCTGCTGACGCCGGACAGAATCACAAACGGCACGGCAGCCACGCCGCCCGCGCCATCGGGATCGAAATACAGCATTCCGGTGCTTGCGTCGAATACGAAGCGCGTCGCGGCGCCTTCTGCTTCCCATCCGATGGCCAATGCGTCTCCGTTCAGCCCACCGGCCGGCATCGGTCCGAACACCTTGCGGCTCAGGCTCAGCCAGTCCCCGCCGCTGGCGAAATCGACAACCGTATCGACCTCCCCCCCGATGCGTGTATCAAAACAGAAGCTGTCACGTCCCGCGCCGCCCTCGAGCGTGTCACTGCCCGCCTTGCCGGACAGGCGGTTGTTGCCGTCATTGCCGGTCAAGGTGTTGTCCAACGCATTGCCTGTAGCGTCGACGTCGCCGTCGCCGACCAGCCACAGGTGCTCGACCTCGCGAGCCAGCTTGCAGCCGGTATCGGCCATGACCATATCTTCCCCCTCGCAGGCCTTCTCGGACACGCGATCGCTCTTGCTGCCATTGGTGAGCAGGTAGTAATCATCACCGGTGCCGCCGGCCAGCCGGTCATACCCGGCGCCACCGTCGAGTGTGTCGTTGCCGTCACCGCCGCGCAGCCTGTCGTTGCCATCGCCACCCCGCAGCACATCGTCATCCGCAGCGCCGTCGAGCAGGTCGGCCCCGGCGTTTCCGTTCATCGTGTCCGCGCCCGCCAGCCCGTACAGGCGATTACCTCCGGTGTTGCCTTCGACAAGATTTGCCAGCGAATTGCCGTAGGCGAGTACGGGGCTCGTACCGGTCAGGATCAGGTCGGACAGCGCGGCCGGCAGCGCGGGTATGGCGGACGACGAATACATTGCCGCGCCGACGACCCGCGGATCATCGACCGGACCGCGCTCGACCACAAAGTAGAGCAGGTTGGCGGGCGAAAGGTCATTCCACTGCCCACCGCTGCCCAGCCCGCCCGTGCCGTTCGGCCAGCGTTCCAGCCCCATCGCCAGTGCATCCTGCCCACCTTCATCATAGGGCTCGTCGCCCCATGATCCTTTGCCCCAGCTCGCATAGCCGTCGGCGATTACGCTGCCGTCGTTCCAGCGCCAGTCGCCCTCTGTCGGCAAGTCCGAGCCCCCAATCCAGACATAGCGCGAGCCGCCACCGTCAGGCGCCGACGGCGCACGGCCGAGCAGGGCGGCGGCATGCTCGTAGATCGCGAGATTTTCCTCAGCGGTCGAAATGATCGCAAGGTAGCCGCCGCGACGCTGCGCCTCCGCGCCGGCCTGCGCCCAGGTGAGGGCGGTGGCAATGATGTCGTAGGTATGACTGTTAAAAGAAAACGAAGGCATGTGCGTCACCGGCGGAGGAGCAGATGACGGGAATATCGGCCGCGCAGCGCCCAACTTGAACGGAAGGCTAGGTTGCGGCCTCGCCCCGGGCCAGCGCCTGTACCCACCGCAGCTGAGCCGGCAGGCAGACGGCCTGCAGGTCGTAATGGCGGCGGGCGAATTCACGCGCATGACATCCCAGCTGCCCCCGCGCGTCCGGGTCGGCGAGCAGCGCGGCGATTTCGGTAGCCAGCGCATCGGCATCGAAGAAATCGACCAGCCGGCCAGTCTCGCCATGCCGGATCGCCTCGCGCAGCGGCGCCGTGTCGCTGGCCACGATCGCGCAACCGGCACTCATAGCCTCCAGCAGGCTCCACGACAGCACGAACGGATAGGTCAGGTAGACATGCACCGTCGATAGCTGGAGCATCTGCAAGAACTGCCCATATGGCAGGTTGCCGACGAAATGCACACGCGCCCAGTCGGCATCAGCAATGTGCGGGCGCACTTCGGCCGCGAAAATGTCCTTCCACTTCTTGCCCTCGGGCGCCTGCGCGCCATAGCTGACGCCATCGCCGCCGACGATCAGCACCTGCGCGTGCGGCCGCTCCTTCAGCAGCTTCGGCAACGCGCGCATGAAGACGTGATAACCGCGATAGGGCTCGAGATTGCGGTTCACGAAAGTCACGACCTCGTCGCCCTGTGTGAGCGACAGCCCGCCGGCAAGCTGCAGGCGCGCCCCCGGATCCGGCGCGACGGCGGCCGTGTCGATGCCGTCATGGATGACAGCAATCTTGCTGCGGAAAGGCTGCGGAAAGCCGCTGGCCTGCCACTCGGTCGGTGCGAGGCCGGCGTCGGCCGTCTCGAAGTGCAGCTGATAATTCAGGTTTTTCAGCCGCAGGCGACAAGGCGTGCCCTCGTCAGGCGCACCGAACTCGGGATCGAAACCGACGTCCGCGCCCTCGGCACGATAGAAAAATTCACAGTAGATGCCGAGCTTCGCTTGCGGCCACACATCCTTGACGAACAGGCTCTCGCCCCATGCAGGATGAGCAACGATCACGTCCGGCACATAGCCCTGCGCCTTCAGCCACAGCGCCGCCCGATAACAGGCGTCGCCGCGGATGGTCTTGGTCTCGAAGTCCGACAGCCACGGATGCACGCCCGGCGTGGACCCCCGCGCCGGGGCGTACGGAAACAGGCGCACGCCTTGCCATTCCGGCGCGTCAACCTTGCGCATCAGCAGTGCGCTGACCTGATGGCCTTGTCTGGCTAGTGCGGGTGCGAGGAACTTGAACTGGCCGGGGAAATTCTGATGGATAAACAGGATGTTCATGGCACATTGAAGGCGGCGCTTGCAGCGACAGGATTTCCCGGCCGCCGGCTGCCGCTGTCCGTCCCTTATCCGGCTACAGCGATGAACTCCGGGTTCAGCACCGGTCGATCAAGGCCATACCGCAGCGGCTGCCCTTCGAGGTCCGTCACTGCGCCGCCTGCCGCCTCGAGCACGCACTGTGCCGCCGCGGTGTCCCACTGGCTGGTCGGGCCGAAGCGGGGATAGATGTCGGCACTGCCTTCGGCGATCCGGCAGAACTTCAGCGAACTTCCGGCCGCGACGAAGCTGTGCTCCTGCTCCAGCGTCGCCAGCCACGCGTCGAGGCGCTCGCCGCCATGCGAACGGCTGCCGATCACGCGCAGCGGCTGCGCCGGATCGCGCCGCGCTGTGCGGATTTCCTTCAGTCCGGATGCATCACGCTTCCAGGCGCCGAGCCCGCGCGCGCCGAGATAGAGTTCACCCAATGCCGGTGCCAGCACGACGCTGGCGACCGCCACGCCGTGCTCGACCAGCGCAATGTTGACGGTGAACTCGCCATTGCGCTTGATGAATTCCTTGGTGCCGTCGAGCGGATCGACCAGGAAAAACTGGTCGCCTGCTGCCGGCCCTGAAGATACCGACTCTTCCGACAGGATGAACACTCCGGGGAAATGTGCCTCCAGGCCGGTGCGGATGGCGCGATCGGCCCGCAGGTCGGCCTCGGTCAGCGGCGAAGCGTCATCCTTCTTCCAGGTTTCACCGCCATGTTCATAGACGGCCATAATTTCGCGTCCGGCCGCCTCGGCGATCCGGCACAGTGTATCGAGCTGTTCCCTTGTCATGCTTATCGTCCTACAGTCCACCAAAGTTTCCAGCCGATCGACAGCAGCACCACGGCCAGTGCACCGCGCAGGAACGCATGGGGCAGGCGGGCCGACAGCATCGCGCCGATGATCACCGCCGGGATCGAGCC
>JACCDT011645921.1_pt1 | contig 13083 bp, 17 predicted proteins | sample 7446291 | NCBI WGS metagenome assembly JACCDT01 (sample SAMN15323446, study PRJNA562643) | freshwater metagenome | isolation source: river surface water | place: USA:Blue River Watershed | collected 2017-08-17
CGCAGCTTCGTCCACTTCAACGTCATGGCCCTGGGCCTTCAGGCGCTGGAGGCCGCGGCGAAAAGCGGCTTTGTCGCGCACCGCGCTGGAGGGGGAAAAAACGTAGATGTGGGCCATGGCAATGCTTTTTTCAGGGGCTGAAGTGTCGCACAGCCGCCTCGGCAATCGCCTGGCCCTGCTCCTGCACAAAGTGGCCGGCGTCTGGCAACAGCATGGGCTCTTGGCAACCTTTGATCTGGGCTTGCAGCCGGCGCATGACCGGCTCGCCCAGCACCGGGTCTTGCAGGCCAATGGCCATCATGCTTTGGCCTTGCCAGTCGTGTTGCCAGAAGGCCTGCGCCTGGCGCGAAACCGCGGCCCCGGGCGAATCGGCGAATTCGGGCACCATGGGTGGGAAGGCCCGCAGCGCGGCCCGGTAGCCCTTGTCGGGAAAGGGCGCGTTGTAGGCCGCCGCTTCCTCGGGCCGCATGCCACGGTTGCCGCGCAAAAACAGCTTGCCCACATCGAACAGCGGCTGGCTCTTGCACCAGTCGCGCCAGGCCAGAAACCCCTTGCTCAAGGGCTGCTCGCCTGTGGCCAGGGTGGTGTTCATCACCAGCAGGCCTTGGTAGCGCTGCGCTGCGGCCATGGGCAGGGTCAGGCCCAAAATGCCGCCCCAGTCCTGCACCACCAGCACCACGCGCTGCAGGTCCAGTCGCTCGACCAACTGCAGCAGCGATTGGCGGTGCACATCGAAGGTGTGGAAGCTGTCTTTCTTGGGCTTGTCGCTCTTGCCAAAGCCGATCATGTCCGGCGCCACCACGCGGTGGCCCTGGGCCAGAAACACCGGGATCATCTTGCGGTAGAGGTAGCTCCAGGCCGGGTTGCCGTGCAGGCACAGCCAGGTCAGCGGCGCGTCTGTCGGGCCCTCGTCCAGGTAATGCATGCGCAGGCCGGCCACGCCGGGCAGATCGCTCACATAGCGCGGCGCCCAGGGGTAGTCGGGCAAGTCGGCAAAGGCCGCGTCGCTCGTGCGCAGCGCGTCTTCGCGAACGGGATCGGGGTTGACGCGCCGGGGCCTGAAAAAGTCCTTGAGCAGCTGGCCGCACTCGGCCGCCAGCACCCCGCCCGTGACTGCGGTCTGGTGGTTGAGCTGCGGCTGGGCGAACAGGTCCAGCACCGAACCGGCGGCGCCGGTGCGCGGGTCGGCCGCGCCAAACACCACGCGCGCCAGCCGCGCGTGCAGCATGGCGCCGCTGCACATGGGGCACGGCTCCAGCGTCACATAGAGCGTGCAGCCGTCGAGCCGGTAGTTGCCCAGCGCCCGCGCCGCTTCGCGCAAGGCGACGATCTCGGCATGGGCCGTGGGGTCGTGACCGGCGATCGGGGCGTTGCGGCCAGTGGCGACCAGCTCGCCGTCCTTGACCACCACCGCCCCCACCGGCACCTCGCCCGCCGCGGCCGCTTCACGCGCCTGGGCCAGGGCCAGGCCCATCCAATGCTCGTCCTGGGGCTTGGCCACGCTCATGGCGCCTGGTCCTCTTCGATGTGGAAACGGTGCAGGAAGCGGTGCAACACCGGCGCGGCCAGCACCGCCGCCGAGATCAGCGCGACAAAGCCGCTGTAGAGCGCGTACAGCCCCGCGAACAACTTGCCCCCGAAGGTTTGCGGCTCGCCCACCGGGCCCATGCCCGAAAGCAGCATCGACGCGCTCACGAACGCGTCGATCCAGGGCGTGCCCTCCAGAAAGTGGTAACCCGCCATGCCGACGGCCAGCGACACCGCCACCAAGAGCGCCACCACCAGGCCCGCATTGACCAGGCGGCGCTGGAATGCGCGCACCGGCAGCAGGGGCTTGCTGACGTGCTCGAACATCGGCTTGCGCTGGCTCATGTCGGCGCCACCAGGCCCAGCCGCTGCATCCAGCCGGCCAGCGCCTGCTCTTGCGCGTTGCCCGCCGCGTAGGCCGCGTGCATGGCGGCATGCGCTTCGGGGCGGTGCTGGTTGAGCTTGACCGCGCACTGCAGCTCCACGATGCGCAGCTCAAAAGCCGTGATGGCATTCAGCATCTTGCCGGTGTAGTCCTCGGGCAGGGCGCGCCACTGCGCGGCATAGGAAGGTTCGTGGTCGCCGATCAACTGCTTGAGCAGCGCGTCCTTGGCCTCTTCGCCTTCGAGCAGGCGCGCCTGCACCCGCGCCTGCACCGCCAGATAGGTCCAGGTCGGCACCCGCTGCAGGTCGGCATAGACCCTGGGCGACATGTAGGCCTGCGGCCCCATGAAGCTGGCCAGGGCCAAAGGGCGCTGCTGCAGGTAGCCGGCCAGGGGATTGGCCCGCGCGCAATGCCCGAGCAGCACGGCCGGCTGGCCGCCCTGCTCTTCCAGTTTCAAAGGCAGGTGGGTGACGAAGGGGAAGCCGGTGTCGTCGGTCGTGACCAGGCTGGCCAAGGGGTGCTCGCGCATGATCGCGCCGGCGTGTTCGGGGTGGTCGAATGGGCGCGGCAGGTACATGGCGGCAAATGTACCAAAGCGGCTTGTTGCGCGAGGCGGCAAGGCCCGCCCACAGCCGCGATCAGCCCTGGCGCAGGCGCTCGGCCATGGCGGCCAGGCGTTCGGACAGCGCGGCGCGCTCCTGTGCATCGAGCGTGGCCGGATCGAGCGCGATCGCCACGCCGGCCGGGTGCTCCAGGCGCAGGGCTTGGCGGGCGGTGCTTGGCTTGCGGCCGCGGATGGCGAAGGTCTGCACCGGGCGCGCGATGCCTTTCATCTGGATGGCGCCGCGCGGCTCGGCCTCGACCATGTCCTGCACATGGACCCAGGTCTCGTAGCTCACGAGGATGCCGCCGACATCGGCGTTCGACTCGAGCCGCTGCGCCAGGTTCACCTCGCCCCCGAGAATGGTGTAGGACAGTCGCTGATCGCTGCCGAAGTTGCCGACGTTGCAGTAGCCGGTGTTGATGCCGATGCGGATCTCAAACGGCTGGTCGAAACCCCTGGCGCGCCAGCGCTGCTGCAGACCGACCATGCGCTCCTGCATGGTGAGCGCCATCTCGACGCAGGCACGCGCGTCCTCGCGCACACCGCGCGAGTCGGGGTCGCCAAAGAAAACCATCATGGCGTCGCCGATGTACTTGTCGATGGTGGCCCCGTGCGCGAGCGCGATCTGCGTCATCTCGGAAAAGTATTCGTTGATGTACTCGGTCAGCGCCTCGGGCTGCAGGCTTTCGGAGGTTTGCGTGAAATTGCGGATGTCGCTGAAAAACACGCTGAGCTTTTTGCGCCGCGTCGCAATGCCGGTGTCGTACTGGCCGGCCACGAGCGCGTCGCGGATTTGCGGCGGCAGGTACTTGGCCAGCTGCTCGGACAAGGTCTCGAGCCGGTGCAGGGCCTCGGTCGCGCGGGCGCGCTGGGCGTCGGATTCGGCCAGCACCTTGGCCAGGAGCGCGTCGCGGGCACTGATCATCAGCGCGGTCGACATCTCGGAATTGCTGCGGCCCGTGGGCTGCCAGCGGAATTCGCAGGTCCAGGCCAGGGCCGTCCAGTCCTCGCCGGTGCGGGTGCGCAGCGGCTCGAAACGCAGGTCGAATTGCCAGTGGTCGGCGATGAACTGCGTGAGCATGCCGTTCATGATGCCGCGCTGGAAAGCCTCGTGCGTGGGCGCGCTGGTGCTCACGGTCTGCAACTCGAAACGGGTCGGGCCCAGGCGCTTGCAAGTGGCGCCAATGCCGTCGAAGGCACTGCGCACCGAGCCGCGCACCGCGTCGTTGAAGGCGCCGACATTGCGCTCGAACAGATCGGCCAGCGCGTTTTCCACCTCGGCCTGGCTGCTGGCCAGGCTAACACGCTCGCGGTAATGCTCGTTCGCCTCGCGCGCGATCTGCATGGCCGGGCCGAAAAAATTGACGTTGGCCAGGCCGAACACATACAGCGCCTCTTCGCCAAAGCGCTGGAAAGCCGCATCGTGCATGCTGCGGCGCAGCTGGTAGGGGTACCAGGCATCCAGATCGACTTCGGTGACGCCGTACTCGGCCAGCACCTGCTGGCCCAGGCGGCCGAGCACGCTCATGGTGGCCACGGTCGAGGCCACCGCACGGCCGGCGACCAGAGTGGGCGGGGCCTCGGCGCTGGTGCTGTCAGTCATGCAAAAAGGCCGCGCTGCGACCAAAGCTGAGGCATGGGGGAATCCAGTGCATGCGCGCGACTGTACCAAAGCAGCGCAGGGGCGACGGCCCTGCGGGCCTGCGACGCATGCGGTCCGAACCCCCGATGGGCCTCAGGGCTTGGCGACACGCCAGATGTTGTTGAATCCGTCGCCGGTCTTGTCGCCGGGCTTCTGGTCCTTGGCCCAGAAATACAGCGGCTTGCCCTTGTAGGCCCACTGGCGTGTGCCATCGTCGCGCGTCACCACGCTGTAGTCACCGCTGGCGGACGCGTTCTCTTTGACCATCAGGGGCGGCCAGTTGGTGGCACAGGGGCCGTTGCAAACGCTCTTGCCGCTGCCCGCGACGTCACGGTCAAAGGTGTAAAGGGTCATGCCGTTGCCGCCCGCGAGCACGCCATCGACCGTCTTGGCCGGATTGCTGGCCTGGGTGCCATAGCCGGCACAGGCCCCGAGCAGGGCACTGAACACCACCAGCGCCGTTGTCTTTTGGAAAATGTGCATGTCATCGCTCCTTGAAGTGGAATGAAAAAGGCGGCCTGGGGGCCGCCGCAAGGCACTTCAATTTACAACGCTTGTGCGGTGCGTGTCACCTGGCACCGTTCAGCGAAGGCCGGCGCCGGACAGCGGCCAGCCTCTGCTTCACTCCCACTCAATAAACACCAAATCCAATAACCTAGTGTTTATGCGGCTTGTGGCACGGATTTTGACCAGCGTGTAACTTTTGTGCAAGTTACAGCAACCAACGTGGGAAAAAGACGACATTGAAGACGCTTGATTTACAAGAGGCACACGGGCGAAAGTTACACATAGTGTAACGCAAGTGGTACTGCTAGCAAACAAGTGTTACCTTTTAAAAGTTGCAAGGTAGTCTGCAACATCCTTGCAGTCAAAACGCTGTGCAATTGCAAGTGCCGTAGATTTCTTGTCATTCTTCATATCAATTTTTGCCCCTGCATTCACTCCAGCCCGCACTCCATGAAGATGGTTGTTGCGTGAAGCGTACATCAAAGCAGTACTGCCATCTAAAGATGTTTTGTTTACATCTGCGCCAAAATTCAATAACTCATTAACCCTGCTTAAATCTCCATCTGCACAAGCAAGCATGAGTTCATTAATTGCATTATCTTCGATTTGCTTTTCTTTTAAAGCATCTATCTTTTGTTCTTTGCTAAGCAATTGAAATTTTGACCATTTATAAATTAAATGCATACCAAAAATAATTCCCAATACTACGCCAAGCCAAGTTTTCTCAATAATCTTAGCAAAAATCATTGCGCCAAGCATTAGAAATACACTTAGAACAATATCGGACTTTCTAGACATACGGTTTTTAATTTCGCTAACGTTGATTCGCTTGCTTGGAATTGCAGGTAGATGCTCATTTCGTTCGGCGAAAATTTCCTCAATTGCCTTGTGGGCTTCATCATCAAGCTCATCACCTAAAGCTCTTTTTTCAAGCAGAACTTCGCTGGTGTAGTTTTCAAATTGAGATTTAAATCTATTCATAATTCTTGCTTAGATTCAAAAATATCACATAGCCATTCAGTAGTATCCCACTGTTTTGTTGTTTGGGAGGTTACAACATATACGGATTTTTTAAGTAAACCCCTTGCTTTAATTTCAAGATTGACAGCAATATAAGCAGGCCATTTACCGCCTTTGGCAAGCAAGCGACATTGACCATCACTAAAAATTAACTTTAAATAATTGCAATCCGTATCATCAATAAACTCAAGAATAAAAGGTCCAGTTGTAGTTCTTACTGCATTCATTTTAGAAAGCAGCCTTCTGCGATTTGCACGTGCCAGATAACGTTGACTCAATATTTCCTTTGCCGATTGGATTTACAACAGTTGACGTTGCAAAGAATCTACCTGTCAATCTGTTTATATTCAAAGAAATATATCCAACATCCTTGTTGTACTCATACAATCGATTGTGAGCTTTAATTTCGGTTTCATCTATGCTCCACGTGCCAGCCTTACCAAATCCATTTGAATCTAACTCAACTTTGTTCTTTGTGTTGTAGAAGAAGCCAAATTCAGGCTCAATATTATCAATTCTTAAAACATTTTTCCTTTCAACGGTGATTGCTACAGCACACGATTGACACCAAACGCCTGTATTTTTTTTCTCAACAACTTTGTCTCTAATGTACTCTGTGTTTAAATTGCAGCTTAGCACAAATGGTTGAGCAAAGGAGCTGGCAGAAAATAGCAGAATAATGACTTGCAAAATAATTTTAATTTTCAAGTTCCATTGTTGTATGAAATGGAATTTTGAAATTAGTTCTTTGATGTGAAATTTCATGTTCTCAGCTTTGACAGTACAAATGAAAGTAGCGGCGAGGCTTGTTTCTTAACACTATAACAGCTATAGTGAGCTTGCAGCAACTTTGTAAGCCATCCCAGCTTGCACGTTATGCACCCTTACCCACGCACACCTACAGGAGTATCGCAATGGCAACACGGAAACCACGCACAGCTAAGACCAGTGAGCAGCTCAAGCATGAGCTAGAGATTGCGAAACAAAAGCTTGCAGAGCTGGAGCAACGTGCGTACGCAGAAGAGCTTAAGGATGCTATTGCTGCCACAAACTTTGCCGCACAGTTTTTGAAGGTCAAGCTCGCAGCGCCAAAAGTCAGTGACATAGCAATTTTGCAAGCATTCGGCGTAGCTGCTGGAATTAAGCGAGTGCAAGTATCGCAAGCTCCTATGCAAACTCGTGCACGTAAGCCCAAAGCTGACAAAGCAGTTACCAAATCGTCCAAGACTGCGAAATAATTACTTGGATGAAAAATCTAACATGCATCTGCCAAAGTCATTTCCAAAGCTGAAAAAAGCAGTTGGATTAGCAAGGCACAAAGACGAAAAGAAGCTGCTTGTTAGGTTTTCTTATCGTTACAGACTTGCAAGCAGTTTCCAATATACACATGCACCAGCAGTTGGCAGGACATTGCATGGCTATGATGCCATCTTAAAATTGTTTCTTGCGTATACGGCTTATGAGCAAGTATTGAAGCCTGCTGTACGCCTAAATGTTTTCGGTATTCTTAGCGTAGACAGAAATGAAATTACTGATATAACCATTGCACAGCAATTAAGAGCTAATGTTAAGTTAATGAATTTTCTAATTAACTATAGTACTGACGCAAAACTTGCTAAAAGAATACGCGACTTTTTAGACAATAAAAGTGATGATGTAACACGAGTTGCCTATGCAATACGTAATGTTTACGCACATGGAGATTTAACTCCAAGTGCAATTGGCTTAAGCACTCATGCACAACAAGATGTGTTATGGGATTTAGCGAAATTTTTGCTGGTTTACAGCGATAACGTATTTGATAAATGCGTTGACAAAATGAGGTAACTTATGAATAAAGAAATTGAAGGCGTTGAAGCAAAACTGGTGAAATATCTCAAAAATTTTCCGCGATATGACGAAGAGCTTTTCAACATAGGTGTTGAGCTTGGGCGACTGCTTGAGCGTAACAATATATCGTTGCATCGTCCTAAGATCTTTGTGGATTTTGAAGAAGATAATAATGCATTCAACAAAAGAGCCGAACAAATATCCCGTGCCAATAAAGCTGTAGCATTCATTATTCGAAATGCTATTGCTGAACATGTAGAAAATTTTTGGGAATTTTGCTTTAGCAAAAGCAGACATAGCTGTACCAAACTAGATGAGAGCTTAGTCGAAAAGTTTGGTGTACAAACTGTTAGAACAACTCAAGTCGAAGATGGTGGTAGCTTCGAAGCAGAATTTGAACTCAGTGGGCAAGTTGGACAAGTGCTAGAAAAATATGGGATCGATGCATGGGCACGTGCCGATATTGATAACACTAGTGGCGATGAACAAGAGATCATATATAGTGCGGACGACGTAGATAAAATATTTGGAGTTAACTTGCGTTTAAATGGTAGAAATACTGAATTTGAGTATGAACAGTTACAATCATTAGCAGATGAGCTAGAGCAGATTGTTGTTTGGTTCAAAATATCTTTAAAAAATGTTCACTAGCTTTATATGTTTGTTTCTTTAATTTCAAGCAAATCCATATGCGCCTTCAAAATAATTTAAAATTAATTTTGCGGATGAAAAAAATGCGAAACCCAATCAAATTTCTCATTCACATGGCATTCGCCATCACAACATGTAGCATTTATGCTAACGAGACAAAAACAATGCTTTTGTGCAGCGTTACCCTTGACTCATGGGTTGGAGGAAAGCAGCACTCTGCAAATGATCCCGTAGAATTTGAGCTGCTCATAATTAGCAAGCCAAGTAATGAAATTGAAGTACAAACCCCAAACACTAGTTACATTGGAATTAGTACATTTTTTTCCACCGAAAAATACTACCAGATTAATATTGCAAATATTGAGAACTATTCCAGCCAGGAGCAGTATTATTTTAAGTACAACAGAATGCAGCCTGATGGAAAAATTTATAGTAAAAATACATTTAGACTCAGCAGATACACTGGAGATATAAATGTTGAATATACCAGTGATACTGGTACAGCTCGTTCCAAAGGCAAATGCAAAGTCTTAGATAAAAAACTTTTTTAGATCACAGCAACTCTACTGCCCTTCTTTGCATTGCTTCGTTAACGTCAATGTAGGCTTGCGTTGTAGAAATTTGCGAGTGCCTTGCGAGAGACATAAGCACTCGAACGCCGACACCTTTTTCGGCAAGGTTAGTAATGAATGTACGTCTGCCACTGTGGCTACTGGCGCCTGTAATGCCAGCACGTTTGTACAAGTAGTGAAAGTGCTGTGTGAGTGTGTTAGCTGTAAAGCCATCGGCGCCCTTCTTTTGCGTATAAAACAACTTGTCTTGCAGCTGTTTAGCGGGAACGTTTGCAATGTAGCTTTGCAGTTCCTTGCGTAGCTTGTCGCTCACAAACACCGTGCCCGTCTTGCTGCCCTTTGTTTGCTCTGCACTCAAGTAAATTTCGCTACGCACCTTGCCCTCTGCATCCAGCACATCTCTGTAACGCAAGCTTGCAACCTCTTTGCTACGTAGTCCAGCGTAAAACGTAACAAGCAGCATCGCACGATTGCGATGTGCATGTGGGCGTGTTGCAACGTAGTCCAGCACACGGCGCAGTTCTTGTGCTGTTAGTGTTTTTGCTTGCTTGGACATTAACGCTCTCCTAAATGTAAGCTTTTCAATGTCTAAAGCATATTTTCTTTGCTTGTTGTATGCGACCTGTTTTTTTAGTTTGCGTGTCATTGCTATTTCCTTAATTAAAACAACAGGTTAGCTGTTCACAAGCAGAGAAACCAAAGCTTTTGTGTATTAGCTTTGGTTTCTTGCGTTGCTGCCCATCCGTTGTCTATATCCCACAGTTTTACTGCTGGCGCAGTAATCAGCCCTATGTGCTTTTTTTAGCTATACCAGCTACCCATGTACCCAACCCACTTAAATAATTGCTTGTAGCGTGTTTTAGTGCATCAGCTTACTTGTGTATTTACTGGTGTGCAATTGCTCAGTGTGTTTTGTTTATGTATTTGCTTGCTGCTGAGTGTTGTAGATGTTTGAAATTGGTAGTACGTATTGTTTAGATAAAGCTTCGCCAATTAAAGCATCTTCCAGCTTCAATGCGTGTAGCAAGAGACAAACGAGGTCAGTAATGCTATTAGTTAGGCAAGTTGCCAAAGCACATTGTCAGTGTCTCTTTTGCAAACTTCCTTAGTTATGTACTCAATCCATCCGCTGTCTGCAATGTCAACTTTGTGCTGTTCATCAAGTTCGCTGACTTGTTGCTTGGCCAAGCAGACCAGTGAATCTAGCTGGTTAAATTGCAGATGTGCTGGCAAATTTCCAATAGCCATATGTAGGTGCAAGTTCTTTCCAGTACGTTCACCTTCAACTACAGCAAAGTAGCTCAATGCCTTGCCATACTGTTCTGCTGCTCTCTTCCCAAATACCTGCCTATTCAATTTTTGGGTGAAGCGTTTGGCGATTTTGTCGCAGTCTTTTCGCTCTAAACGTTTGACAAATACACCATTTTCATTCTTCACACGCAGGCTCTGCTTGATTGTGAGCGTTAGAGCAATTGGGTACTGTTTGCACATGCTTGCGGCCATGCTCCGTACAGCCTGCTTGAGTGTGGGCTTTGAGGTGGGGTTATATGCGGTTTTAATGCGAATATCTGCTAAGTACATGCAGATATTTAGCAAAACCAAATAATATCAGCGAATTTTCTGGTCGCTTTTTTGAAAAAACGAAACTACAGTTGTATTTCCACTAACAAAAACTGGATTTACACCATGTCTATCGTAAACAAGCTTAAATTGGTCACTGCAAAGCGTCAAAACATTACAAATCCCATTGCATTTCGACGAGATAAGATGTGCAGGAAGCTTGCAGAGCAGCTTGCAATTGCAAAAGCAAAAAAGGATGGTAAAGGCTTTGTTGCTACAAAGATGAAGAAGGTTTTGGACGAAGATACTGGAATTGAAAAGGTTATTGAAGTTGCCAAGCGTGTAAAGGAGTGGTACTGGGTTGACAATAACAAAGTGCAGCTTCAACTCATGTACGGCACCAAGCCACTTACATTGAATGGCAAGGGGGCAAATACAATTGAGCTTGCCAGCGGTGACGAGCTGATTAACACGCTGGAAGTGCTTATTGAAGCTACGAAAGCAGGCGAACTGGATGATGCATTGGAAACTGCAAGCAAAGCACTAAAAGAACGCTTTGATAAGTAATTGCATGTGCAGGCACAGCGCCTGCCATGCAATGAATGAAACAGTTTTACATCAAAGTCAAAGTTAAAGGCTTCTGGTACAACACCAGCGTCTTTGCCGACAATGCAATACATGCTCGCTTGTTAGCTGAGTATGAGTACGGCATTGGCAATGTGTCTGTTACATCAGTACAAGGCCGTACCATGAAAGTTAACGAAATAACGCAAACCAAAACACCAGCACAGTTACGCATTGACGCATTGCAACGGCAGAAAGAGAATGCTAGCAATGCGTTAAAGACTGAGCGTAACAGACAGAAATTGCAGAAGGCGCAGTCACAGATACGGCAGGTGAACGCTGTTAGCACGAGTTTCGGCGCTTAAAAAGCCCTACAAGCAATCGTAATAGTTGCCTTTAACGGGGCGACTTAACGGCTTTCTTTGCGCCGCAAGCAGAGTGCCTGTAGTGCAAGCTTGAACCCATTGTAAATAATATCAAGCTGGCAAAATTAACCCATCTTTCAGCACATACTGAGCCAGTGCGTTTGTAACCATCTTTTCTCTTGTTGTGTGGTAGTAGGTGCTTTGTATTTGCAGCACACTGGTTCCACACATTTCTGCAACTGCACTCAGCGACAAATTACTGTTAATTTTCTCTGTAATAAAGTAATGTCTGCAACTGTAAGGCACTAGGTCTCGCGTCTCTACATCTTTAATTTCAGCTTTATCTAATAAAGCCTTGAAATGATAATCTATTGCTCTAGCTGTTATTGGTGTATAACCGTTAGTGCTGAATATTAGAGCATCAGCCCACTTTTTTGGCTTTTCCTTCTCCGCTTCTTGTTTGTCAAATTTCGGCTTGCACAACTTAAACAGTCTGTCAAAGTAATCCAAATCCTTAATCATAAAGCTACGTGTTCTACGAACTTTACTTGTTTCGGCACGTACAGTTATCGAAATTAGTTCATGGTCTTCGTTGTTGTAGTTATACGTTTCATGTCGTATGTCTTGCCACCGTAACTGCAACTGCTCTCCCCTACGCAATCCTGTCAAAATTGATATTGCGATATAAAAACTTGTGATTGCTTTTATATAATTATCTTCATCACCTATATTTTTTAGTGCATCGGCCAAATACTTGTTTAGGGATTTCCAATAGTCATTCATTTCATCAAGCGTAAAGATGCTACGGCGTAACTTGTCATCACCTTTATCTTGCACCTTTTGCTTTTTAAATTCAAATGCTTCTATGTCTGTAAAGTTCATTTTCTTTAACCAAGACATCATCGCATTTATTGAACTCTGCTCGTTGAGCACAGTTGTTATGCTGATTGCGATATTTTTCTTTGTCTTTGTTCGATGGCTTGCATAGTTATAGCAATCCATCTTATCCAAATCTTTTAGCCGTTTGTCTTTGCCAATATAAGTTAGCCAGTGTTCCAAATGTGTCTTAATTGTTGACAAACGGCCTTTTACAATAATTCCATCTTTAACGTCAATTTCACGTTGCTCTATGTACTTGGCAACGCCTTCTTTTGTCGTAAGCGAGAAGTACGGTTTCTTCTGCTTCTCAAGCACTTTTAATTCGTAGTAGTGCTCTTCTGCTTTATCAATTGCCGTTTGCTTGTTCTTAGTCTTCAAGCTAAAACGTGCGTACTTGCGTTCGTGTGCAAGCCACATGCGAAAGTGCCAAAAGTCGCCACGCTTTGACAGCAGTACGCTGTCAAATAGTGCTATCTCGTCTTCGCTAAAGTTCTTCTTTTTTATTGTCATCGCTCACGCCAATTACGGTTTGCAACAAAGACTGCAATGTGCAGGTATTTGTGCAACTGTAATTGAAATGAGCAACAAATACAACGACTTAGCGACGTTGTGTGAAACAAGTGTGTAACTGTAAGTTGTTGATTTTAAACAACTTTTTATTCAGTTTTCACTCCCACTCGATGGTGGCCGGCGGCTTGGAGCTCACGTCGTAGGTCACGCGGTTGATGCCGCGCACCTCGTTGATGATGCGGCCACTGACCTTCTTGAGCAGAGCATAGGGCAGTTCTGCCCAGTCGGCCGTCATGAAGTCGCTGGTCTGCACCGCGCGCAGGGCCACGACGTAGTCGTAGGTGCGGCCGTCGCCCATCACGCCCACGCTTTTCACCGGCAGAAAGACGGTGAAGGCCTGGCTGGTCAGGTCGTACCAGCTCTTGCCGCTGACCGGGTCGATGTGGCTGCGCAGCTCCTCGATGAAG
>JACCDT010695930.1_pt1 | contig 13081 bp, 10 predicted proteins | sample 7446291 | NCBI WGS metagenome assembly JACCDT01 (sample SAMN15323446, study PRJNA562643) | freshwater metagenome | isolation source: river surface water | place: USA:Blue River Watershed | collected 2017-08-17
ATCGCAGCCTTTTCTGCTGGTCCCATGGTTGCGCTCTTTTCGATCGTACGCAATCTCTGTAACGCGCGAGGTGTATCAAGGTCCGTATAGATTGCTGCAAGAAAATCCTGATCTTCCATCATTTCACCATGTGGTTGACCTGATTGCACAAGCATGCGCCATCTACGTAGCGTTACATGAGCAGCTTCAAGAGATGCCCAGGTTAAATCCATCTGAGATCGGTATCGGTTTTCAAGGAAAGCTAGACGAACAGCCAGCGGATCAAGTCCGCGATCGATGACGTCCTGCAACAAGAGAACATTCCCAGCGCTCTTTGACATCTTCCTTCCTTCAAAGAGTAAGTGCTCCCCGTGGATCCAATGTGTGACAACTTCGCCACCGGTAAGAGCATTTGATTGTGCACGTTCATTCTCGTGATGTGGAAAGCGAAGGTCTATACCACCGACATGAAGATCTATGGTCTGACCAAGATACTCAATCGACATTGCACTGCACTCAATATGCCATCCTGGAAATCCATCGCCCCAAGGAGTTGACCAAATCATCTCGGTACGATCACGAGCTAATTTCCAAAGCGCCCAATCCGCATGGAAGCGCTTTGCTCCATCTTCAGAATACTCATAGCGGTGGCCGGGCTTTAATGAATCAAGGCGATTACCGCTTATTGCGCCGTAGGTTGGAAATGATTGAGCATCAAAGTAGACATTGCCATCAGTAGCTACATAAGCGAAACCATCGGTAATAAGCTTTTCAATTGCAGTGATCATGAGTGGAATGCTTTCACTGGCACGCGGATATAAATTCGCTGGTTGAATGTTAAGTCTCTGTAGATCTAGATGAAATCGCTCTTCATATTTACGTGCAATGACAAAAGGATCAAGGGATTCACTCTTTGATTGTGCAAGGATTTTATCTTCAAGATCTGTAGCCATATGGCCGACGTCAGTAATGTTCTGGATCAGGGTCACCTTTAAACCCGAAAGTGTTGCAGCTCTACTGATCAGATCGGAGAGCAAGAATGTGCGCAAATTACCTACGTGGGCATCGCGATAGACAGTAGGTCCGCAGCAGTAAACCTTGAGGGCTCCATCACGCCCTTTGATGGGCAGGACTTCGCGTGAACGAGTTTCGTAGAGCTTTAACATGCGCACTCAGATCTGTTTTCTCGTTCAATAAAGCTATAGGTATGGTGGAGTCGGAAGCCCAATTTATCGTAGAGCGCTTGCGCACCAGTATTTGTGCGATCAACTTGAAGACACATTTTCTGTAAGCCTTGAGCGCGCGAATACCCAAGACAAGCTTGCATCAGTAATTCTGCTAACCCTTGACGGCGATGAGATTCGGCCACGATCAGTCTTGTCACAATCGCCCACGATTGACTGATGGCCATTCGTGCAGTTGCAACGGTGACTCCATCGCTGAGCAATGAGAGATAGCGCGCAGGATAAGAATTCATAATCGATTCAAGAATCTCATCGTTATGAAGGGCCAGAAATTCTGGAGTTGGTGAGTCTTGATTAAGGAGTGTCACACTTTTCTTCGTAAGAGTGTCAGAAACATCCAGAGAATCAGTAATGTCGCAGACCATAAAAGCTGCCCCAACTTTCTCTTTCCATCCCTTGGCAAGGAGATAATCTGCAAATTCCTGATACATCGGATGTACGAGGTGAAAGACAGCAGGTAAATTCGCTTCGGCGTAAATTTTCTCAACCTGCTCGATCGCTTGATCTATTTCAAATCCGGGATCACCGAATGCAGGCGGCCCAGAAACAAAAACTGAGTTCGCTCTATATGTAACTCCATCTGAAATTCGAAGTTGCCAGCTACCAAGGCTCTTAATCTCGCGAGGTGGCCAAGTCTGAGTCGAGAGAGCTTCAAGTTCGGCGATACGCAGAGATAGGGGAGCACCGCTCCCGGCCTTCTGTTGGACTTCCTTTATATGATGAACTATTGCGATCTGACTTGGATCAAATTTAACAATCTCGCCAGATCGCTTTCTTATTGTTGTGGCCGATTCAAGTATTCCAACGAGATCGCGGTAACCACCCTCGGAATCATGCAAGCGCAGGGTTAGCCGCTGGCCGATCAACTCTGGGTCAATCCCAACAGATCCCGCTCTCATAGGCTCACATTAACCGTGCAGTTCAGATGGTGCATGGTTAGAATTGCCCTCGTTCTACGGTTTGCCCATTCTTTACCTTTCGGAGGTTGCTCGTGACATATGTGATTGCCCAGCCATGTATCGATGTGAAAGATAAGTCCTGCATCGAAGAGTGCCCAGTGGATTGCATCTATGAAGGTAATCGAATGCTCTACATCCAACCTGATGAGTGCGTAGATTGTGGCGCTTGCGAGCCTGTCTGCCCGGTTGAGGCTATTTACTACGAGGATGACGTTCCAGGTGACTGGAAAGAGTTCCCGAAAATTAATACCGAGTTCTTCGTAGAACTTGGCTCTCCAGGTGGAGCTGCAAAGGTCGGTCTGACAAATCATGACCATGCAGATGTGCTCGCCGTTGAGAAAAAAACTTCCTGATTTTCCCTGGGATGCACTTGCTCCTTACGGAGTGAAGGCGCGAAAGCACCCAGGAGGGATGATTGATCTCTCGCAAGGAACACCCGTAGATCCAACACCTGAATTTATTCAAAAGGTTTTGGCAGAGAGTGCAAACTCTCCAAGTTATCCGACTACTGCAGGAACACCTGAGTTACAGCAAGCAATACGAACATGGGCAATTAACCATCTAGGTATTACTGGAGAATTTGACGTGCTTCCAGTTATTGGTTCAAAAGAGTTAGTGGCATGGCTTCCTACTTTTCTTCAATCTCAAAAAGTCCTCTATCCAAAGATTGCTTATCCGACCTATCTTGTGGGCGCGATGTTGGCACAATCAGAGGAAATTGCAGTAGATATTGATGCATCACAGTGGCCACAAGCAGATTTAGCGTGGGTTAATTCTCCAGCAAATCCTACGGGTCGAGTGCATTCAGAGGATGAACTTCGCGCGGTTATTCAATGGTCACGCAAGAATAAAGCAGTGGTGATTTCAGATGAGTGTTACTTTGAATTTGGCGACGGCGTTACCCCGACGTCAATCTTTGCTTATAGCGATGGAGATAATTCAAACTTACTTGCCGTCCATTCACTATCAAAGCGATCTTCTTTGGCCGGATATAGAGCAGCATTTATGGTGGGAGATCCTTCACTCATTGCAGCGATTCGAGAGATTAGAAAACATGCAGGAATGATGGTTGCTCTCCCAGTGCAAAAGGCGATGACTGCAGCCCTTAGCGATGATAAACATGTCGCAGAGGCTCGTGCGCGTTATAACGCTCGTCGCGCCACACTAAAGCCAGCGTTAGAGGCGGCAGGATTTCGAATTGATGAAAGTGTTGCCGGGCTTTACATCTGGTGCACACGAAACGAAGATGCATGGAAGTCAGTTGATTGGCTTGCCGAAATTGGAATTCTTGCTACCCCAGGTTCTTTTTACGGTCCCGATGGCAGCCACCATATTCGCGTTGCAATGACTGCCACGGACAAAGCCATTAGCGATGCCGCCTCACGCATAATGGCTGCGATTGGCGCATAAACCATGTCTGTTGGAATTCTGCTCGTGGGAGGTCGAGGAACTCGACTAGCTCCTATTACTTCAGAGATTCCAAAACCAATGTTGCCGATTGCATGCAAACCTGTGACAGAGCATCAAATTCTTGCTGCCAAAAGTGCTGGCATCACAACATTGGTTCTTGCGACATCTTATCTCTCAGAAGTATTCACGCCTTATTTTGGGGACGGCAGCAAGTGGGGGATCGAACTTCGCTATGCGGTAGAGAAAGAGCCTTTGGGGACAGGTGGAGCAATTGCTAATGCTGCAGCACTTTTAGATAAAGGTGCAGCTGATGAAGCAGTCGTGATTTTCAATGGTGATGTTCTTAGTCAACATAACCTTGCTGCTCAAATGGATTTTCATAAGCAGGCCAACGCAGATGTGACGTTGCACTTGATTCAGGTTGCAGATGCCCGTGCCTTTGGTTGCGTTCCAACCACAACCGACGGGCGTGTGGAAGCATTTTTGGAGAAGATGGAAAATCCAGTTACAGATTGGATCAATGCTGGCTGTTATGTTTTTAGCCGAGAAGTTATTGATTCGATTCCACGCGATACCGTCGTATCTGTCGAGCGAGAAACTTTCCCGAAGCTCATTGCAGAGGAACGTCGTGTTTTTGCCTACAAAGAAGCGGCATACTGGCTTGATATTGGAAATCCAGGAGCGCTTTTCAAGGGATCTCAAGATTTAGTTGGAGCGAGCTCCCTTGTTTCGCCTTCTGCAGTTGTTGATTCCACCGCAGTTCTCACTGGTGGAACCTCTATCGGTGCTGGGGCAGTAATCGGCGCCGGTGCGGTTCTGGATAATTGCATCGTCTCGAGTGGAGCAATCGTGAAAGCCCGGGCACACCTGACGCGAACTTTTCTCACACCTGATTCTGTGGTTGCAGAAGATGCGACATTTATTGATAGATATATCTCCCGCAACGACAATCTTCCAATAATTTTTTAGCTCGCTTATTTGTCGATTTTTTGCGGATTTCACGCTCAAATCGGCAGAACTGTGACCATTTTCTAACCCTGAAGGGCTACTTTGGGAGTTGACAGGAAGGGATTACAAGCGTGTAATTCACTCCTAGTGACCCGTTATCCACTCACGGACCGGGCCCTAATGACTTGAGGAGATTAGCAAATGCCAATCCGCCCAGAAGGAACATCGACTGGCAAGCCATCAGCCCCCACTGCTGGACCAACTATTCAATTAGCAAATGGCGAGAATATTGAACTCTCGTGGCAAGAGCGCGCACTCTGCGCGCAGACTGATCCAGAAGCCTTCTTTCCAGAGAAAGGCGGCTCAACTCGCGAAGCAAAGCGTGTCTGTCTCTCATGCGATGTTCGTCAAGAATGTCTTGAGTATGCACTCGCCCATGATGAGCGTTTTGGAATCTGGGGCGGACTCTCCGAACGCGAGCGTCGCCGTTTGAAGCGTCGCCCAGCGTAAGCAATGTCTTTACATCGCGTCAGCGCGATTCTCGTTGTCCATGATGGTGCAACGTGGTTGCCTGAGGTCGTTGCATCGTTAGCATCACAGACACGAGCCTTCGATCACATTGTTGCTGTCGATACAGGTTCAGTAGATTCATCAGCAAAATTACTTAAAGGCGCTCGCATTCCGATTCTCACAATGCCGCGTGATACAGGATTTGGTGCAGCGATTGCATCAGCAGTTGAGAAACTTCCACCAGCAATTGAAAACGAGTGGCTTTGGATTCTCCACGATGATTGTGCGCCGGCACCCGGGGCGCTCGAAGCTCTTCTTGCTGCTGTTGATGATCGCCCGAGTGTTGTTATGGCGGGACCAAAATTACTTGGATGGCACGATCGCACGCACCTTCTTGAAATCGGAGTCAGCATTGCAACCAACGGTGCGCGATGGACGGGTCTTGAAGATTCAGAATATGACCAAGGTCAGCATGATGGAATTGCTGAAGTATTGGCGGTCAGTACGGCAGGAGCGCTTATTCGTAGAACTGTTTTCGAAGAGCTAGGTGGATTCGATCAAAATCTCGAATTATTCCGCGACGATGTTGACTTTGGTTGGCGCGTTCATGCTGCCGGCCATGGAGCAATTATCGTTACCGATGCCGTTGCTTATCACGCGCAGGCTTCTGCAACTGAGCGACGCGATGTAGATGTAAAAGGGGCGCTTCTACGTCGTCCCCTTCTCTTAGATCGTCAGAATGCGGCATACGTCCTGCTGGCAAATGCGACATGGTGGTTACTTCCACTTCTTGCTTTGCAACTTCTTGGTTCTGCACTTGTGCGAGCGATCGGTTACCTGTTCGCCAAACTTCCTGGATATGCAGCTGATGAAATTCTTGCCATCGGAAATCTTCTCGTAAAGCCTGGAGAGTTGATTAAGGCGAGGAAGGTACGTAAGTCGACGCGGCTCATATCTTCGCGTGTTGTATCTCGCTTTATTCCTTCAAGAGCACGTCAACTTCGTTTAGCTCTAGAACGTGGCGCTAGCGCTCTAAGAGATTTCATTCTTAAGCCCTCAGAGGAATCGCTCCTTGATGAAACGCTGCTCGATCTTCCAACCGAGAAAGAGTTAGAAGAAGAGGACTTACTTACTCCTGTGCAATCTCGTAAGTGGAGTTCGGTATTTCGCAAGCCATTTGTCATCATCTTTATCTTCCTCATATTCCTCACTCTGATCTGGTCAAGAAATCGAATTGGTGCAGTCTCTGGAGGAACTCTGGCTCCCTCTCCTGCAGGTGCACGAGACTTATGGGATTTCTACTTCGCTCCATGGCATGAAGTCGGCTTAGGAAGTAAAAGTGCAGCACCTCTGTGGATGCCAATAATCGCCTTTGCCTCTGTACTGACTCTTGGGAATGTCTCGCTCTTTATCTCACTCTTTTTTATCGCCTCACCACTTTTGCTTTTCGTTTCAGGACACCGCTTGGTGAAGAAAGTGAGCGAGAATCGTTTCATCACCACTTCAGCGGCCCTGCTCTATGCAATTTCTCCCATAAGCATCTCGGCCATTAACTCAGGACGCTTCGGAGTTCTGATGATTATGATTCTCGCGCCATTCCTTGTGGAAGTGGCTATGCAGTGGCGAAAGATTGATGAATTTTCGATTCGAAAAATGTCTGCACTTTCTCTCCTTCTTGCACTGATGTTCGCGTTTGCCCCACCGTTTTTTATTGCACTTTTCATTCTGACGGCGATGGCAGTTGTATTCGATGTCATTGAGTGGCGAAGCACTCCAAATAAACCTCGTCTCTACGCCCTTCTGACACGTCGCGCAGTCCTACTTATCTCCCCACTTGCACTTACCATTCCTTGGAGTTTGGAGATCATTAGTTCGCCAAAGAAATTCCTCATCGACATTGGCCTTCTCTCAGCAGGCGGTGGTGCAAATCTTGCCTTTATTGGCAATCCAGGCGGTGCAGGTTCACTGCCTTGGTGGCTTATAAGTCCAGTCGCTCTGATACTTGCAATCGGTATCTTCTCCATCGAGCGCGCACGGAAAGTTTCACTCATTGGTTGCGTCTTTATTTCAGTTGCAACTATTGCATCTACTTTTACGATTACAGGAAAAGGAACAACAACCCCGAATTACATCTATGCCGGAGTGTTCATCGCACTTGCCACATTGGCTGCTTTGTATTCTTCCGTTGCAATCCTCGACAAAGTACGCGAGCGACTCATCGCAACGCATGTAAATTACAGACACTTCGCTGTCTCGGCGCTGGTTATTGTCTCCGCCGCTTATGCAGTCTCAGCTACTGGCTGGATTGCAACACAAGGACCGAAAGCCCCTCTGCAATCAGCGCAAGGCGAAGTGTTACCTCCCTACCTTGCAATTGAGACACAATCGAAGACGTTAGTTCTACGAGAGAGACTAGTTGGGACAACCCCGTCTTTGAATTATTACATCGCGCGCGGAAGTGATGTCAGACTGGGAGATGCTGATGTTGCACCTGCAGAAGTTTCTGAGATTGTCTTAGCTGTCACCGCACTTGCAGATGGAAGTGGCGTGGCTAGCAGCAAGACATTTGCTAATTATGGAATCACGTACCTCTTCCTCAAATCACCTTACCAAGGTCCATTAGTTCAGACCATCGATGGGGTTGGTGGCTTTACGAGAGCATCTTCTACATCTGCTGGAATTGTATGGAAAGTTTCCGGGGCAACAGGAAATCTGATTCTCACCGAAGCCAGCGGAAAGACTTCTCTTCTTGCTCCAACTTCTCAGACGGATGAGTACATGGTCACAACTCCGGGGGTAGTTACACTTACCGAGAGTTACAGCCGTTCTTGGCACCTGGTACAAAATGGCGAGCGATTAACTCGCATAAAGAGTGAACTCTCACTGCCACAATTTGCTGTTGAAAATGTGGGTCCTGTGCTTTTGATTTATGACGGCTCTGTCAGGCGCGGCTGGATCTCATTGCATCTCATTATCCTTCTTACCTTTGCACTCTTTGCGGCCCCTAGCGGTCGTCGCAAGCGAGAAATATCTGAAAGAGAACTCGCATGAGATTCAAGCGCCCTCTCATCTTTATTGTTGCCATCGTGGCAACCCTTTCTCTCAGCAACCTCATGCCCGTATCGGTGACACAGAGCGACTTTTCAGAGAACTACCCACCTGTCGTTTGCCCTGCAACGCCATCTGGTGAGAGCAGTGCGATTTCAGTACCTTCAACACAAACCGGATCACGAGTGTTGGGCAAGAAGACAACCATCTTCAAGCCGACTCGCACGTTGCGTTTGATGCAAGGTTCAAACCCAACAATTTTAGATACAAAAAACTTAACCTCACCTGTCTGGCAAATCAAGAGAGGTGTGTGGGCTGGGGCAACAATTTGTTCAGCACCATCTATTTCGCAATGGTTTGTTGGGGGAGCAGCTGATGTAACTAGTAAAGGTAAGTTAATTCTCATCAACAGCGGTCTGAGTGAGGCAATCATTGATGTAGAAGTATGGAGTGAATCTGGAATCCGACCTTCTAAAGTTCTCACGTTAAAGGCAAATTCATCCCTTGTGCAGAATCTTGATTCTCTCGATCCAGGTTCTAAAAAAATTGCTCTTCATATTGCACCACGATCTGGGCGCGTCAATGCATTCCTCGTGGATGAGCGGGGTCGCGGACTTAGAGCTCTCGGTGGGGACATGGTTAACGCGGCACCAGATCCGAGCAGAGTGATTGTGATTCCCGCAATTCCGCATATGAAACGTTTAGGGAAGTCACTAGGCCACACGTTGCGAATCCTTGCACCCGGTGAAGTCGATGCGCGTATATCTGTAGAACTGATTTCAACTAAAGGCTCTTTTATACCGGTTGGATTCGATGATCGAGTGATCAAGGCTGGAATTGTGACTGAGATTGCCCTCAATCCACAGTTAGTCCCAACAATTTTTGCGCTCAGAATTTCATCCGATCGTCCTGTTGTGGGCTCTGTCTATTCGTCAACATATGCGGAAGCAAAATCGGACTTTGTTTGGGGAACATCAACTGCAGAAATGAAAGAGTATTCATTGGCCGTGAGCGGACTGGCACCGACCCTAGTCTTTACGGGGAATGAACTCTCCATCTCGATGTCAGTTCTCTACACAAATAAGAAAGAGAAGAAATTTACAGTTACTGGCGAAGGTATTGCGACCTTCAAAGTGCCGGAGAACGCCCGCACAATTAACTTTACAAAGGTCAGCGAAAAGACCGTTGGTGGTGCACTCATTTCGACACAGAGTGGATATGGCTATTTCCCTCTCGTCCCTGGAAGTGAACTCACTCGAGTACTTCTTCCTAGCGCGAATATCCGTGTCTTAAATCCATAGCCATACCTCTTCCCACTAATCTTCTATCTATGGCTTCAGCGGTGCGAACTGGTAGAGGGTGCTCGCGTGCGACATGTCGCGCGATGGCGACCATGACCCTTACCTATATCTATGCAGATTCAACCGCCGTCCTTGGACCATTAGCTACTTTTGCAGAACCGCATGCTTATGACCTCTGTGAATTTCACGCACGTAAATTAACTGTGCCTAATGGATGGTCGGTAATTAAAGAAGAGATTTCACAATCTGGATCTGGGCCAACTGAAGATGACCTTATGGCAATTGCAGATGCAGTCCGTGAGGCTGCGGCAACAATGCCTGATGGCAGCGAGAATTCATCTGAACAAGAACAGAGTTCGCCACATATAGGTGTACGTCGTGGACACCTTCGCGCAGTTCCAAATTAAGGATTTTCTGAAATGTCTATCTTTAAAGCCTACGATGTTCGTGGTCTTGTCGATACCGAGATCACTGCTGACTTTTGCTTTGCAACAGGAGTAGCCTTCGCAAGATTTATTCAGCAAGAGCGAGAGCCAGGTACAGTCGTTATTGGTGAAGATATGCGCCCCTCTTCTCCGGTCTTTGCTGACGCGTTCTCCGCAGGAATTACATCTCAAGGTCTGGATGTAATCAGAATTGGCTTAGCTTCGACTGACATGCTTTATTTTGCAGCCGGTAAATTGAATATGCCCGGCGCAATGTTTACTGCCAGCCACAATCCAGCGGAATATAACGGCATAAAAATGTGCCTAAGCGGCGCACGGCCTATTGGAAAAGAATCGGGATTGCTCACGATCGAGAAGTTTGTGGAAGAAGGATCACCTATAGAACTTCGTAGCGTCGGTGTCGAACGTAGCCAACCAATGCTCAAAGAATACGTCGCACATCTTCTCAATCTTGTAGATCTTGGATCGATGCGACCACTCAAAGTAGTCATTGACGCAGGAAATGGAATGGCTGGCTATACCGCTCCGGCAGTTTTTCAGGGACTTAATGTCGAAGTTATTGAATTGTTCTTCGAACTAGATGGAACTTTCCCAAATCACGAGGCTAACCCTATTGATCCCAAGAATCTGCAAGATTTAGCTAAAGCAGTTAAGAAGCATAAGGCTGATATCGGTTTGGCATTTGATGGAGATGCAGATCGTTGCTTCTTGGTGGATGAGAAAGGTGATTTGGTTAACCCATCTGCATTAACGGCTCTGATTGCAGACCGAGCTCTCTCGAGTGATCCAGGATCAACAATTATTTATAACTTAATCTCATCTCGAACCGTGAAGGAAGTTATTGAAGAAAACGGTGGAACTGCTGTTCGTTCCCGCGTGGGGCATTCCTACATTAAGAAATTGATGGCTGAGACTGGTGCAATATTTGGAGGAGAGCACTCTGGCCATTTCTACTTCAGAGATTTTTGGAGAGCTGATTCAGGAATGTTGGCAGCCCTTCATGCACTTGCAGCACTTTCGGAATCAACAGGAACACTCAGTCAACTTTTGCATTCATACAATCGCTACTCATCAAGTGGAGAAATTAACTCTGTTGTTAGCGATGCGAAATCTGTAATGGAGTCGATTGAGTCACACTATTTGGCGATAGACGGAATCAGTACAGATCATTTGGATGGACTCACTGTTGAGAGCACCGATTGGTGGTTTAACGTGCGAGCCTCAAACACTGAACCTCTACTCAGACTCAACGTTGAGGCTAACTCTGATGCACTCATGAAGAAAGTTTCTGCGCAGGTCTTGGCCCTCATAGGTGGCAAGTAGCCCCTTTACCCAGTAATCTTGGCCTACAGCAACCTAGCAAGTAGAGCCCTACGCCTTAGGTAAGCAATTAATCACCTACCGTGTAGAGGAGAAGAGTTATGACAACCACAGAAACAACACCAAAGCATGACATCGCAGATGCATCCCTTGCTGCCGAAGGTCGCAAGCGCATTGAGTGGGCTGAGCGCAACATGCCAGTTCTTGCTCAAATCAGAGAGCGTTTCGAAAAGTCACAGCCATTTGCAGGTGTACGTATTTCAGCGTGTATGCACGTCACCACTGAGACAGCAAACTTGATGCGTGTTCTCAAGGCAGGCGGAGCAGAGATCGCACTATGTGCATCAAACCCACTGTCAACGCAAGATGACACAGCGGCAGCACTAGTCCATGAATATGGAATTTCAGTATTTGCTCGCAATGCTGTTGATCGTGATGGGTACTACTCACACATCAACGCAGCGCTAGATATCGAACCACACCAGGTTTTTGATGATGGTTGTGATCTCGTTAATACATTGCACACAACACGTCGCGAACTTCTTCCAACAATTACAGGTGGATGCGAAGAGACCACAACTGGCGTGATCCGTCTTAACCAGATGGCTAAAGATGGAGCTCTAACTTTCCCAATGATCGCTGTGAACGACACAGATACAAAGCACATGTTCGATAACCGTTATGGAACCGGACAATCAACACTTGATGCAGTCTTCCGCGCAACAAACTTCTTGCTTGCAGGACGTATTGTTGTAGTCGCAGGATTTGGTTACTGCGGTAAGGGTGTTGCAGAGCGTGCCAAGGGTATGGGCGCAGATGTCATCGTTACTGAAATTGATCCAACAAAGGCACTTGATGCAATGATGCAGGGCTTCCGAGTCATGCCAATGCTCGATGCTGCAAAGGTTGGCGATGTCTTTATTACTGTTACCGGCAACCGTGACGTACTTCGCGACGAGCACTTCGCAGTCATGAAGGATGGAGCAATCATGGCCAACTCAGGACACTTTGATATCGAAATCGACGTGGCATGGCTTGAGCAGAATTCAAAGAAGAAGAATTCAAAGATGCGCCACCAGACAGATGAATACGTTCTTGCAGATGGTCGCCGTCTACTTCTACTTGCAGAAGGACGTCTTGTAAATCTTGGTGCAGCAGAAGGTCATCCAGCATCAGTAATGGATATGTCATTCTCTGATCAAGCACTTACAGCTGAATACCTCGTTAAGGAAGCAAAGAACCTTAAGGCAGGAGTTCATATGGTGCCTGAGTACATCGACAAGGAAGTTGCTTCATTGAAGTTGATCTCTATGGGTGGTCGTATTGACGTACTAACACCAGCTCAAGATATGTACTTGAACTCTCGGGAGCACGGTAGCTAATGACCTTAGTCATGGTCGTCGATGACGACCAGGATCTTGCGGAGATGCTCGGCATCGTTTTAACAGGTGCCGGCATCGACGTAGATCTAGTCAGTCGTGGAGACGAGGTCATGGAAGTTTTTCGAAACAATCCACCAGATCTCGTTCTCCTCGATGTGATGTTGCCAGGTCTTGATGGAGTAGAAGTTTGTAAATTGATTCGCGCCGAATCTATGGTGCCGATAGTGATGTTAAGCGCCAAGGGCGATACGCAAGATATTGTTGCAGGCCTTGAAGCTGGTGCAGATGATTACATGGTTAAGCCATTTAAACATCCTTCAGAGTTAATCGCACGAATTCGAACCCGACTTCGTAGAACAAATGCCGATGTAAAGGGGTTCCTCACGATCGGTGATTTAGCAATTGAAGTGACGGCACATGAAGTGCGGCGTGGAACAAAACTCATCGCTCTCACTCGCCTCGAATTTGATCTTCTTGTAGCACTTGCAAAAGAACCCGGACGAGTATTCACGCGAGATTCTCTCCTTAGCGAAG
>JACCDT010607023.1_pt1 | contig 13080 bp, 14 predicted proteins | sample 7446291 | NCBI WGS metagenome assembly JACCDT01 (sample SAMN15323446, study PRJNA562643) | freshwater metagenome | isolation source: river surface water | place: USA:Blue River Watershed | collected 2017-08-17
AGGCTCAGTAATAGAAAAGGACTTTCGCTGAGTTCTTTACTACATCACTTAGGGCATAACCATTTAGGTAAGGGCGGCTTCGCTGTCTCCTTTTATATGCGGCTGAAATGAAGCGCAACAATGACAACAGCATAAGTGGCTACCGTTGTCCTGTTTGAAAGTTGCTGTGTGAGCAGAGCTCTCTCGTGTTGTTATAGCACTATAGGCTATCAACTTTATGCTGATTAATTCTCAATTCAATTAGCTAGCAAAGCTAACGGCGTCCTGTTAAGGATAGTGAATATAAGTCTCTGCTACCGCACAGAATTTCCATCGCTGCGCACACCAATGGCCAGCTTTAGGGCGACATAACAACTGAGTGTCGCTGCTCATTATCAGTAGTAGTAAATGGCATACAGATTGCTCTGCTGTCAAAGTTATTTATATGAGTGAAAAGAAATTCATAATGAAAGTGGCGTTTTATTTGGTAAGACGGTGATTTGAGTTGAATTTCGGTTGTTCTCAATGCTTTTCCGAATTTATTGTTTTATTACACAAACAGAAAAGGAAGCACTATGAGCACACTAGCAGCACTCAAACTAACATCAACTAAAAAGCCCAATCAAATTCCGCAGGTGCTACAGCGTAGAAATAAATTAGCTAAGCGTATTTGGGAGCAAATTGAATTGGCTAAAGCAGAACAAACAGGTGGTCAATTCGCCGTCAGTCGTTTTCGTAGCTATACAGACAAAGAAACAGGTTTGCGCAAACAAGTAGAAACACAAAAGCGTATTAAAGCGTGGTGGTTTGTAGGCGATAACGGTAAGCTAGCACTAGCAATTCGTTATGGTTCAAAAGTATTGGAGTTAGCGAAAGGAAAATTCGCAGTAGAGGTTGGAGCTTCCACTGAATTAGTTTCAACACTACAAGTAATTAAGTCCGCAGTTGAAGCGGGCGAACTAGACGCAGCTATTGACTTTGCGGCTAACAAATTGCGCAGTGGATTTGTTAAATGAAAAAATATAAGTTGTGGGTCCGCATAAATGGTTCGCAAACCGTATTCACTCTTATATTCGCTCAAAATGGTTTAGCAGCAAAGTCATTAGGCGAAGCGCAGTATGGCGTAGGTAATGTATTGAGTTTTAAAGAGGTGTGAATTGAGTTGCGTAAATACACAATGCGCTTTTATGAATTTGCCACTAAGTCAATCAAACCAAAGCCACCTCTTACGCCCGCGCAGGCTAGAATTAACGCTCTTAAACAAGGTGTTGAAAACAGCCGTCGCCAATTACAAGCAGAGCGTGAAAGACAGCGACGACAGCGTGATGCTGAGAGATTGCGTAAGCAGCTACAGCAACGCTAAACAGAAAATACCTAATTTGAATCAAACGACGGGTTTTCTGTTGGTTAGTAGTGCCATTACAAAATCATTGTTTTGTCGGACAAGAGGTATAGCAAAAATAATTCATAAAACTATTGACTTTGATATTGCCAATTGTGTAGAAGGAGTTTTATTCAATGTAAATGGAGACACTATGAATTTGGAATTTCAATTTGCTCAATATCAGGTGAAAGTAAATGGATGGGGTGATGAGGAGGACCCGATCGTTATAAGTGGCGTAGATAGCCCCTCAGCTATGGCGGCAATTGAGCATCACTTAATTAATTTTGAAATGAAAATGAAGAATTTAGAGTGGCAATTGAAACTAAGCGAACACCTTACTACAAAAGACGAAAAGCATATTGCTAAATTAACGATTGATATTAAAACTACAGGTGAAACTAAAGAGTATTGGTTTGATATTACAGAGGCATTCAAATGTTAGCCATACAGAAAGCAAGCGTAAATTATTTTTACGCTGCGTGGGACAAAAGCACAACGCTTACAAAAAACTTTCCCCCTATGCTTTATCTCTTTGATTTTAAGTATCTCTTAGGCGGTCTATCAGAGTTGAAAATCCTTGTGTCGGTGGTTCGATTCCGCCCCGGGCCACCAAGATTCTATAAACCACCTTCGGGTGGTTTTTTCGTTTTTGGGATGCTGATTTATATTGATATTTTAATTTAATTTAATTGGCATTTAATCAGGCTCAAGATTTTATTGAAGTTTTGAGCAAACTCGCTTCCATTTCCAACGGTTGAGCGCTTAATTTTTGATCTGATATTTCTCTTAAAATCGGACATAGAATAAGGGTTGTCATTGATATTTTTTACAAACTGGATCAGTTGATTAACATCTTTAAAGACCCATTGATCTTCATCAAGTGTTTGAAGAATGCTAACCCCCTGACGAGATGCAGGGAAAAAGCCCGGAATTGTCAGAACTGGAACCCCCATCCAAAGAGCTTCACAAGTAGTGGTTCCACCACTAAATGGATAGGAGTCCAATATGAAATCTATTTCAGTAAAAAACTCAATGTAAACGTCGTATTGACTACTCGTATAAAACTCTATGCGTCCGGGCTCAACGCCCATATCCGTCCAAATCTTTAATACAGACTTCTTGAGCAATAAGTCATCCCATAATTGGTGTTTAAGTTTGAGTCGAGCATTTGGAAAGGCTAGCAATACTTGCCCCCAAATATTTGCGCAAGAAGGGCTAATCTTACATGGATTGCCAACGTTACCAAAAGTAATGTAATGATTTGAGAGCATCGGAAAATCTGCTATTTCTGGCAAGTTAATGGCGGGCAAAAAACTAAACCGGGAGCCGGGTAAGTACCAAATTTTTTCAGGATAAAGAGAAACTTCAGCCTCATGAATATGTGCAACATCAGTTATTTGACCGTCAATTTGAGCTAACCCGGTAGACTCCGGAAAGCCTAGATAACTTAATTGATAAGGAGCTGCTCGCTTGTGAAAAATATCTAGACGATTCTTAGCTGTATGGCCCGATAAGTCAATCAAGACATCAATCTCATCGTTAACAATTCTTTGAGCAGCGGTTTCTGTGCTCAATTGGTCAATCAAGGAGAATTTTGCACAGCATTTTCGAATTTGAGATGTTAAGTGATCTGCATAAGAGTTATTACTATAAATATAGATATCTAGAAATTTATTCAGCTCTGACAAAAAAGAATGCAGAAAATATCCTACAGGATGCATTCTAAAATCACCAGAAACAAAACCTACTCGCAATCGATCATGAGCATATTTTCTTAATTGTTTTGTTGATGTGATTTCGTAAAAGGTATTTAAGTGAGGGGTGATTTGATTTAGAAAATCATCATGTTTACTTGTGTAGCTTGCAAACATCATCGCATTTGATAGCAAGTCTTTATCAACTGCTTGAGTTTTCCAATAATCTAAGATAGTTTCTATTGCGGAATCAACCTCTCTTATTTGGAACATCGCCAGTGTCAGATTTAAGATGTAGGCATTATGACTTTTTATATCATGAGGGGCGGTTTTTAATACTTTTATTGCTTTATTAGGCTGATGCGTTTGTAGATAAATGTTTGATAAGCCTAAATAGGCATCTAAGCCCAAAGTGTTTTTTGCAATTAGCTGTTCAAATAAAGGTGCTGCCAACTCATAACGCTGCTGTCTCAGCAAAATATTTCCTAACTGTTGTTGGCAGACGCCCATGAAGTTTTGATTGGCATGGGCCATTCCTTGTTTAACAACCACGATTGCTTCATCTAATTTTCCAAGAGCGATCAGGCAAGATGAAATCTCCAAATAATGAGATGCAACATCTGGATCATGAACTAACAACTCCTGTAAACAATAGATAGCTTTCTCATATTGATTTTCACGAATCAATTGACGGGCCTGCTGTAGCAAAGACTGAGTCATATCAACGGTCAGATATGGTTAGATGAAGGCTGTTGTTCATACATTGCTTACAAAAGGCGCTGTTGTATTTTATGCTTTCAATTTCTTGGTGGCTATGATCCAAAAAACCGATTGGTATTTGATCTAAAGGTTTTGTAGTTGCACAACATAAATTGACATTTCCATCAAACTGAATGGTCGTCATATTAAAACGTAATTCGCAGTCTTTTTTCCCCGAGCGCCTCTTAGAAGAACTCTCTCTGATGGCCAAGGGATCAAATAAAAATTGGCCCCTTAAGCCATTTAGATCATCAGAGTCAGGTGATTTTATGAGTTTCATCACCGCTTCAATTGGTGCCAAAATGGCTGGCGATGGAGCATACCCAAAACCTAATTGATTTGTAAGATCTTGAATCTTTTGCTGATCCTCAAGAGTATTTTTATATAAGTGATGGCCAACCCATATTTGAGTTTTACTGCGATAGTGATCGCGCCACTTGGCTAATTGATGAAGATTCTTAATTACTTGTTTAATATTTCCTCGCACATGAGTCTGACTATATACAGACTGTCTCAAACTAGAGAGTGATATTTTTAAGCGTGTTGGTTGAGCGCGAATAAGATTTTCTATCCTCTCACCCATATTTAGATTAGATGAAATGAATGATGTCATGCCCATGGCATTAGTGGCATGGACAAATTGATCAATTTCAGGATGTAAAAGTGGCTCGGTCCAGTTAAATAACCAAATGTCTGGAGATGAGTCTATTGACTCAGATTTGATTTTTTCTAATATTTTTTGATAGAGCTTAAGGGACATTAATCCCTTAGGCATTGGTGCCATGTTTGCCACCGGACAAGTTGGGCATCTTAAGTTGCAGCCCCCCACAACATCAATTGCATAGACATAATGAGAGCTTTCAATGGGATGGTATCTTTCTAACTCATGACCTAATTGATGATCAAAAGCTATCTTGTCGAGATATTCCGGAATTGTTACGGCTTTAAGATAGTGCGAAGCTTTAGGAATATTTAAACCGGTGGATAAGCAGTCATTTAAAAAATCACGGGCATGATCTTTATATTGTTGCTGTAACAACAGTTGTATTAATGAATCGGCCGCCAAGCCCCGATCTAAAGTGCTATCTTTAGGATTAAAAATTGCTTTCCGGGCTTCTGTAAGGCCAGCAATCTGGCCTCTTGATAAAAGAATGCTTGCATAACCATAAAGCACCACAGGATCATCGGGGTGGCTTTTTAAAAGTTCTCTATAGGCAAGAAGTGCTTCATCAACCTGTCCCAATTGATGAAGTTTTAGTGCTTGGTCAATCGTATTAGGCAAAATTACCCTATTCAGTGGCGCATCTTTAGTTTATATTTAATTCAATATTTTGAATATATAAGGAATGTGCCAGATGAACAACAAAAAACAAAAAATGTCTTTGTTTCTGGTAACAATGTCCACCAGTTCATTGGCTTTGGCTTCAACTTGCTCGGTTGGTTACTACGACCCCTTAAATGGCAGTAATTGTATCCCTGCTCCTATTGGCAGTTTTGTCCCTTCTGCTGGTGCAACAGCAGCTATCCAAGCAGAGCGTGGCACATTTGTTTCTGAAACCGGTCAATCTGAAGCTACATTAGCCCCCCCGGGGAGATATGCCCCTGATCAAGGTATGTCAGAGGCATTGCTGGCTCCCGTGGGCTACTATGTTCCTAGTGCCGGTTCAACAGCTGCTATTCAAGCTCCTGCAGGAACTTACGCGCCATTTGAGGGGATGCTTGCACCCGAACCATCACCTGTTGGTTACTATGTGCCGGTGGAGGGCTCAAGTGAAGCAACTGCGGTAAGTACCGGTTTTTATGCCCCAATTGTTGGACTTAAGCAACAAATTCCAGCGGGCGGCATTGCTGCTCCATTAACTGCAGCATTGCAAGCCAGTGATGCCTTGAGTCAAATCAGCATGGATTTGTTAAACCTACCTCAAGAACGTGCTTTGAAAATTGCCACATCTTATCAACAAAATACCGTGAAGCAAGAAGGCCTCGGATCTGGTGAATTTAAGACAAACATCACAAGTGTGGCCGTTCAAGCAGACTTAATTAAATCTGTAGAACAACACTATGGTATCCAGGTGGCTTATGCAGATCACCGTTTAAAGAATGCTGACGTTAAAAATACCGGCGATAGTTATCAGTTAGGCGTATTCCAAACCGGTAACATTAGTGGGATAGCCTACCAAGCGATGGCTGTGGTTGGTAAAACAACTTCAGACAATCAAAGAAATGTGATTGTTAGCTCGGTTGATTCAATTAATCATGAAAATTTGGTAACTCAGGGCGATGTTTCTTGGTATGGCGTTAAAACTAAATTGACTTATCCTCTCGCAACAGGAGTCGCCACAGTTGCTGAGTTAGGGGTGTTGTCTTATAAAGCAGACGCAATGAGTGAAACTGGTACGGCAACATCTGGTGGTAGCAGTGTTGCAGCGGTTGGCGCCCTTAGCGCACAGAGTTTACGTTTCACATCCATTCCTGTAATGCTGGGCATTAGCTACGACTTGTTGCCAAAAACATCAGGTCAAACAGTAGCGCCTGTTGTTGCCACTCTGGGTGTCGTTAGTAATTTATCGAATACCGAAAAATTGCGTTATGGCTCAGTATCTGATGGCAACGTCGGTTCTGTTCTTGCCGTTAATCAATCATCTTTAGATGCAGCACTTATTAAGATTAGTTTGAATGGATGGGAAGTCTCTAAAAACTTAAATCTCTCAGGGGCGCTACAGACTCAATTTGGATCTGATTCTACTGTTTATCAAGCTAGTGTTAGTTTAGTTAAAAAGTGGTAATCCAAGATTAATTTTATGAGCTGCTAAACCTCGTGGTAAAAATTAAGGATAATTTGCCTTCTGGCGCTTAGTAATCTTTATCAAAAAGCCACGATTCTTTCCTGGGCCAGCAAGATTCTATAAACCACCTTCGGGTGGTTTTTTCATTTGTGTTTTCAGGGTAGGGTCTTCTAAGACCCTTAACTTGGGTGGTTGTTGCGTAATTTAAAAAGTATGGGGTTGGATTAATACTAACTTTTAGTGCAATATTAGATTTATGAAAATTTGTAAAATTATCTCAGCCAGCTTTTGTTTGCTATTTACTTTGCCGTCTGTTGCTTATGATGGGCCGTTAATTGACGGTCACGCTCATTGGGGGGATAGTTTTAATGAAGAAGTGGTAATGGATCGTTATTCTAAAAGCGGTGTTATCGCACAAGTAGTTATGCCACGTTATTTGGGTCTTAGGGGTGATTGGCCAACAACGGATGAGCGGGTATTGGAAATTGGAAAAAGGCATCCCAATAAATTATTTGTATTGGCTGGTATGCAAAGGCCAGACTTTACATACATGAATTGGAACGCTCCAGATGAAAACTCTCAAAAGATATTAAAAGAAATCGATAAAAAATTAGAAGACAAGAAGGTTTATGGCATTGGTGAGGTTCTGGTGAGGCATTGGGCATATCCCAACGAGGGTAAGCTTGGTCGACATGCTGAAATTGATAAGCGATTTGACACACTCTTTATAAGACAAATTGCTGCTGTGGCCATTAAGCATGAAGTGCCCATTGTCATACACATGGAGGGTTACCCTGAGTTAGTTAATGATCTAAGCGTTGTAATGGGGGAGTTGCCTAAGCTAAAGCTGGTTTGGGCTCATGGTTGTGGACGATCTGGATCTGATGTAATTAGAAAACTTCTAACAAGCCATCCTAATCTGTATTGTGACTTGTCAAATATGACAAATACGGGTGGCTATGGCAGCGGATGGCCCAAATCAGAAAGCTTTACTCATCAATTTGAAGTAAAGGGAGTTTTTCACGAACAATATAAAAGATTGATCTTAGATTTTTCTGATCGTTTTTTTATTGGAATGGACGTAGCACATCAAAGTCGGTGGACAATGGAAAATGGCAATACGTTTGAAAAACGCGTTGTACGAACAAGAGAGCTCTTAGGTACTTTGCCAGAACCGGTTGCTAAAAAGCTGGCTTATGAAAATGTCATAGCGGTATATAAGTTGCCGAAAAATTTGGCATCGCATTAATTGAAATTGTTAATGCACAAATTGGATTTTTATTTAGTGCCATCGTTAAAACATTTTTCATTTGTTGTCTTAAAAGGATATGCTGGAGCCATATAGTTTTTCATCAGGCTACTTAATTATGAATCTACTCCCAAAGTTATTGCTAGCCCCTTTAATGCTTATTGCAGTCAATGCCAATGCTCTTGAGGAGCCGCCTGGATCCCAAAGTATTGAAGATGCAATAGCTGAGGAAAAAAACTTGGCAATTGAGAGTGAGGCTCGGTATCGTTCTGAATATCAACCATATGCCACCAAGCCTCACGAGACTGCAATCATATTGATGCATGGTAAATGGGGATCTATACCGGCGCCATTGGATGCAAATTTTGCCGTTCAAAAATTCCATGTTGTTTCACCATTGATGCCTTGGTCTGGCCTCAGTAATTACGATAAAACATATGAGCAGGCATTAGAAGAAATTAATAAATTAGTTATTAAATTAAGAGCCAGTGGTTTAAAAAAAATTATTATTGGCGGCCAAAGTTTTGGTGCAAACGGTGCGCTTGCGTATGCCTCGGTTTATGGTGATGTTGATGGGTTAATGCTGTTTGCGCCCGGCCATAATCCTGACATAGATAGAAATTACCAGCCAGGTATTGTTGCAGATGCTCTAAAAAACATTAAAGAGGGAAGGCCCGATCAATTAATTCAGTTCACTGATTACAACGATGGGTCTCGCCAAAAAATAGTAGAGGCTCGCTCTGATGTTTTTTACTCTTTTTTTGCTGAGGCGAGCCTTGCTAATATGTCTGAGTCTGCCAAAAAAGTTAAAAAGCCAATCCCAACAATTGTATTTATGGGTAATGGGGATTACGTCACCAAAAAGGGTACCGGATATTTTTTCGACAAGTTACCTAAGCATCAAAAAAGTAAATATGAAATAAGCTCGGCATCTCATCGTGATGTGCCACTAGCATCGTTTGATAGTGCGCTTGATTGGTTAAAGGGAATAATTAAATAGAGGCAGACATCCTTGGCCCCGGGCATTCATGAGTTAGGACAAGAAATACTCAAAGCCTTTTGATTACTGCTGAAGGAGTTTTTCAACGCCTTTCTTGGCCAAGGTGGCATCCATAAAGCGGGTGTTCTTTCCTCTGGAGTTCAAGAAAACCATGGCGATATTTCTTCCCTGGATTTTTGCTTGAATCACCAAACATCTACCCGCCGCTGTTATATAGCCAGTCTTTTGCATCAAGACATCCATTGTGTTTGATCTCACTATGGGATTGGTATTAACAAAGTTTTGATATCTTTTTTTGGTTTGAGCCACCTGATAGGAGGGAGTTGTTGAGTACTCTTTGATCAGTGGGTACTTTAAAGATTCGTTCATTAAAATGACCAAATCTCTCGCTGATGAGATATTTTCTGAAGATAGCCCCGTTGGGTCTACATAAAAAGTGTCCACCATTCCAAGCGACCTGGCTTTTTCATTCATGGCTGCTGCCAGCGCAGCTTTCCCGCCTGGATAGGTTCTTGCCAAAGCATTCATGGATCGATTTTCAGAAGACATGAGCCCTAAGAGCAAAGCTTCCTCACGCTTAACCTTAGAGTTCAGAGATAGTTTGTACCTGGCTCGAGACTGCCATGCAACATCTGAGCGACCAATGGTCAAAATTTCTTCCAGGTCTTGCTCCGCATCCAGAATGACCATGGCGGCCATGAGTTTGGTGATAGATGCGATGGGGGTTTGTTGTGAGCTGTTTTTATCGTACAGAACTTCATTGGTGTCTGCATCAATAATGTAAGCAATATTGGATTTGAATTTTATGTTGGATATGCGGTCTGCTAATGCATGGCCTGAAGCCAAGCATTGAATAAAAATCAGAAGAAATAATCTATAGACCAAAGATTTCATTGCAGACACTTAATTGCTTTGAGTGACGTTGACGTTCGGCATTCATCACTTCCTCTGGGAGTGTGCAGCTTCCACCGCTGGAAGTATTGGGATACTTTGCTGCACAATTTTTAAACGAATCCTGTAGATAGCAAAGCAGTTTTTCTTGAAATCTTTTTGAACATAAATGATCGACTCGATTCTTGACCGTTAAATTTTCTTCGGCAATGCATTCTTCTCTGGATTGAATCAATTTGCTTGAGGGTGCGATTGCGAAGATGTAATAGAAAGAAAACCCCACAAGGAGTATTCCCATAAAAATAATAAAAACTTGAACGCTTGTTTCGCTAATTTTCATAGGTCTATTAAAAAAAGCATGTCCGAAGACATGCTATGAACAGTTATTGAATAACTGAAAACCACTAAATCCAGGTGTTATTATGTTTTATCAAAACTATTTTGTCAAAATAATATTTAAGACAATATATTGCGACGCAAAAAATGATAGAAAACTTCTCCAACTCATTGATTGAGCTACTGATTGCCCTGCTGATCGTTATCGGCACGCTCTTTCTCACTCAGCTGCTGAAGCGCGAATTTCAATTACCCAAAATCATTGGCTATTTATTCGCTGGAATACTGATTGGGCCCTCCGGATTTGGTTTATTGGGCAAGGGCTTAACGGCGACGATTGCTCCAATCATTGATGTTCTGATTGGCATAGTTTTTTATGAGCTGGGTCGACGGGTCAATATTCGCTGGCTGTGGAGACAAAAAAGAACGCTGATCAGTTGCCTCATATTAATGGGAGCCCTTTTTCTGGCACAGCTGGTCTATTTAATCAGCGCAGGATTCTCCCCGATGATTGCTGGGCTGGTGGCTGCGATTGTGATGAGTACCTCTCCCGCGGTAGTTCTGCAAACAATCAAAGAAAATCAAGGTGAGGGGCAGTTAACAGAAAACTTAATCACGATTGTGGCGCTGGGTAACGTTGTTGCCTATGTTATTTATTCAATCGTTTTGTCATTGATTCACTTTGATCAAGAAACAATCACCACCGCAGTTTTATTAGAGCCCCTTCAGAAAATTTCAATCTCTATTGTGATGGGGTGGCTATTGGCTGCTTTGGTGAGCAAAGTAAGTAATGTGGTTAAGCCAGATATTGATCATCAGCACCTGATTGTTATAACTGCTCTGATGATCGTCATAGTTGTATCAGGAATATTGAAAATATCAGTTTTGACATGCTTGTTGGTATTTGGCTTGTCAATCAAAGTTGAGTCATACAAGCCCAATCTTCATAAAGATGATTTGGGTATATTTTCAACCTTGGCATATGTGTTGATCTTCATTTTTGCCGGCATCAATATTGATTTATTTTCATTAAAGCCGGAATTGATTTTGATTGCTCTGGGCGTGATCTTGCTGCGCCTTCTCATCCCATTTTTGTGGGGGTTTTTGTTTTACAGACAACTTAATATCAGTTTTAAGAAGGCCACGCTATTAAGCGTGAGTCTTACGCCGCTATCTGGTATTGCAATTTTAATGTTGCATGATGTGAATGAGTTCTATCCTGACTTGAGTATGCAGTTGAATAATTTATTGGTCATGGTTGTTTTGATCATGGAGTTTTCCGGACCATTTTTAACAAAATGGGCGATCATAAAATCAGGAGAGGGCCGAGGCAATGCTTGAATTTAAAGATTCAAAAGCGCTCACATTGGGGGTTGAGTTAGAGCTACAAATTGTTAATACCAGGAACTTTGATCTCACCAAGGGGTCTCAAGACATTCTTAGTCTGCTTGCTCGTGAGAAGCATGGCTTTGATATCAAGCCTGAGGTTACCGAAAGCATGATTGAAATTGCCACGGGCATTCATCAAAATATAGACACCCTCGAAGCAGAGCTGAATCAGATCAAGGCTTTATTAATAGAGGTTTCAGAAAAGCTCAATCTGGGCCTTTGTGGTGGGGGCACTCACCCATTTCAGCATTGGGCCGAAAGGAAGATCTATCCAGCCGAGCGGTATGCTTTGGTGTCTGAAATTTATGGCTATTTGATCAAACAATTTACCGTGTATGGGCAGCACATTCACATTGGATGTGTGACGGGTGATTTGGCCATTGGCTTGGCTAATTATTTGACGCAATATATTCCACACTTCATCGCATTGTCAGCATCATCCCCTTTTTATCAGGGCATTGATACAAGTTTTAAGTCGTCCAGACTCAATAGCATCAGCGCCTTTCCAATGAGTGGTGTGATGACGAATATTAAGAATTGGGATGAATTCAACAGCTATTTCTCTGAGATGCAGCAATTGGGTGTTGTTCAATCAATGAAAGATTTTTATTGGGACATTCGACCGAAGCCTGAGTTTGGAACTGTGGAGATTCGGGTGTGCGACACGCCGTTGACAATTCATCGCGCCTGTTTGATTACGGCTTATGCACAAATGCTGGCTTCTCATTTTTTTACAAGAAGCCTTCAGGAGTTGCCGGTTAAAAAATTAGCGCTCACCTATAACTACAATAAGTTTCAAGCATCTCGCTATGGTTTTAATGGTTTGATTATTAAATCTAATCAGAGCTATGAGCAGGTAAAAATCAAAGATGATATTTTGAACACTCTTCAAACTTTGAGTGATGATGCAGAAAAATTAGGCCTTCGATCACAGCTAAATGAATTAGAGGAGATCTCGCTCAAAGAAAACTGTGATGCCGATTGGATCAGATCAGAGTTTGAAAGATCAGATAATCTTTCTTCTGTGGTTGAGCAGTCTTGTGCCTTGTGGCGAGATTCGGTCAGACATTAAAAGGCAGCGGTTGCGTACCTAAACGCTCATCACAGCCAGAAATCTCATCGATTAATTTATCAAGCGAGTTAGAAAGTTTTACTAGCTCGCTTTTTTTCATATTTTCTAAAGAATGAGGCAGTAAACCTTTGGTGGGTTTTGGAGCGATTCGAAGAAGGTCTGTTCCTTTGGGCGTGATTTCTAAATGAACCGCGCGCTGATCACTTTTCACACGCTTTTTACTGATTAATTCTTTATCTTCAAGATCATCAATGAGATTGCTGACCGTGGTCGACTTTAAAGAAACCTTCTTGGCAAGAACGCCAACCCGAATATCTGGAGAGTCATTGATTTCTTGAAGCAGCCATAGTTGAGTGCCGCCAATGCCACATTTTTTTCTGATGACGTCGGAATGAATGTGAGCCGCTTGAATAATGACCCGAAACTTTCTTAGAACCAATATATTTAGTGGGTCTAGTCCTGTCGCGGCATTATTTTTGGTTGGCATTTGAATTTGATCAAAAGATTAATCTGGCGCAATTTTCACATAAATTCAAGAAAT
>JACCDT010945676.1_pt1 | contig 13069 bp, 16 predicted proteins | sample 7446291 | NCBI WGS metagenome assembly JACCDT01 (sample SAMN15323446, study PRJNA562643) | freshwater metagenome | isolation source: river surface water | place: USA:Blue River Watershed | collected 2017-08-17
AGATTTATTAAATCCGGAATATTTGGGATTTCTGTTACAGGACAAACCTGACAAACTAAGGTTTTTAACGTCAAAATAACTGGAATTGTTGTAAGTTTTATACAAGAATTACAAAATAATTCCTCCAATTCAGGAAGAAGTGGTATTTTTTCTAGACCTCTACAATTTACACACACCACACGTCGCAACGTGGGAATAAATGGTATTTCTGTAATATTATGAGACCATGAGAAATCAAGTGTTTGTAACCCAGGAATAACCGGAATTTCCATCAGGTTCGGAATTGACGAACATTTTAATTTTTGTAAGCCCGGAATTACTGGGATGTATGTAATATTTTTACACCCATCAATATCAAGACTCTGTAATCCCCGAATATTTGGTAATTCTGTAATAGTCATACCCGCACAAACAAGTTTTTTCAATCCCTGAATATTCGGTATGCTTACAAGAGAATAAGAACCAGAACAATAAAGTTCTTGCAATCCTTGAATACCTCGTATTTTTTTAAGAGATGAACACTCATTACACTTCAGAATTTTTAATCCAGGAATATTTGGGATTTCTGTAAGCCATTCACATTCTGAACAATTTATTTTTGTAAACCTGTTTGTCTTATAGTTCCCACTACAAATGAGACACATTTAATAAAAACACATATCATGTTTTTATTTTCATTTTCCACTAGAATTTAGTTTCACATGCAATACATTTTTTTGCAGTTGTCTCGTTAAGAACATCACACACTGGACATTCCTTCTTTTTTACAACTCCTATTCTAGTTTTCAAAGGCGATGCTGACTTTTTTTCTCCTCCTTGATTTCGATAACGTATTTTTTCATAACAATTATCCGCAATAAGTTTCTGACATTCACGATTCAACTTCTGACCCTTGTCTTTCAAACCCATACATTTTACACACTCTTCATTAGACCAAATAACCCCAATATTCCTATCATAAAAATTCCGCTCGGCAATATCCTTTGACAATTTTACATCTATTTTTTCTACATTCAACCCATTTTTAGAAAAAACATCCACAAAATATAATTTTGCTTCCTCTTCATACATCACCAACTCTTTATCAACACCAAGTAAATCATTAGTTTGTTGCACTATAAACATTCCATCCAACCTACGAGTCTCATACCTTACACTAAAAGCTTTATTCTCAAATCCTTCTAGATAAACAATAAGAATAGGATACTTATCATCAGAGATTTTTACGAATTCTTCTAGTTTTAACATTTTCATAGCCAAAAAGATAGACCGCAATCCTCGTAAGGAATTTTTGGACAGCGTGCTTGTACTATAATACATCTGGATCTTTCTTGCTCTTTCTAAATCTCCTCGCCCTTTTTTGATGTAATACTCAGCTGAAGCATTCAGAATTACCTGTGTTAATTCATCAAGTAACAAAAAATTCTGTTTTGTAGGATTCTTACAGAATTTACTTAATCTATCCATTTATTCTAGTTTAGAAAAACAGTTCTTCGTAAAAAATGGCACAAGGATACATCGATTTTTATGGATACGACAAACTCATTTACGACAAAATAACCCAGGATTTTATTATATGCATCAAAGAACATTCTCCCTCCTCCGTAACAGAACCTATATTTCGAGAATGGAAAAGATGTGAAAGGACAGTTTTAGTGAACCCTTCCTCTCTAATCGATGAAGAAAAAATCGATAAATGTATGACCCAAAAAGGCTATCAACGATACAGAAATTATAACTTTTACACACATGTATAAAAAGATCTCTTCGCTAATTCATATCCCTTACACCCTGGCGAATAGTAGATTTCAGAGATCTGCGGAATCAAAGCTTCCAACTTTTTTCCTGTGTATCTTCGTTTAAATTTCTTCTGAAGAAATCTAAGCTTCTCGAGATTCTCTTCATAATCAGGATTCTGAGTAATCCAAGGCATATTTATCAGAAAAAAATCTGTGCTTATGACACGTCTATTACCATGTATATCAAACAAACTAGTTCCAATAAAATGTACAAGAGTATAATACATTTTACCCAAGTATTTACAACTCAAATATTTCGGGATCTTTACAACACTTCTACATTTTATACACGCAAATTCACACATACCTGAAATCTCAGGTATTTCTTTAAGATTTTGACAGTTGTAACAGATAAGACTTTTAAGACCTAAAATGACTGGTATTTCTTCTAGTTTTGGGCAGTCGTTAAAATATAGTTGTTGCAGACCTGCAATGACCGGTATTTCTTTTAGTTTTGGACAATCTTTACAAGCTAGAATTTCCAGACCTGGAATGTTTGGTATTTCTTCAAGATTCGGACAGTAATAACAGAATAACTTTTTAAGACCTGGAATGACCGGTAGTTTTATTAAATCTAAACAAGCGAAACAGTTAAGTATTTGTAATCCTTCAATATTTTTATACTCTTCAGTACAAATGATACACATTTTATAAAACATCTTACATGTTTTTATTTTCATTTTAACTACACACATGTATAAAAAGATCTCTTCGCTAATTCATAACCCTTACATCCTGGTGAATAGTAGATTTCAGAAATCTGTGGAATCAAAGCTTACAACTTTTTTGCTATGCATAATCGTCTAAGTTTCTTCTGGAGAAAGATGAGTTTCTTGAGGTTCTCTTCATAATCACAATCATAAGGTATCCAAGGACATCCATTCGAATCACAGTCTAAATCTTCAATATTAGGAGTTTTTGTCAAGCTTCTACAATCAACGCAGTGTAGTTTATCTAACCCATCAATATCCGGAATTTCTGTTAGGTTTAGACATTCTGAACAATCAATAACTTCTAATCCTGAGATATTAGGAATTTTTCTAAGATTTATACACCTACTACAAATTAGTTGATTTAATCCCTTAGTACAAGGGATTTTCTTTATAAGAGGACAATCTGAACAAGTAAGGAATAGCAACCCCTCAATATGAGGAATTTCTAGCAGACTTAAACATTTTGAACAATCAAGTGATTCCAACCCCTGAATGCATGGAATATTTGTTATGCTAGGACAATTCGAACAGACTAATGCGTCTAATCCGGGAATGATAGGGATTTTTGTCAGATTTGGACAATTTGAACATTCAAGTACTTGTAAACCAGGAATGATAGGGATTTCTGTTAGATTCGGACAATTTGAACAATCTAAATATTGTAACCCAGGAATGATAGGGATTTCTGTTAGATTCGGACATTCCTCAAAATATTGTGGTCCTAGATAAGTTAAATTTTGGATGTTTTTGTATTCTCCAGTACAGATGATACACATTTCAAAATATCTCCCGATGTTTTAATTTATTTTTCATTTTCACTACACACATTATGAAAAGATCTCTTCGCTAATTCATAACCCTTACATCCTGGTGAATAGTAGATTTCAGAAATCTGCGGAATCAAAGCTTCCAACTTTTTTACTGCGTATCTTCATCTAAGTTTCTTCTGGAGAAAGATGAGTTTCTTTCCAAAATCAGAACTGTTTAGAAATTTAAATTATCTGACAAGATAAAATGGATGAAGAAAAACTTGAAAACAAAATGGTTAGGGCAATCACATCATATGTACATTTTCTTGAAACGAGAAAGATGGGCAGAGACTATTCAGAAAAAGAAGAAGAATATAGAAAAATCTTTCGAAGGATTCTTCGAAACCCAGAAGGAAAATTTATACTCTTTGGTGAAATTTTTAATACTGTCCAACATATAAACGCATCAAGAGATAAAGTACAAATATCAAAAGGCAAACTTATTCTATCAAGTTTGCTAGCTATTGCTCTATCTTCTGGTGTATTCAGTCAGGAAGATTTAAAACAACTGTATGATCCTGCTTATGCATTTGACCAATTATTTGGACAAGGACTTGATTATACTCCTGTGAAATTCACTAAAAGATATAAACTTCTCGTTGATGAAGTACTGAAACCTGTTAACGATAAATTTCTGAAAGAACGACACAATATTTTAAAACAAAAGATTGGTAAATATGATTTGGCAGAAGATAATCTTGCTTATGACGTCTCAAGTTTTCTTTTCTCAAAAAGATCCCGACGAACCAAGAAATCCCGATCCCGACAACCTAGAAAATCCCGATCCCGCCGACCTAGGAAATCCCGATCCCGCCGAACCAGGAAATCACGATCCCGCCGAACCAGGAAATCACGATCCCGCCGAACCAGGAAATCACGATCCCGACGAATCAGGAAATCACGATCCCGCCGAACCAGGAAATCACGATCCCGCCGAACCAGGAAATCACGATCCCGCCGAACCAGGAAATCCCGTCGTTCACGTAAGTAAAAATGCTTAAATATTCCAACCCAGGAATGTTAGGAATTTCCTAAAATGTTTTGTTTTCTATGAAAACAAATTCTGTGGTTCTTTGAACATCTAATGCCCAGGACAACCACGATGATGTCCAGCAATATTACACCTATTAGGTAATTTACCAGCACATATTCTACACATTTCATGTCCTTGGTGAATATTAGCAGGTACAGGTTTGCAAGAATGACCTTTTGAACATACACAATCAACTGGCGTACGTGCATTTACATATTCTCCAAGAATCCTGCCTCCCAATGCTTCTATACGTTCACGAAACCTTTGTTCATCCGGTCTTGACATTTACAATAATGTAAGATGTTTTTTCGTTTTCATTTTCAAATTTGCAATCATGATCCTAACCACCCAAAATGCGAACTTTAAGAAATAAAAATACTTAAAAAATGGACGAACAAATCTTCTATCTATTTCCTATCGTATCCCGCTCATTGATGTCTGGTACTTTACTACAAAACATGCATCAAGTAGTAATGAATGGTGAAGATTTGGTAAATGATTTATATACCAAAGAAAGACAACTTTGCCTTGTTTATGACAACAAAATCGTAGCAAGAGCCCAAACTTTCGACCAGATTGCCGATCTTTTAAAGTCTCACTACATGTACGAAAAATGTGTTGTAGTTGTTCCTAAACTTTACAATCCAAATTTCCATATGCGTCTAAGGTCTTTCGATAAGTGATTGCGTTTTTAAAAGTGTCTATCCTTTTAAAAATTACTCTGTAACAAGTCTCTTCAATGTTTCATCTGACGGTTCTTCATGACACCAATCATGCAATTCAGAATCTACTATAAACATTCTATCTGATTCAAGACTTTCTCGCAAATACGTAACCCATTCTTCCATCGACTTTTTTACCCATGTATGATCAAGAATAATCATCTTGATACCATTCTTCTTTGCTACATGGATTTTAAGCAGATCCAATTGCCTTCTATACTCAAAATTTTCTTCCATATGTGTTTCGAGAAGTTCTGGATCGTCTCTATAATCAAAATCTGAGTTTTTGTGAAAAAGTGGTATAGGTTTCTCATGTTGTATCCCATGATACTCGATATACACAGGAACATCTTTATACATTATGTAACAATCGTATTCTAAATCGGGAATAGATGCATGATATCCCTTAGCTGGAACAAAAGAAAGCTCTTTTATTGCTTGCCACAGCATTTGTTCTCCTCTAGATTGCGGACATTGTCCACACATACCACATCCCTGTTGAATATTCCTAGGTGCAGGTTTACAAGGATGACCTTTTGAACATATACAATTAACTGGTGTATATGCATTTACATATTCTCCAACCACCCGACCCTTTAGTTCTTCTATACGTTTATAAAAATTAGCTTTAGCTATTTCTAGATCATTACCAGCACATTAAACACATGCCATGCCCTTGTTGAATATCACCAGGTCGTGGTTTACAAGGATGATTTTTTGAACATATGCAATCAATTGGTGTCTTATTATTTTTGTATTCCCCAATTACTCGGCCCTTTAGTTCTTCTATACGTTTTCTAAACCTTATTTCTGCATATTCCTTAAGAAAAATGTTAACCATTTTTGGTTCACCTTTCTCTACATGTTTTTCTACATGTTTTTTACATCGTATTCCGAAATCTTCGTCTTGGTAATTATACACAGCTTTTTTTCCACAAACACTACATATATTTTTTTGGTTACACGTTGGACATTCTTCGCATTCTTTACACTCATCAAGAGGAAATTCTCCAGAGCAAAATAGACACATGAGTACATCATAAAAGTTAGTCATTTTTTCTTGATCTTACTAAATCAAGAAAAATCATTTTATAAAAAGTTCTTTCAAACCTAAACATCGTCAGAAGACTTCATAAGCACATCTCTTGGAATAACTTCATCACATGTTTTTCGCAAGTGATGTTTTAAGGTAGATGGAACAATAGATAATAGATTTTTTATGTATTTTCGTGTTAATTTCTTTTCATTTAGCAATTGGACAAGATGAGAATGACAACGAGTGCGAAGAATGTCTACTAACAAGGTTTTTCGCGCTGTAGAAGCGTCAGTGAAATGATTATGAATATAGCACAATAGATTATAGCTAACACGATTAGCGGTTTCGTGAAATTTACTGCCTGATAATGAGTCAAGAATTTTTGCCATAGAAGAATATTGCAAATAATACTGATTAGCTGTATTTAAAATCTGTGCAACATCTATATATTCCAAGTCGTTGTTCAAAATGTTCTCAAGAGTATCCATACGTTTTTCCAATAAACACAAAAGTGCATATGGTCTAAATTCTTCATTTAGAAATGGTGATAGAACGGAAAGATTACAATTTTTATGAGCACGTGATGTATAAGAATTACGCAAGTTGTCTCCCTCTAATTCCAACTCAAAGGCAATCGTTTTATACACATCATCTAGAGTGTCTGTCATTTTTTAATACATAGTATCTCTTTAATAATTATTTATTCCACTAATAGATGGATCTTAACACCCTCAGTCACTCCATGACGAATTACGTTTTGCAAGTAGTCCTGCACAGTAGAAGTCTTCATACGCCAACCATAACCTGTGCAACGGTAATCGACATGATCTGCATTGTCCCAAACTGTCTTTGGAACCTTTACTGTAATGGCACACTCTGGAAGTGACTTCTTCAGAATAGGCATTGTATGTCCAAGACACTGGTTCAACTTCTTTCCATAGAGAAGAAGGGTAACCTGGTCAATAATGTTACGTAGCTTTACGTTGTTGTCAATCTTATCTCCACAAAACTTCTTTTCAACTGTGATCTCCATTTTAGAAAACAATAGACTTTTTATTGTTTTTTCAATTCTGGAATACTCACGGGTGAAAATATACAACGAGTTTTTCAGCCATATTACGAACTATTTTTTCTATTTCATACTGAGTCTGCAAATATCAGCCGTACAAGATCACAGTTTGCATAGGTTTCGACAAGAGAAGAATCGTGTACTTCTAGTTCACGGGCAATGTTCTTATACTTTTACACAGGTATTATCTTCCATGTATCATAATCCGTTGGAGGGATCCAAACTTCTGGTCCCCAACCAGCTACAAGTAGAAATGTATCAACATACATTGGAGCATTTGTCGCCATGCTTATTAAACGATAACCTAAAAGGATTCCAGATTTTTCATCAACAACTGGTTCAATCTTAAAAGGTGTATACATATCTGGCAACTCTGGTTTGTTGTTATCAGAGAGATAATACGTTGCTGGATATCTATTAAAACAATGCAAACTTTCCCTTGAATGTAGATTCGTAGGTACGCAATAAATAATAGAATCATTGTCTGACGACTTGATTTTGTAAGTTTCACCTTGACTAACAAATTGCCAATATTGTGAAACATTTTCGGGAACTGGCGAATCAGGACGATATTTAGGTTCATAAATCAAATTATTCTGATCTCTTGTACTTGGATCAGATGTTAATTCTAATCCCGTCTTAACATTCACTATTCTAAATCTAGCATTTGGATTCTGTTTAAGTATCTTAGAAATATCTGGCTGTACAGAATTTACACATCTAAAGTTCACACATTCCTGATCACCTGTACATTTTCCACAAGTACCACTACAACCATCCGAACCACACTGTTTATCTCCACAATTAGGTATACATCCAGGTGGTATGCTTCGAGAAATACACCTAAAGTTCACACAATCTTGATCGGCTTTACATGTTCCACAACTACTACCGCAAAGATCCAGACCACACTGTTTGTTAGAACAATTTGAAACACACGAACCGACTGGTCTTGTGACAACATAAACAATTAAAACACCCAATAGACATAATAGAATCCATCTCATTTATTATATCATTTTTAAAAAATCCAATTTATTCTGGTTTACCGTCTTAAAGATTAAAACCTTTAGTAAAATGACCGATACCAAATACAGAGCTCAACTAGTCGATAAGGAGATTCTTTGTTTAGTAGAAAACGACGGTACACGCACTCAAATAGATTTGAAAATGGTATGTTTTTTCACGTCGCGATATCAAACCTCATTACTTGTTTTAGACGGCAAGTTGTTTAAACTAACAGATTCAAATACTATGAATGAAATCACTGAAGCATACATGAAATTACATAGTTCTGCAGGACTTAGAAAGTAATTATATCAAAACGATATAATTACACCAATTTATTCTGGTTCATCGATTACAACCCATGGTTCACCATCCTCCCCAATTGCAAAAATAGAACCCTCTTCATCCTTTGAATCATGATCTTCCTGTACACAATGACGATGTTCATTCGTTTTGTAATGCAGATTCACATATTTTTTTAGATACATGGAATCACAATGAACACACTCGCAAAAATCGAAAAGTACACAGTTGTTTTCCTGTAAACGATTTTCACATTTGGACAACAAGTTTTCGACATTAGCACTGTAAATCGAGTAGATTGAACAAATACTGTCATCAAGTAACAGATTTTCTATACTCAAGTCGGAATGAAGAAGAAACGATAAACTATCATTCATCTCTAAAAAACTATTCTTTGTAAGATATAGCCTTATGAGGTGTGGATTTGTTTTAACTGCTTCTCCAAAATCTTTAATGATGGTTTCAATGTCATCCAAACAGAGATAAGAGATTGCAAGAAAGGCATTTTTTCGTACATATGATTTGTATAATTTCTTTGCATCTGATGTGAGACGATCTCGAAAAAAATCGTATGTTCTGTGAAAAAAATCTGTATATTCAAAATGTTGAATTCCCTGAGCTTCTACATCACATTTTATGTATTTTTCTTCACCAAGACTGGGAAATTCGATGCATGCATCATATGGAAGATAATTTATATTTTTCGTATCATCATATGTTTTTTGTGGTGTATGTTTAAATCCAAGGGAAACACATGCTTTTTCTATTGCTTTTTCAAGCTTGGATTGACGACAGTGAGGGCAACCAGTTTTACCTTTTCCTGTTCTGTTTGCGATCATAGTTTTCCATTTGTGATCATTGTTTTTAGGACAAATCCAAAACACTTTCTTATTGGAATTTGGAGCATATGTTTTCATATCTTCATTCTGTGGATCCCATTCGTTTCGGAGTTCAGGATTCGATTCATAAACAGAATTACAACCACATACACAGATTTTTCTATTGCAACAAAAAGAACAGCCACATCCTATTTTTGTTCTATTACTAATTATTGCTTCCCATTTATGATGATCATTCTTAGGACAAATCCACCAAACTTTTTTACCCGAACTCGGACCATATGTTTTCATATCTCCATTCTTTTCTTCATCCCATTCGTTTTGGAGTTCAGGATATAATTCATAAAGAGAATTACAGTAAGGACATCCACTTTTATCTTTTCCTGTTCTTTTGTCAATTGTTGCTTCCCATTTATGATGATCATTTTTAGGACAAATCCACCAAACTTTTTTACCCGAACTCGGAGCATATGTTTTCATATCTTCATTCTGTGGATCCCATTCATTTCGGAGTTCAGGATTCGATTCATAAACAGAGTTACACCCACATGCACAGATTATTTTATTTACACAGTAAGGACATCCAGTTTTATCTTCTCCTGTTCTATGACTAATACTAGCTTCCCATTTATGATGATCATTCTTAAGACAAATCCACCAAACTTTCTCATTAGAACTCGGAGCATATGTTTTCATATCTTCATTCTGTGGATCCCATTCATTTCGGAGTTCAGGATTCGATTCATAAACAGAGTTACACCCACATGCACATATTTTTTGATTTACACAGTAAGGACATCCAGTTTTACCTTTTCCTGTTCTATGATTAATACTAGCTTCCCATTTATGATGATTATTTTTTAAACATATCCACCAAACTTTTTTACCCGAATTCGGAGCATATATTTTCATATCTTTATTTTCTTTCCAATTCCATTCGTTTCGGAGTTCAGGATTCGTTTCATAAACAGAGTTACACCCACATGCACATATTTTTTGATTTACACAGTAAGGACATTTTGATTTTTTTAGCGTGCGATTTTGAACCATAGCTTCCCATTTGTGATGATTATTTTTTGAACAGATCCACCAAACTTTCTTATGAGATCCTTTTGACAGTTTTTCAGGAAACAAGTTATTTTTGTTATTTTCTTCCCAATCCCATTCGTTCTCTAGATTCGGAAACTCCTTTAGAAAAGAGATTTTAGCTGACATTTTGTACTTCGCCAAAAAATGCAAGTTATTCATTTTTTGGCGAACCATGGAGTGCTTCATGATTTTTTCTAATCTTAATATTTTCTATCAGTAATTTACTTGGGGTATTTAATTTGTATCTTTCCAGGTGCTTTGATATATCAAAAAATATATTATAATACTTTTCATCCTTACAATAAGATATTACTATGATGTCGCATGACATAATAGCATTGTTTTTCTTAACACATGCATTTGATTCTATGTAACTTATCGGTATGTTAATTTTTAGAGCTGGAGGGCCTCTTTCTATAAAAAAAGAAGGAATAGGAAAATCAAGATCTATAAGTTCAGTATAACTTTCCCATGTTTCTTCATTCATGTGTGAATCAATGGCTTGAAACATTGCATTACAACGACGAAATGTTTCGTCAGCCATATTGATGTATTTTTTTGCAGATAAATTTTTAGTTCCAGTGCGTATATAATCAAGAGAAAATGACACTTTGTTGGTAGATGAAAGAGATGATGGATTTTTTAGCACATGTTTATCGTAAAATTTGGGGTTTAGATCTCTATGTTTTTTGATGACTGTCCAAAATTTTTCACATAACATAAAGTTTTTCTTCTTTTCGTCTATTTCTTTTTTTATGTGCTCAAATGTGTATATATCGTCTACATTTTCCAATGTGGCAACCTCTAAGCAAGGATTCGTTAACCGATTGTTTATCATTAGTGTGTTTTTCGAAGGCTTAAAATTTTTCTCTAACAATATTTGGGTCTTTCGTTTTTTATCATACATCATAGGTTTTTCATCAAATATTATAAATTTTTCATCGGTTGGTGAGCACGTGTAATTTTCCCAATAAACATTATAAGGCATAGGGAAGTTATAATAGGTTATATTTTCCGATGTTTTGTCCTCATAGATTTTTTTATCTGAATAATTCGGGTTATTTGAGTTCATTTGTATCCTGAATGTTGTCTTTAAAGCATTTTCCCCTTTCAAATTATTTTTTTATTTATAAACTTAATATCAGCTTAAAAATCTACTTTCCTAATACATGATGACAAACCTCGAGTTTGTAGGAATATGCGAAGTCTGTAAAAGAGAACTGCCGATTAGCTCCCTTGATAATGATCTTGAAATATGTAACGATTGCTCTTTTTCATCAATGCTTAACAGCATGGAGGAACTCCAAGTTGCACAAAAATACAAATTTATCCTTTCTATCGATGTTGGAATCAAACACCTTGGCATGTCATTAACACGAGTATGTCCAGAATACACCAATCCAGAAGTTGTATGGTTTAACCTGTTTGATATCACAACTTTTGACTGTTTACCAGGATGCAAATTATATCATGAAAAAACACCAGTTGATTGGATTGCACACATTACACACAAATACTCAGAAATTTTTCTAAACGCAACACATATCCTTATCGAAAGACAACCTCCAAACGGTCAAACCAATATTGAACAGTTATTATTCGCTATAATGCGAGAAAAATCAACTCTCATTCATCCACGTTCTGTACATACGTATTTCAATATGGGCTCATGTGATTATGAAACACGAAAAGTAATCTCAGAACGTATCGCATCGAAATATGTATGTCTAGACAATCTTAAGAAGTACGACAGAATGCACGATATAACAGATAGCATTTTATTTATGTTATATTGGTGTTCCGTAAAAAGAAAAGAACTCGAGACAATTAGATTAGAAGAAAAACGTGCTAAATCTTTACGACGTATACGTAAAGGTTTTGAGATGTCAATAGAAGATTATTTTAATATTTATCGGTATGTACCCACACAAACTAAAAAGTGATTCAGGCAAATTTATTCTTTCATGGAATAAATGAATAGAAAATTAACCTCATTCGACTCTTCTGTAATGACACAACTAATCGACGAAATTTCCCGCGCGGTAACTGGCGCAATAAAAGGAAGAAGATTGTCTGAAGCTGGTGAAAACATGATTGATAAGTTAGCTGGAATGCTCCTTTACATGAAAACAGATCGTTTTGTTCGTGATATGGATACTATTCGTCAAGAAATCGCATCACGGAAGGACATTTCGAGAGAAGATAAATCATTGTTACGCGGTATCTATCGGATGATGGCAGTTCAAGGCATGCGTATCCAAGAAATGGTCGCTAGACAAAACCATCAATTAGCTTTAGTCTCAGTTGCTCAACGTATTGAGGAATCGAAAACTGAACAACAATTAGAAGTAACAAGACAGATCGGAGAAAGACGCAAAACATGGCGTCAAAAAGAAAGTACAGCTTTAGCTGTTTCTGGAATCGCTGCCGGTGGTGTTACAACTGCTGTATACAAAATGTCGGTAGTATATGCCCAAGCTACTGGAATAGTCGGAATATTTGGACAGTGGTTACGTCATCCATTTGGTTTTTGTGAAGAAACGAGCCGGTTTTTCTTTACTGAAAAGAATACCTTTTGTACTATCATGGACAGTCTAGGTTCTGGATTAAGCGAATTTGCAGGAGCCGCAAATTCACTTAGAACAGGCA
>JACCDT011020582.1_pt1 | contig 13065 bp, 6 predicted proteins | sample 7446291 | NCBI WGS metagenome assembly JACCDT01 (sample SAMN15323446, study PRJNA562643) | freshwater metagenome | isolation source: river surface water | place: USA:Blue River Watershed | collected 2017-08-17
AAAATTTACGTAATTGATACATCAGTTCTCTTACATGACCACCACAGTATTGTAAAATTTGAAGAAAATGATGTTGTAATTCCTATTACTGTTTTAGAGGAGTTGGACAAATTCAAAGTAGGTAACGAAACCAAAAATTTTGAAGCACGTGAATGTATTCGTTTTATTGACAAAATTTCTGATAACTATACCTTAAATGACTGGATTCCTTTAAAAAACGGAAAAAGAGGACGACTTAAAATTCAAGCTTGCATTGAAATTTCTCCCGAGGAAGATGCAACGAAAATTTTTGAGAGTAAAAAGAACGACCACCTCATTTTAAATGTCGCCGTTGAGTTAAAAAATAAAAACAAACGACAGAAAGTCGTTCTCATCACCAAAGACATTAACCTAAGATTAAAAGCCAAAGCGCTTTCTATTCTCGCTGAGGACTACAAGCATGGTCGTGTAAACGATCAAATGATTACCTACAATGGATATACAACAATTGACAATGTGGACCCGCAGATTATCAGAAAGATTTACCAATCTGGGAGTTTTGCAAAAACACAATTTCTAGGTAAAGAAAAAACAAACAATCACTTCTACATTCTACGCAACAATGATTCAAGTGTATTGACTCACTATTCAGAAAAGGACCAAGCTCTTTTTAGGATAGACAAGACATACGCTGCCGGCGTTAAGCCTAAAAATGCTGAACAAACTTTTGCATTGGATGCCATCATGAATCCCGATATCAAATTGGTGACTATCTCAGGTGTCGCCGGAACTGGAAAAACCCTTCTAGCACTTGCAGGAGCTCTTGAACAACGGAATTTATATGAGCAAATTTTACTTGCACGTCCCATTATTCCACTGAGCAACAAGGAAATCGGATTCTTACCTGGTGATGCCCAAGAGAAAGTAAATCCTTACATGCAGCCGTTGTTTGATAATTTGAATTTCATTAAGAATCTTTACGGTGAACACGAGAAAAAAAGGAAATGGATTGATGAAATGCAAGAGCAAGGTAGAATCACCATTGCACCATTGGCATTTATTCGGGGCAGAAGTTTGTCCAATTGTATATTTATCATTGACGAGGCACAAAATTTAACACCTCACGAGGTAAAAACCATTATCACCAGAGCCGGAGAAAATACCAAAGTAATTCTAACAGGAGATATCAGACAAATCGATACACCTTATTTGGATGAAAACTCGAATGGACTGAGTTATGTCATTGAACGTTTAAAAGGAAGCGATTTATACTGTCATATAACCTTATCAAAAGGTGAACGTAGCGAATTGGCAAACCTTGCCAATGAAAGGTTATAGACTTAATGGAAACATAAAATCGAGAGAAGAACGAATCACACTAAAAAATTAGTATTTGTACTGAATTTAAATAGATCGCAATTATCTATTTTTGTTGAAAGTATACGTCTATGGGAACCGAATCTGAAATTAACTTCTTCTTTAACATATGTCCTGATCTTTGCTGTTTGGTCGCCGATAACGGAACTTTATTGCAGGTTAATAATGTTTGGGAAAACAAATTTAAGAGGCCCCTTTCCTATTTTGAAGGAAAGTTGTTTACCGAATTCATGACTCCGGAAGATGCAAAAATGGTAATGGAACGATTTACCAAACGCATAACTGGAGGTCCAAGCAATGGCTCAATTTGCAAGCATGTAGATCAATTTGGAAAAATATTTTGGGTAGAATGGCGTGCTTCTTTCTCACCAGTCTTTCACAAAATGTATGCAATAGGCAGAGATGTCACAGAACAAGTAAAACTTGCTGAGGACTTGAACAAAGCTATTGACACAAAAAACAAACTATTCTCTGTCATTTCTCACGATCTTAAAAGTCAACTTGCGGGCCTTATTCAAATGACCGGCATGATGAGTGACAAGGAATACAATTTTTCCAATGAGGAATTGATTCACTATTCGAGCATGTTGCACACTTCATCTAAGAATCTGCATGAACTTTTGGAGAATTTATTGAATTGGTCCAAAATTCAACGGGGCTTGATGTTGGTAGAAAAATCAGAATTGAACTTACACCATTTGTGTCACCATGCTCTCGCACCATTCAAAACGCAAGCCGAGGTGAAGCAAATTGATTTTCAAATTTATGTTGACGAAAATCTTCAACTTGCGGGTGACGAACAAATGATTACTAGCATAATCAGAAATTTGGTATCCAATGCCATCAAGTTCACACCAAACAAAGGCTGCGTGTCTGCATCCGCAAGATTGGAAAACGACATTGTACATATCGAAGTTAAAGACAATGGAATCGGCATCCCTGATGAAATGCGTCCAAGACTCTTCAAGCATGGTGAAAATGTGAGCCGCAAAGGAACTGGAGGTGAACCCAGCTGTGGATTGGGTTTAATTATAACAGAGGAATTTGTGAAACTGCATCATGGATCGATTGTTTTCACATCTGAAATAAACAAGGGAACTACATTCGAAGTTGATTTGCCGCAACAAAACTAATCGCTTCCACCCTTTTCAATTTCTTCAAGCAACTATTGATCCTTAACCAAGTATCAAATCATTACTTCAATTGACTCCACGCTGTTGCGTTACCTCGCGCTATTTGCAGGATCATGTACAAAAGAAAGACATTGATGAATGGTGAAGTAAATGACAACCATTCATGACTGGTCAAATAAGCCAGTGTTCCACTAAACATAGCCGAAATCACGACCACATGAAAACCCCATTTGCGCTTATTCCAAATCATCCAAAGTCCAACACCTTCAATCAATGCAATGGCTCCAGTGAAAATGTAATATGTAGATTGAATGTTGTCCACACCATCCAATTTCACGATTAAGTCAGAAAAACCCAATCCCATAATAGCGCCCAAGCCAGTAACAACCAAACTAAAAATCAACCAAGCTGTCACGCATCCATGGCGTTTAGCTGGGTATTTTTCATCATTCATTTTTTCCACTTCGTTTTCTGGAAGGGGATTCATTTGTTCATCGGTCCAATTACTCATGGCCCAAAAGTAATTATTTTAAAACTTCTCTAAATAATCTCTTTGTTTTATTCTCAATCTCTTATTTTTGTGGAGTTAGAACAAAGAAAAATCATGCGCGAAATTCAGTTTAGAGAGGCCATTTGTGAGGCCATGTCAGAAGAAATGAGAAGAGACTCTACAGTCTTTTTGTTGGGTGAAGAAGTAGCCGAATACAACGGTGCTTACAAAGCTTCCAAGGGAATGTTGGATGAGTTTGGTCCAAAGCGTGTGATTGACACACCCATTGCTGAGCTAGGATTTGCAGGTATCGCAGTAGGTGCTGCCATGAATGGTTTGCGCCCAGTTGTAGAGTTTATGACTTGGAATTTTGCCATTTTAGCAGCTGACCAAATCATCAACTCTGCTGCAAAAATGTTGCAAATGTCTGGTGGTCAATACAACGTTCCCATTGTTTTTCGTGCACCCAACGGAACAGCTGGTCAACTTGCGGCAACACATAGCCAGAGCTTTGAAGCTTTCTATGCACACGTTCCAGGATTGAAGGTGATAACACCATCCAATCCATATGATGCAAAAGGCTTGTTGAAAGCAGCTATTCGCGATAACGACCCCGTGTTGTTCATGGAGTCTGAAAAAATGTATGGTGATAAAGGAATGGTTCCAGATGGTGAGTATATTTTGCCCATTGGCGTTGCCGACATCAAAAAAGAAGGTACAGATGTAACCTTGGTATCTTTTGGTAAGATCATGAAAACCGCTTTGGCTGCTGCTGAAGAATTGGAGAAAGAAGGCATTAGCGTTGAGGTTATTGACTTGCGCACCATTCGTCCATTGGACATTGATTCGATTATCAACTCTGTAAAGAAAACAAACAGACTGATTATTTTAGAAGAGAGCTGGCCTGTAGCGAGTATCTCAACTGAAATTGCATACCGCGTTCAACGCAATGCATTCGATTATTTGGATGCGCCTATTCGCCGTGTTACTCAAACAGACACTCCATTTGCATTTGCTACTACATTGATTGATGCTGCTTTGCCTCAAGTAAAAGATGTGGTTCAAGCTGCCAAAGAGGTTTGTTATAAATAAGTAATCGCATGGCTGCGTCCGATGCTTCCAAAGAAAATTCTCGTAAGCATCTTGTAACTGCGTTACGTAAGCATTTGCTTCGCGATGAATGGTTTGAGGTTGCTGAAGAATTGCTCAAAGGCAATCGCAGTGCATTATCACAGGCCATAACTTGGTCTGAAAGTACACTTGACCAGCATCGTATTTTCACACAAAAAATTATTGAGAAAGTCCTCCCTCACACGGGGAGGTCTTTTCGTTTGGGGATGACTGGTGTGCCCGGCGTTGGAAAATCAACTTTGATTGAATCCCTTGGTATTCGGTGGATTGAAATAGGTCATCGGGTTGCTGTCTTGGCCATTGATCCATCTAGTCCCATTACTGGAGGATCCATACTGGGTGACAAAACTCGAATGGAAAGTTTAAGTATGTCGGCCAAAGCGTTTATTCGTCCTTCCGCTTCTTCCAATGAATTAGGCGGTGTTGCTGCACACACCCATGAAGCCATTTTACTTTGTGAAGCTGCAGGTTTCGATCGCATCATAGTGGAGACTGTCGGAGTTGGTCAGAGTGAAACGGCAGTACATCACATGACCGATTGTTTTTTGCTTTTAATGTTAGCTGGAGCTGGTGATCAACTTCAAGGTATCAAACGAGGCATTATGGAAATGTGTGATATTTTGGCCATTACCAAAGCCGATGGCGATAACCAAAGCAAAGCCAAGTTGGCTCGAGCTGAATATGAAAATGCGTTGCATTTATTTCCTGAAAGACCTGACGCTTGGATTCCCCCAGTTGTCACTTTGAGTGCGCTTCAGAAAAATGGAATTGATCAACTGAATGATGAGCTCGAGCGCTTTGAAAATTGGAGTAAATCAAGGTTATGGAATGACCGACGCTCCAAACAACTTGCTTGGCAATTCGAAACAGAATGGCTTCGTCAACTTAAAATTAAGATGAGCAAAAATGCAGCTTTCCAAGAATTAGAGCATAAAATTCTTGCCCAAGAAATTGGGGTCTCTGAGGCAGTGCAATTGATGCTAGGCCGTTGGGTTATTGATGCTGATAAAACAACTTAAAGTTGTTCACGCCATTTCTCGAGATTGTCCTTACCACATAACATCCTGTTGCCAAAGAATGATCTTGTAATCTAAACAATGAGGATGATTGGTTGGCATTTACAATTTGAGTTCCCATTTCATTGTACACAACAAATTGGGTCGGGATATCTTGATTACTGACCAAAATCGGCTGACCACCATTGTCCAAAACCTTCCAATCATTCTTTTGATTCTCCATTATCGAATTGGGAATTGCGATATAAGACAAATCAGAAAAATTGATACGGTTCACCCAAAATGGATGATCAATGAAAGGATTTCTGTTTTGTTGAATGCTTTGAATATAATCATTTCTTCCTCGCTCATAACCATCCGGCAAATCTTGAAAATGCCAAGTCATTAAGGTTTCCAAAGATTGCGGTCCCTCACTCAAACTTGGCAAAGTTGTATTATTCAAATAATCAAACGTCCAATCCAAACCATTCAAATCATCGTAGCGCAGGGCCATGTACAACAAGGCACGCGCAGCATCACCTTTTTGAACCTCCCTTGGCTCATAGACCATGTAACCATCTTGACTGTTCCCCAAAGTTCCCAGAATAAATGTTGAAACCGGCGTTACAACTTCGCCCAAAGGATGGTTGCTACGCACACCATTGGCATTGTTTTGTTGCGTAGGAAACAAATGATGTTGGTCTGCATACTCATTGGTACTGGTGGATGAATAGCTTGGCATCCAGCTGTGGCAATAAGTATGTTCACGACTAATCGGCAACCAATCAAATGGCGGTGTATAGGTATAATGAAATTGAGAATAAACACAATTCACAATCTGCTGACCACCAGCAGTATCAACATGTGCATATTGAGCGATCATCGTTTCATCATAATTGTTGTAACTTATTTTGATGTAAGGTGCACGAATTCTTGACTTCAAGTCATTTACAAATGTCAATGAGGTAGAATCCACAGCATCATAATAATTACCCACCATATTGAAAGGAGTGAAACATGTTGATTCTCCACCCAATGGAAAATAAGTAGGTCCTGCAAATCCATTGATCACACCATACAATTGAAAAGTATATTGTTCACTTGCTCTCAAAGCCCAATTGATAAAATTCAATCCATTTCCAAGATAGGCTACTTGACCATTGCCGATTGTATCCCCAATGTCATAGGACTGCAATTCGATTGGAGTTCCAATATAATCACCATTTGCTCTAACAACCATGTATGCTTGGGCTTCGGCACTGGACGTCCATTGCAAATCTGCTTTGTAGGTGGTTACACTTGAAATAGAAATTTGAGCAAAAATATCTCCATTAAATATAATCATGCAAATAATCACTAATGCTGATTTCTTGCCCAATCCCCATGCACCTCGGAGCCATCCTGCAATCATCAAAAGACCTCCAATTGGCGTTATTGGACCAACTGCTTTTTCTATTCCCCAACTGTACAATTCATTGAAAGCCAACAAATAAATAGAACCAGAGAATAAAATTGTTCCCCAAGACAACAAGCGTAAAATCTGTTTGAACGTCTTCTCCTCAGCTATTTTCCCCTGAAATGCCCACAGAGCAAGCAATCCCAAACCATGAATCAATTGATACAAAACCCCTGTTTGAAAAGCGTTCATCATTTTTGGGCTTAGAATATCACGGAGTGCATGGGCACCAAAGGCACCTGCAACTACTGCCAAGGCCATTAAAACAAAGGGAAATCTACGATTCAGCATGCCGCAAATGTAACGGAATAAAATTGGAGGATTGCGCGGATTGTTTTATATTTCGTGATTCAATAGAACCGAAAAGTGAAATTACTCTCCTACATATTTTTGTTTGGTCTCTTGGGTTTGATGACGAACACATCGTTTGGTCAAACCAAAAAAGATGAAGCCAAACTCGCAAAAGAAGCATTGACTTATTACAATGCCAATCAATATGCAGATGCCTATAGTCTGTACTCACAATTGATCGCTCTTTCGCCATCTAACGTGGATTACACCTTTCATTTCGGGGTTTGCGCTACCTACTGCGATGCGGATAAAACCAACGCAGTGAAATATTTGAAGCAATCCATCAAAGGTGGATATTCTTCACCCGAGGTGTATTTCTTTTTGGGACGCGCCTTACACAAGAGTTACCAATTTGCTGAAGCGTGTAATGCTTATGAAACCTTTTTGGATACTGCAGAACCCGAAGTCATTGAAAAATACAATGCCCTACGTCAAATCCAAATGTGTATATACGGATCTAAGTTGTTGGCCAATCCAAAAGAAATGGTTGTCAAGAAAAAGGTTGAAGCCGAGCGAATCAACTTTTTCAGGTACATGGCCCTTGAGGCAGTAGGTGGCAAAATCATAACTACTCCAGCAGAATTCTTGGGTAGCAAAGACAGAAAATCAACCGACCCCCATTTGATTCATATCAATGGCACGCCCAAGTTTGTATACTTCAGCTTGTTGAGCGACACCTCAGGTTTGGATTTGTATCAAGCAGAATTGAAGCCTGATGGTTCCTATGGCAAACCTACCCCGCTTGCGGGAAAAGTGAATACAGAGCACGACGAGGACTTTCCATTTTTACATCCGAACGGAAAGCAATTGTACTTTGCATCAACCGGCCACAATAGCATGGGAGGATATGATATTTTCCGCTCAGATTTGGACTCATTGAGCAAGAGATGGAAGAAACCCATCAACCTAGGCTTTGCTTTTAATACACCTGATGATGACCTCATGTTCATTTCAGATGCGGCCAACCAAACCGCAGTTTTTGCAACTGCTAGAACATCTGATATTAACCATTACACGTTATATCAGACCTCCTTTGAGACCACTCCCATGGAGATTATTTATGCCAAAGGACATTTTACCAACATGGAGAATCCAGACAATAACGTTGCGCAAATTGTGGTTCGAGATTTAGAAACTGGTGAAATTGTAAGTGAAGTGACTTCCGAGGTGAAATCTGGTTCTTTCGATGTCTATTTTCCTAAGCCAGGAAGATATAGCTACACCGTGACAATGCCCGATAGCGAAGAGAAATTGGTTTCAGAGTTTGATGTTCAGCCAGGAAGATCAGGAGCTGTATATTTTCCACAGACGGTTAATGCTGTGAAGAAGGAAGATGGATCTGGTCAATTGGTTGTGAGAAACGGTGCGGATAGCAATATCGATTCCGGAATGGAAAATGCACTTGCTGCATTGTTGCGTGGCAAATCAAACATGAGTGTAAGCAAAGAAGCTGCAGAGACTGCGTCTTTGGAGCGAAGTATGACCAACGCTCCCGCACTTGCTGGATTCTCTAAGGGCAAATCAGCTGAAGATATTTTGGGCGAAATGAAAACGGAAGCCAAAGCTGCAAGTGCCGCCATTCCTGTTGTTCAGCAACAGAAGCAAGCTGCTTTCCAATTGGCCAGACAGCAAATGAAACAGTCTTCGGCCAAAATGGCGATGTCTGATTCTTTGGTGAAAATTGTCTCTGCCAAAGTAGAGTCCGCCAAAGCAAAAGGAAGTCCTTACATTTTTACTGATCAAGACAAAGAACTACTTAACCAAGCCAATGAGCTTCGTGAGGCTGCAGAAGCGCATCGCCTAAAAGCACAGGGCGCTTTGGAATTGGGGAATCAGTTGGCTGAATACCAGGCTAGTTTAGAACCAACGTCTAAAGAGTTATTGAGCAGAGCAACCAAACTTCAGAGTTTCTTGAAAGACAACAACGTCGATGGCGCAATTGAAGTTTTAACTGAAGAAAGAAAACGTTTATTGGCCGAACAATCTCGACCCAAAAAACCAGCCAATGCAATGCCACAACGCGCAAAGGCAACGGCAAATTCGCATCAAGCCAATGCCAAGACCTATGCAGATATGGTGAAGGAATTGAATGTATTGGAAGCCAAGGTAATTGAGGACGGCAAGAACAATTCTCCTTCTTTGGCGCAAACCAAAGCCAGCGCCAAGAATAAAAAATCGGAGGTGATTCTTTTTGATCCCAAGGTTAAGAAAACCTATGATGAAGCTTTGAGTGCACAGATGGCCAATAAAGTGTACACACAAATGACCAACCAAGAAGACTTGGGACTTTCTGAAGCAGAAAAAACACCTTTGTCTAAAGATGAAATTGCTCAATTGCAAGGTCAGTTAAAAACATTGGGGACACAATCAAATGAACCTTATAAGCATACTCTTTTGTATGATCAAGCCAAGGTATCATGGACCCGAAACTACGATTTGGAAGAAGTTACCCAACCGATCAACTCGGCCGACTTGAAAGTCCCCTCTACCCCAGTGTCCAAATCTGATGACGTTGCCGCAAACGCAGAAACACCCGGAACTACGAAGAGCGCAACAACGAATGAAGCTCCTTCACCCAAAACGGAAAGCACATCGCCCAAAACAGATTATCCAAAAACAAATCCTTCTGCTTCAGATCCCAAAGGAAAGCCTGAAGACGAAAAGAAAGGTCCATTTAGTCCAAAGGCTGATGATAATGAAGATGTAGCCCTTGCATTAAAGTCTGCCAAGGTGATTAAAGAGGTAATTGACAGTGCCAATTTCCGCGAGTACGACGCCAACTATGCGATGGAAGAACACAAGGTGTACGACTTGATGAAAAAGTATCCAGACATCAGCGGATCTTTCAAGGAGAGAGCACGCATGGACAGTTTGAACAAAGCCATATTCGAAATTGAAAAGAGCATGTCTGCCGAAACCAATCCAGCCAATAAGCAAGTTCTGCAAAAGAACTATACTTCACTGGTCAATCGCAGAGCCAAGTTAGAGGTGGAGAACAGAGAGGTGTATCGTTCGATTGCCAAGAAAGAAGTAGATGCTGAGAAAGAAGTTGCTTTGAAAAAGTATTATGACAATGAGTCGAAAATCAAATCAGAGGTTTTGCTCAATCAATTCATTCAACAGATAAGAAATGACGCGGATTCCATCAGTGAGTTAGCAGTGAACGAGCGTAAAAAAGCAGAAACAACATCAGATCCACTTCAAAAAGATCAACTCATTCGATCCGCCTTTGCCAAAGACATGATGGTGGCCAGCATGTATCGACACTTGAACAAGTCCATTGATGCATTGCCCATTTTCCAATTGTATGACACGCAAGAAGAGACCTTCCTTTTGGCCAATGACGCCAATGCGATTCGTGCCAAATACAGCACGTTCAAGGTGGAAACAGGAGTTGTTGCTGATAACAAAGAGAAACCAGAGACAGAGACAGGAGACAATACTACTTCACCAAACATTGAGAAAATTGATGATGATTTAGCTAGTCAATTGAGCGCCTTAACACTGAGTGATGACGCAATCAAGAGAAACGGAATTGTATTGGAAAGCAAAACCTATAGCAAAGAAGATGCAATGGATTTGATGAGGACCAAGCCAGAGCGCGTGGACAAACCTTTCTTTGTTAAGATTAACAAGTCTGCTTATGGAGCTCAAAACCCAATTCCTGTTGATGAGCCCATGCCTGAGGGTATTGTATACACCGTTCAGGTAGGTGCATTTAAAAAACCGATACCAGAAAATACCTTCAACGATTTTGCACCAGTAATGGGTCAAAAATTGAACAATGGATTTACACGATACATGGCAGGGTTATTCCCTGATAAGCGTGACGCCATTGAGGCTCGAAATGAGATTCGCAAAATGGGATATGCCGATGCTTTTGTCGTTGTCTACAAAGACGGAAAACGAATAAGCATAGAAGCTGCTGAAAAAGCAAAAGAAGAAGAAAAGAAAAATCCAAAACCGAACGTCAACAATGAACCCAAAGCAACCAGCGATAAGGAATTGGCTGCCAACAAAATTGAAGATGATGAAAACGGATACTTCACCATTCAAGTCGGAGTTTTTGGAAGACCCGCGCTAGAAGGTGAAATCACATTGCCCAATTTAAACATGGAGTATGTGCCCAGTAAAAATCTTTACCGATATTCCAGTGGGCAATACATGAAGCGTTCAGAGGCGCAGGCACAATTGAGTAAAATCAGGGCATTGGGATATGAAGATGCTTTTGTAACCGCTTATTTCAAAGGAAAGAAAATCAGCTTAACTGATGCTGAAAATAAAACCTTCACTCCTCAAAATAAACAGAGCGAGAAACAGAACGAGAGCGAGAAAGAGAGCGAGAAACAGAACGCAAAGCAGAGCGAGAAAGAAAGCGAGAAACAGAACGAGAGCGAAAAAGTCAAAGAGATTCGCAAACCTGAAATGAACATGGCTCCTGCCGACACGACCAAACCCAATATCAGAAAGCCTGAATTGAACATGGAGCCAAAGGAAAAGCCAACGGTTGCCCCAAAAGAGAAAATAGTTGAAGAGCCAGGAAAGATGTATGAGTTTAATTTGGGTGATTTGTACGGAACCTACGCTTGCTGCGAGGAAGCTCAAGGTATCTGCAATAGCCCTGAGACAAGAGATGTTATCAAGCGAATGACATTGATTTCAAACGGCAGCGGTGTTGCGATTGATGGGAACAACAAGACCAAGAACTTCAAATGGAAATTTGTCAAAGACAGCCCCAATCCGATTCAAGGCATGGAGGATATCTTAGGCGAAAACTATCCTTTCTATTTCAAAGATGGCAAGATTCATTTGGGTCAATACTGTAAAACCATAGAGTAAGCTATGCAGAGAAAAGGTTGGTTGGGCTTAATCCTTATGATGGGATTGACCTTTACGCTTCATGCACAAGAAGAGGGATGTGAACATGTCCCCTCTGCCAAGGTCCTGAAGATGCTTGAAAAAGCCAAGGACAAAGACAGAAGTTCGTCAGAAAAAAGAGAAGCCGTTGAAAAGTCTATCGAGATGGATCCGGAATGCTTGCCTTGTCTTCATGCATTGGGAGAGATGGAATTTTTGCGAGCCAAGAACAGCGACTTGGATTTCAGCAATGCAAAGGAAACACTCAAAAACTTGGTGTCGAAATGTGATTTGTATGACCCTGAGCCCTTTTACTACCTCGGTGCCATGGCCTATGCAGATCGTGAATTTGACGATGCGTTGCTATACTTCGATAAATTCCTGCGCTTCCCCTCAGATGATCCAGCCAAGGTCGGCAAGCAATATGAGAAAAAGTACAAGGAGGTAGAAGAAGCACTTCCGCATGTCAAAGCGTACCGAGAGATATATCAAAATAAAACGCCCTTCGACCCCAACAAGGTAGAAGGTGTTTGTACTGACAAAGAAGAATATCTGCCTCTACTCTCCCCTGATGGCGAGATCATGTTTTACACCAGACAATTCATGCGTCAAGCCAAAGGGGATGTCGAACCCAAAATGGTTGAGGAGCTTACTTGGTCGAAACGATCCGATATCAATGCTTTTTTTGACAATGGTAATCCTTTACCCAAACCCTTCAACATCGGATCCAATTATGGTGGAATTACCATTTCATTGGACAACAAAGAAATGATTGTTGCCAAGAAAAATCCAAAACCTAAAAATCCAGGCAACTTTGATTTGTACAGTACCCGTTACACCAAAAAATTGGATGACAAGGGTAACAAGATTTATGTATGGGATGAACTCATCGATCTTGGACCCAACATCAATACAGACAACGGTTGGGAGGGTCAACCTACACTGAGCGGTGATGGTCAAATGTTGGTATTTGCTACTGTACGAGAAGGCACCATCAAAGATGGTAGCGGCAATCCCTCACACGATTTGTTTTATAGTTTGAGACAACCCGATGGAACCTGGGGCGTGGCTCAGCCATTGAAAGGTAGCATCAATACAAAAGGACAAGAAAAGGGGCCCTACTTTCACAGTGATAGCAAGACCTTGTATTTCTCCAGCGATGGTCATTTGGGTGTTGGAGGTTTGGACATCTACTACACCAAAATGAATGATGACATGTCATTTTCTGAAATTAAAAATATTGGATATCCCATCAATGATGAGAACGATCAGATTGGCGTTGTCGTGAGTAGCGAC
>JACCDT011572873.1_pt1 | contig 13060 bp, 11 predicted proteins | sample 7446291 | NCBI WGS metagenome assembly JACCDT01 (sample SAMN15323446, study PRJNA562643) | freshwater metagenome | isolation source: river surface water | place: USA:Blue River Watershed | collected 2017-08-17
AAACCATGTTGGAAACAGGCAACTTGGGCGGCAAGTGCGCCGACATCAATGCTTTGTTTGTGGGCCTGTGCCGCTCGGTGGGCGTGCCTGCACGCGATGTGTACGGCATTCGCTTGGTGCCTTCGGCCTTTGGTTACAAAGAGTTGTCAGGCAACCCCGCCAGCTTGAAAGGCGCACAACACTGCCGCGCCGAGGTGTATTTGCAAGCCCACGGCTGGGTGGCGATGGACCCGGCTGACGTGGCCAAGGTCATGCGCATGGAAACCCCAGAGTGGATCAAACGCACCGACAACGCCGTGGTGCAGCCCGTTTACAACCGCTTGTTCGGCGGTTGGGAAGGTAACTGGATGGGCTGGAACACCGCACACGATGTGGCGTTGCCCGGCAGCAAAGAAGACCGCTTGGGCTTCTTGATGTACCCCGTGGCTGAAACGGCAGATGGCCGCGCAGACTCTTACGCGCCTGACACGTTCAAGTACCAAATCACGGCACGCGAAATCAAGGCTTAAAGTGCTTGAAGCGTTGGGCTTGCCTGACGCTTCTTCGTTTTGAGCTTTACAGCGCGATGCTTAAACGCAAAGCGCTGTGAAACTCTCGCAACTCGCCAGTGACTGGATCAGTAAAGCGCACGCGCTTGGCCAGTAGCTGCAACAGGTTGTTGAAGTCTTCATCTGCATCCGGCCCACGTAGCACTGTGGGATAAAACTGGTCACCTTCGAGCGGCAAACCCAACGCCATCATGTGCACGCGCAGCTGATGGCGTTTGCCGCTGACGGGCTCTAGCTGGTACAGCGCACGTGTGCCTTCTGCTTTGAGCAGGCTGATGCGTGTTTCGCTATTGGGCTCGCCAGCGACTTCTTGTGTTCTGAAAAAAAGCGCATCCGGTTGCAAGCGGCTGGTGTGTACGCGTGGCAATTCAAGCGCAGGGTTGTACGCCGCTACTGCCTCGTAAACCTTGTGCATGGCTTTGTCGCGAAACAGCGCGTGGTACGCATCACGGTCCGCCAAGCGCTTGCCAAACATCACGAGGCCCGCTGTTTCACGGTCGATGCGGTGCAGGGGCACGAGGTCATCATTGCCCGTGAGGTGCTTAAGCTGCACCAACAAACTTTGCTGCACATAGCGGCCCGCAGGTGTGACGGGCATGAAGTGCGGTTTGTCGGCCACGATCAAGTGCTCATCTTCAAACACGATGCTGGCCTTTTGAGGCAGTACAGGCTCGTTGGCGATGTGGCGGTAGTAGTAGAGCTTGGTGTGTGGCGTGTAAGCCTGCGTGGCCACCACAGGCTGAGCCTCTTCGTTGAGCACCAAGCCATGTTCAAAACGATGCAGCCACTCGTCACGCGAAATGTCAGGCATGCGCTCCTGCAAAAAATCCAACACCGTGGGCCAAGGCCCAGCCGGTAAAGACACGCGGCTTGGGCCTACGCCGTTGCGCGTGGGGATTCGCATGGCCTTGGTTTTCAGACGCCTTAGACCTTGGTGAACACCAAGTCCCACACGCCATGGCCGAGCTTCAAGCCACGGTTTTCAAACTTGGTGAGCGGGCGGTAGGCGGGCTTTTCGACAAAGCCGCTTGGGTCGGTGGCGGTGTTTTTCAGCAGGGGTTCGGCAGACACCACTTGCATCATTTGTTCCGCATACGGTTCCCAGTCAGTGGCCAAGTGCAAATAGCCGCCGGGTTTGATGTGTTTGGCCAAGCGGTTGACGAATGCGCTTTGAATCAAGCGGCGCTTGTGGTGGCGGCTCTTGTGCCATGGGTCTGGAAAGAAGATGTGCACGCCGTCTAGGCTGTTTTCGCCCAGCATGTGGTCCATCACCTCAACAGCGTCGTGCTGCACGATGCGGATGTTGCCAATGTTTTCTTCACCGCAGCGCTTTAGCAAAGCACCCACGCCAGGCGCGTGAACCTCACAGCACAAAAAGTTGTCGTCAGGGCGCGTGTGCGCGATCTTGGCTGTCGCGTCGCCCATGCCAAAACCAATTTCCAAAATCAGTGGGGCAGAGCGACCAAACGCAGCAGCTACATCCAAACGCTCAGGTGTGTAAGGCACCAGAAACTGCGGGCCGAACTGCTCAAACGCACGAACTTGGCCCGAACCCATGCGGCCTGCGCGCAGCACATAGGTTTTGATGACGCGCATGAAGGGTGCGTCGGTTTTTTGAGTGTCAGAGGTGGTGGGCGTGTCAGCGGTCATGGTGGCAAGTCTTTGAATAACCCGTGATTATCGTGGGACTAAAGGATGCCAAATTTCGGTGAATTTATAGGATCTCAAATCACTAATAATCATTGGTTATGGCTATCAAAAAATCTGACCTGTATTCCTCCCTTTGGGCCTCTTGCGACGCATTGCGCGGGGGCATGGATGCCAGCCAGTACAAGGACTACGTCCTGTTCATGCTGTTCATCAAATACGTGAGCGACAAATACGCAAACAGCGACGACTTTGCCCCTGCGGTGGTCATCCCCAAGGGGGCCAGCTTCAAGGACATGGTCGCCCTCAAAGGCAAGAGCGACATTGGCGACAAGATCAACACCCAAATTATCCAGCCGCTCATTGACGCCAACAGCAAACTGGCCCGCAGCGACTTTCCAGACTTCAACGACCCCAACAAACTGGGCGAGGGCAAGGAAATGGTTGAGCGGCTGGGCAACCTGATCGCCATCTTCCAAAAGCCTGAGCTGGACTTTTCGCAAAACCGCGCCGACCATGACGACATATTGGGCGATGCGTATGAATTCCTCATGCGCCACTTCGCGCAAGACTCAGGCAAAAGCAAAGGCCAGTTCTACACCCCCAGCGAGGTCAGCCGCATCTTGGCCAAAGTTCTAGGCGTTGGCCCCGACAACACCACCGCCAAAACCACCGCGTATGACCCCACCTGCGGGTCTGGATCGCTGCTGCTCAAAGTGGCTGCTGAAGCGGGCAAGCCAATCACCCTTGAAGGCCAAGAAAAAGATGTGACCACAGCGGGCCTGGCCCGCATGAACATGATCTTGCACGACTTCCCCACGGCCAACGTGCTGAGCGGCAACACGCTCACCGCACCCAAGTTCAAAGACGGCGAACAGCTGCGCACCTACGACTACGTGGTCGCGAATCCGCCCTTTAGTGATAAAGAGTGGAGCACCGCCTCACCTTGGGCGACAGCGGCCAGCAAGACCCCTACCAGCGCTTTGGCTGGGGCGTGCCGCCACCCAAGCAGGGCGATTACGCCTACCTCATGCACATCATCCGCAGCATGAACAGCACCGGCAAAGCCGCCTGCATCTTGCCGCACGGCGTGTTGTTCAGGGGCAATGCCGAGGCGGTGATCCGCGAGAAGCTGGTCAAGTCCGGCATCTTGAAAGGCATCATTGGCCTGCCTGCCAACCTGTTTTATGGCACGGGCATTCCGGCCTGCGTGCTGGTGCTGGACAAGCAAAACGCCAACGCACGCAAGGGCGTGATGATGATCGACGCCAGCAAAGGCTTCATCAAAGACGGCAACAAAAACAAACTGCGCGAGCAAGACATCCACAAAATTGTGGATGCGTTTGACAAGCTCGAAGACGTGGCAGGCTTTGCCCGCATGGTGCCACTGGATGAAATAGCCAGCGACAAAAACGCCTACAACCTCAACCTGCCGCGCTACATCGACAGCACCGAGGCTGAAGACATTCAAGACCTGCAAGCCCACATGAGCGGCGGCATTCCCAACCGCGACCTAGACGCACTGGCCGCCTATTGGAAGGTCATGCCCGGCTTGCGCAGCATGCTGTTCAAACCCCTGCGCGAAGGCTATGCCCAGCTGCAGCAACCCATGAACGAGGTGAAGGCCGCCGTGCTGGCCCACCCCGAGTTTGTGGCCTTCAACGCCAAAGCTACCCAAACCTTTGCCGACTGGCAAACCCGCAACCTGCCCGCGCTGCAAGGCATTCAGCCCGGCGACAAACCCAAAGCCCTGGTAGCCCAACTGGCCGAAGACCTGCTGGCCACCTTCAAACCCGTGCCCCTGCTGGACGCCTATGACGTGTACCAACACCTCATGGACTATTGGGCCGAGGTCATGCAAGACGACGTGTACCTGCTGGTGCAAGACGGCTGGGCCGCAGGCAGCCAGCTGCGCGAAGTGGTGCAGGTGAAAAACAAAGACAACAAACTGGTGTGGCCCGAAGCGCACGACTTTGTGGTCAACAAACGCCGCTACAAAAGCGACCTGATTCCCCGCGCCTTGCTCATTGCCCGCTACTACGCCGCCGAACAAGCCGCGCTGGACGCTAAGCAAGCTGAGCTGGACGCCGTGAGCGCCCAACTGGCCGAGCTGGAAGAGGAACACGGCAGCGACGATGGTTTGTTTTTTGAGGCGAGAGACGAAAAGGGCACGCTGACCAAAAGCAGTGTGAGCCAACGCCTTGAGCTGGCTGAAGAAGGCGGCATTGATGTGGCAGAGCCCGGAGAAATTCCCTTGCTGCGGCAATGGCTCAAACTCAGCGACGAAGAAGCCACCCTCAAGAAAACCGTGAAGACGCTGGACGCCGCGCTGGAGCAAAAAGCCTACAGCCGCTACGCTACGCTGACCGAAGCAGAAACCCAACAACTGGTGGTGCAAGACAAATGGCTGGCCACACTTCAAGCCAGCCTGCAAGCCGAGCTGGACCGCGTGAGCCAAACCCTGACCCGCCGCATCCGCGAGCTGGCCGAGCGCTACGCCATACCACTGCCAGCGTTGGCCGACGAGGTGGAGGCCCTGTCGGCCAAGGTGGGCGAGCACCTTAAGCGGATGGGGGTGGTATGGAAGTGAGAGATGGCTATAAGCAAACCAACATTGGACTGATTCCTGAATGCTGGCAGGTAAAACCACTGCGTAATGTTTTGTCGAAAGGTCGTCTGGGCGGTAATTACCCGAATGAGTTGACTGCGTCAGATTTTCCACTGATGAAGATGGGTAATTTAGGGCGTGGTGGTTTTGATGTTTCGAAGATTGAATACATCCGATCAGGAGTAGTTCCGGAAGAGCAGCATCGTCTCGCTTATGGTGATGTGATTTTCAATACGAGAAATACTCTAGACCTTGTGGGCAAAATTGGAATCTGGCGCAATGAACTTCCAGTTGCTTACTACAACTCAAATTTGATGCGTTTTGAGTTTGATAGTTATGAAATTTCTTCGCCTGAATATGCGAATTACGCGCTGAATACGGCGAGCTCGATTTCGCGACTTCGAGCGCTGGCTACTGGAACAACGAGTGTCGCTGCAATTTATACGCGCGATTTAATGGAGCTGGAAGTCATTGTGCCAACAATGGCTGAACAAACTGCCATTGCCACGGCCCTTTCGGATGTCGATGCCCTGATCGCCGGACTGGAAAAACTGATCGCCAAAAAGCGCGACCTCAAACAAGCCACCATGCAACAACTCCTCACCGGCCAAACCCGCTTGCCGGGGTTCAGTGGGGAGTGGGCAATCAAGCCCTTGGGCCAGGTAACCCAAATTCAAAAAGGCCAATTGATAACAACCGAGACGATTGTTTCAGGTGATGTGCCGGTGATTGCAGGGGGGAAAAAGCCTGCGTATTTTCACAACAAACCAAATCGAATCGGTAAGACCATCACAGTAAGTGCATCTGGAGCCAGTGCGGGTTACGTTGCTTTTCATCGCTCACCAATCTTTGCATCAGACTGCTCGACGATTTCAGAATCCAAGACCTATTGCATCGAATTTGTGTTTTATTCAATGCAGCTCAAGCAAGAGGAAATTTATAACGCTCAAACTGGTGGGGCTCAGCCTCACATTCAGCCAAAAGACCTGGCACCCTTGATGGTTTCATTTTCAACAGACGTGCGAGAACAGGAGGCAATCGCTTTGGTGCTTTGCGACATGGACGATGAACTGATCTATCTCGAATCGCGCTTGTCCAAAACTCGCGAACTTAAGCAAGGGATGATGCAAGAGTTGTTGACAGGGAAAACGAGGCTGATATGACCAATATTGCATTTAGGTTGTTGCTTACGTTCAATGCAACATCACTTTTGCTGATTGTGTTTTTTGCCCAAAACAAAATGGATCTGGGGCACTTCTTTCCTGGCTGTGAATGGTTAGCTGAAGTTCCAAAGCTAATTTCTTATTTGACTTATCTTTCGGTGCCTGTGTTTTTGACAGGGGTAAGCATTTGGCTGAGCTCTTATCTAGGATCAGACGAATTCAAAAAAGGTGATGTTCAATCGGTTGAGCATGCGAACAATAGTTTTTTGCCTAGCTACCTAGGATACTTTTTTGTGGCAATTGGCGTGAGCGATTGGACGACTTTATGGTTTGTTTACGTTGTGCTTTTTGTTTTTACATTCTTATCACAAGCCTTGTATTTCAACCCGCTATTCTTGTTGTTTGGCTATGAGTTTTACAACATCAAAACTAGGAGTGGAGTGGCTGTGTTTTTGATTAGTCGCCATCGATATCGCAGACCAGATGATGTATCAATAAAGGAAGCAAATAGAATTAACAATTACACATTTATTGAGAAGAGTTAAACATGAATAATGTTTTTGCTAGGGTCAAGGGCGATCGTAAAAAACCCTTTGTCAAGGTGCTTTCAAACCACACACTTTTTGAAACGGTGAATGTGGACGTCACTTTTTGTGTTCCTTATGTACCCGATCACAACTTAGATGAAGATGCTTGGTTTAAGGTGGAAGAGTTCAGTCAAAAAGTTTTTTGCATTGATCTTCTCAAAAATGCTTTTGATTCCAAAGAGTATGTAGATTTAAAAAAAGATCAGTTTCAAAAAATTTCGTATCTCTTCTCTGTTCAGGGTGATGACTTTTACTTTCAGAAGGTAAGCCCCTCTGTCTTTATTTCTAAAAAGATCATTGCCTTCGGCGAGATAGTCAAGATCGAAGAAAGCGCAGGACGCATGGTGATTAACAGTTTGCCCGATGCAGTGTATTTAAAGGCGGAAGACACGCTGATATTCAGAAGCCTAGCGACTGTATCTAGCATTTTTAAAGGAATTGACGAGCTCTACAGAGAAGCTACGAACGAGGATGTAGGTAGTTTTTTAGACCAGTCGTTCATCGCTTTAAATGCGGGCTATGGAATTCAATCAGTCTCCAAACCAAATCGTAAGCGCATCGCTTTGGCAATGGAAACATTGGACTCCATGTCTGAGGTTGACCGTCAGAATATGCTGACATATATCAATGGTTACTGCAAAGATAAGTTGAATTTAGATCCAGCGACTAGCAAATTTACAGTCTCGAAAGACGATGAACTGAAGCTTTTGCTTTACGGTGTTGAGCAACGTTTTTACACCACGCCATTCGGTAAAGAAAAACGAATAGCGAATTCTGTGATGACGATCAAATAATGGTATTTCTCATCTACAAACATGTGCACCTCAAGCATCAAAGGGTCTCTGGTGACCGAATCTGATCTCTTGCAAGCCTTGGCCAACAGCGGCGGGGGTACGGTGTTTTTGGGTGTGGCCGATGGCGGCAGCATTGCCGGGCTTGATGCGCTGGATGTGCGGCGGTTGAACCTGCTCGTCAGCAATGCGGCCAGTCAGCAGGCGGGCAGGGCATATGTCGCTCGTGGAAATGGCAATGTCAACGGGCCAGTTTGATATGGGAAAACCTGTTCTTTTTTTGAAGCCGTTGCAGTTTTTCTTCCAGCTGCAAAACAGATTGCCCAGTTTCCAAAGCGGTCGAACTGGCCACAGCACGCAGCAGTGCCCGTTGATTGACGGGTTTGCGTATCGGCGTAGAAGGTTTTTTCATGATCAACACTATTTTGTAGCACGGCACCATTCTCTAAAATTTGAAATGATTCAACGACTACATGCAAAATGATTCTCAGCAGCGCACACAAGGACAAACCATGAAGCCCAAAAATCAATTTTCCGAAAAGGCCCTGGAGTCTCTGGAGACCCGCATTCCACAAATGGCGCAGGCAGCTTTTTCGCAGGCACATTTAAAAGCGCTGACGCTCAGCGGCAAGGTGCTGCAGGTGTTAAACGGGCGCTTGGTGGAGCTCAGCGCTGAGGGCTCGGTGCGGGTGATCAAGTCGGTCGAGCCATCGTTTCGGGTGCAGGCAGGCGTCAAGCGCGCTCGCAAGGTCACCCGTTCATGAGTGGAAGCCAACCAAGATTGCGTGTGTTTGCTGGTCCCAACGGATCCGGCAAGAGCACGCTCAAAGAGGTGTTGCCAGAGAGCTTGTTGGGCATTTATGTCAACGCCGATGAAATTGAAAAACTCATACGAGCCGATGGCTATCTCTCTCTGATGGAGTTTTCGATCGAGGCAACGGCAGCGGAGTTGAGCGATTTTTTGGCGAACTCCACATTGCTGCAGTCTCAGGGCTTGCAGGCCGATGCCCGCCGTATGGTGCTGCAAGAAGGCCGAGTGATGTTTCAGGATTTGTCTGTCAATTCATACCATGCGTCGGTATTGGCAGACTTTATTCGCCACAAGCTGTTGAGTGATGGAACTTCGTTCACTTTCGAGACAGTGATGTCATCGCAAGACAAGGTGGATTTTTTGTGCAAGGCGCAGAAGTCAGGTTTTCGCACCTATTTGTATTTTGTGGCGACGGAAGATCCCGAAATCAATGTGTCACGCGTGCAGCACCGTGTGTCGACGGGTGGGCACCCTGTGCCGAAAGACAAAATCATCAGCCGTTATCACCGCTCCCTGGCCTTGCTCAGTCAGGCCGTTGCATGTACAGACCGAGCCTACGTGTTTGATAACTCAGGCGAAGACAAGGTGTGGCTGACCGAGGTGACGGACGGCAGCGAATTGGAAATGAAAACCGATGTGGCACCGCATTGGTTCAAGGCAGCCTTGTGGGATGCCTTTGAAGGCGACGATGTTGCCTGACAAACAAGGGATTTCAGCGTGAGCACAGCATTGCGCCCCGAGCGGGTGACACAAAACCGCGTGGTTAAGCGCATCACTCGCCCCGTTGCAGAGGGCGGTTTGGGCTACATGTATTTGGGCGAGTGGAGCGGGCGCGATGGCAACCGCTGCATTGAGTTGGATTTGCTGCGGGCCAATTTGCAGCAGCGCGGTTATTCGGCGGCGCACATTGCGCAGGCGCTGCAAAAGCTGCAGGCCGCCGCCGATGTGACGGGCATTACCCTGTACCAAGCCAACCTGCGCACCTACCAACTGTTGCGCTACGGTGTGCCTGTGCAAGTGGCCGCAGGGGCTGCACACGAAACGGTGCACCTGATTGACTGGGCCAAGCCCGATGCCAACGACTTTGGCCTGGCTGAAGAGGTCACGCTGAAAAATTCATACGTGGGCGGGCACGAGCGCCGCCCCGACATCGTGCTGTATATCAACGGCATCGCCGTGGTGGTGCTAGAGCTCAAGCGTGGTTCGGTTGAGGTGGCAGAGGGTATTCGCCAGCTCATCACCAACCAAGAGGCCATCTTTAATCAAAGCTTTTTTAGCACGGTGCAGCTGACCTTGGCAGGTAACGACTCGCAGGGCTTGCGTTATGGCACGGCGGGTACGCCCGAGAAGTTTTATGTGGAGTGGAAACACCACCACGCAGGTGAGGTGGTGGCAGGCAGCTTGCTGGACGAACCACTGGCACAGCTGTGCGACAAGACACGCTTGCTGGACCTGATGCGCAACTTTGTGGTGTTTGATGCAGGCCAAAAGAAAGTGCCGCGCTTGCACCAATACGAAGGTGTGAAGGCCGCGCAAGAGCGCATTAAAAAGCGTGAGGGCGGTGTCATTTGGCACACGCAAGGCAGCGGCAAAAGCATTTTGATGGTGCTGATTGCCAAATGGTTGCTAGAGCACGACCCCGATGCCCGCGTGTTAGTGGTGACCGATCGTGACGAGCTGGACAAACAAATCGAAGGCGTGATGAAGAACGCTGGGGTGATTGGCGCTGATTCGCCATCGCCACGCATTACCAGCCGCCGCGAGCTGGTGGACAAGCTGGCTCAGCCTGCGCCACGTTTGTTGTGCGCTTTGATTCACAAGTTTGATGCCGCCGATCTCAAAGGCGACCCACCACCTGTGAATGGCCGCTTTTATGTGTTTGTAGACGAATGCCATCGCACCCAAGGCGGCGACATGAACAAGCAGATGAAGCGCTGGCTGTCGCAAGCTGTGTTCATCGGTTTTACAGGCACGCCGCTGCTGCGCAAAGACAAGCAAACCACACGCGATGTGTTTGGTACCTACATCCACACCTACAAGTTTCACCAAGCGGTGGAAGACAAAGTGGTGCTGGACCTGAAATACGAAGCCCGCACCGTGCCCCAGCAGCTGACCAACAAAAAGGCGGTGGACGATTGGTTTGAAACCAAGACCCGTGGGCTGAACAATTACAAAAAGTCAGAGTTACGCCGTCACTGGGCGACCATGGAAAGCCTGATGAGCGCGGGCGAGCGCAAGGGGCGCATCGTGGCCGACATCATTCACGATTTTGGCGTGAAGCCCCGCTTAGACAACAACCGAGGCACGGCCATTTTGGTGGCGGCGAGCATCTACGATGCTTGCCACTATTTGCGCTTATTCCGAAACACGCCGTTTGGCGCGTACTGCGGCATCGTGACGTCTTACGAGCCCAACCACAACAGCATTTCGCGTGAGCCACCCAACAGCGACGAGCGCTACAAGTTCGACACCTACACCCAGCATGTGCTGGCCAAAGGGCAAACGACCAAGCAGTACGAAGACGAGATGAAGCGCCGCTTCATCGAAGAGCCAGCCAACTTGAAGCTGCTGATTGTGGTGAGTAAGCTGCTCACGGGCTTTGATGCGCCTAGCTGCACCTACATTTATCTGGACAACGAACTGCGGGACCACAACCTGTTTCAGGCCATTTGCCGCACCAACCGTTTGGATGGTGAAGACAAAGACTACGGCCACATCGTGGACTACAAAGAGCTGTTCCAGAACGTGCAAAACGCGATTGCGGTCTACACGTCTGATGAGCTCGATATTGACGACACCGATGGCGACGATGGCAATGTGATCGTGAAAGACTGGCTCAAAGAGGGCAAGCAAAAACTGGACGCCGCACGCGAAGCGCTGAGCTATTTGTGTGCGCCCGTATCTGCACCCAAGCAGATTGAGCAGTTCATTCACTATTTCTGTGGCGGTGCCAGCGACCCCGAGGTGCTGACCAACACCGAGCCGCTGCGCATCACGTTTTACAAGTCGGTGTCCACCTTTGTGCGTGCGTATGCCGATTTGGCGCAAAACTTGTCCGAAGCGGGCTATTCGTCAGTTGATGCACAGGCCTTGCAAATGGAGGCGAATTTTTATGTCGAAGTGCGTGAGGCTATCAAAATGCACTCGGGCGAAGAATTTGATATCAAGCCTTACGAGGCCGATATGCGTCACTTGATCAACACCTACATTCAAGCTGATTCGGCCCACATGTTGGGTGATCTCGAAACTTTGTCGTTGACCGACTTGATCATCAAAACCGGTATTCATGATGCAATTGCGCAAAAGCTCAATGCGAAGAAAAACATGTCTCGCAAGTCGATTGCTGAGGGCATCATCAACAACGTGCGCAAAACGATCATTCGAGATCGACTGACTGACCCGCGTTTTTACGATGAGATGTCGAAGCTGTTGGACGATTTGATCAAGCAAAAGCGCGACGACACTGAGGCTTATGAAGAGTTCTTGCGCAACGCCGAGGTGTTGGTGAAGAAGCTGGTTCAAGGCCACCCTGACGCTGGCGTACCGAAGGCGCTGAAAGGCAATCGTGAAGCTATAACCCTCTACAACAACTTGATGGGTATCGTGGCCTCTGAGGTAGAGGGGCAAGCAATGGCTGAAACCAAAACCGCTTACGGTGATGAGCATTTGCAGTTAGCTTTGAAGTTGGACAAAGCCATCAAAGCTGAGGCGCCCGCTGGCTGGAAAGGTGACGAGGTTAAAGAGCGCGTGGTGCAAAACCTGATTCACAAAGCACTTGGCAAAAGCCGTGAAGCCACGTTGGCGGTGTTTGAGCTGGTTAAGAACCAACCAGGTTACTGATGAGTAGCGTGATTGAGTTGGGTGACCTCACGATTTCGATGGCGTTTAAAGCCATCAAGAATGTGCACCTGACGGTATTGCCGCCAGAGGGCAAAGTCACGCTGGTGGCTCCGCTAGGCACACGCCCCGAAGTGGCGCGTGCTTACGCTATTACCAAGCTGCAGTGGATAAGGCAACAGCAAGCGATGCTCAATGCCCAAGCACGCGAAACCCCACGTCAATTCATCGAACGTGAGACGCACCATGTCTGGGGTCGCCGCTATTTGATGACAGTGGTTGAAGCGAATGTAAAGCCGCATGTCAAGCTAGATCACAAGCGTATGACCCTCACTGTCAGGCCTGGACATGATTCGACAAAACGGTTAAAGGTGATGCATGAATGGCACAAGTCGCTGCTGCATGCATTGGTGCCTAAGCTGATTGCTAAGTGGGAGCCTAGGCTCGGCGTGAAGGTGTCAGGCTACTTTTTGCAGCGTATGAAAACCAAGTGGGGCAGCTGCAACCACCAAGCGGGCAATATTCGCCTCAACACTGAGCTGGTGAAAAAGCCCAAGGAATTGGTGGAATACGTGGTGGTCCATGAGATGGCCCATTTGCTAGAGCCCACACACAGCGAACGGTTTGTTGCGTTGCTTGATCAGCATTGGCCACATTGGCGCGAATGTCGCGCTGAGTTAAACGCTTTACCGTTGGGGTTTGAAGGCTGGCGGGAGTGAGACCTGCGTCCATTGATGCAGTGCATCTTCAATAGAAGTGGTGCAACGAGCTAGTCCCAAAGCTTGCGCCGCAAGGTTTAAAGTTTGTAGCGGATCACTCAAATCCAACGCCTCAGCCCCGTTTTGTTTGCTGAGTTTTTCTCCGTTCTCGCCCAGCACCAGCGGCGTGTGCATGTAGCTCGGTGTGGGCAAGCCCAATGCGTGTTGCAACACGATTTGTCGTGCAGTGTTGTCGGTCAAGTCTTCACCGCGCACGATGTGGGTGATGCCTTGTGCGGCATCGTCTACCACCACAGCAAGTTGGTAAGCCCATAGGCCGTCGGCACGGCGCAGCACGAAGTCGCCCACT
>JACCDT010318669.1_pt1 | contig 13053 bp, 6 predicted proteins | sample 7446291 | NCBI WGS metagenome assembly JACCDT01 (sample SAMN15323446, study PRJNA562643) | freshwater metagenome | isolation source: river surface water | place: USA:Blue River Watershed | collected 2017-08-17
GGGGATCACGCCATCGGCCACCAGGAAGGCGGTGGCGCGCAGGTGGTCGGCAATCACGCGCAGGCTGGGGCTGTGCAGATCGGTGCAACCGGTCTCGCGCGCAGCCGCGCCGATCAGGGCCTCGAACAGATCGATCTCGTAGTTGCTGTGCACGCCCTGCAAGATGGCCGCCAGGCGCTCCAGGCCCATGCCGGTGTCCACGCAAGGCGCGGGCAGCGGGGTGACCGAGCCGTCCTCGTGCATCTCGAACTGCCTGAACCCGTTGTCCCAGAGCTCGATGAGGCGGTCGCCGTCCTCGTCCGGGCTGCCGGGGGGGCCGCCAGGGATGTGCGGGCCGTGGTCGTAGAAGATCTCCGAGCAGGGGCCGCAGGGGCCGGTGTCGGCCATCATCCAGAAGTTGTCGCTCTTGTAGCGGCCACCCTTGTTGTCGCCAATGCGGATCACACGCTCGGGGGGCAGGCCGATCTCCTGGGTCCAGATCTGGTAGGCCTCATCGTCCTCGGCGTACACCGTGGCCAGCAGGCGCTCGGGCGGCAGCTTGTAGACCTCGGTCAGCAGCTCCCAGGCCCACTTGAGCGACTCGCGCTTGAAGTAGTCGCCAAACGACCAGTTGCCCAGCATCTCGAAGAAGGTGTGGTGGCGGGCGGTGTAGCCCACGTTCTCCAGGTCGTTGTGCTTGCCACCGGCGCGCAGGCAGGCCTGCACCGAGGCGGCACGCACATAGCTGCGCTTGTCGGTGCCCAGGAAGACATCCTTGAACTGGACCATGCCCGAGTTGGTGAACATCAAGGTCGGGTCATTGCCCGGCACCAAGGGGCTGGAGGCGACCACGGTATGGCTTTTGGAGGCAAAAAAGTCCAGAAAGGTGCGCCGAATGTCGGCGACGCTGAAACGGGTGCTCATGGTGTTGCTGCGGTAGGTGGTGGCCGGACCCCTGTCTGGCCAAACGCGCTATTTTCGCAAATTGCGCGGCCTCCTGGAAAAACAGGCCGCAAACCCGTTTTGGCCCCCCCTCGGGCCGGTGCACAATGCGCCCATGAACGCGACCCAAGACCTTCACCTGAGCGGGCAGCATGTGCAGCTGGTGCCCCTGGCCCCCGAGCACCACGATGCGATGGTGGCGGCGGTGCAGGACGGCGAACTCTGGCGCCTGTGGTACACCGCCATCCCCCACCCGGACAGCATGGCCGCCGAAATCGAGCGGCGCCTGGCGCTGCGCCGCCAGGGCAGCATGATGCCGTTTGCGGTGCTGGACGCGCAGGGCCAGGTGGCGGGCATGACCACCTACATGAACATCGACGCGGCCAACCAGCGCCTGGAAATCGGCTCGACCTGGTACCGCCGCTCGGTGCAGCGCACCGCCTTGAACACCGAGGCCAAGCGCCTGCTGCTGGCGCATGCCTTCGAGGCCCTGGGCTGCATCGCGGTCGAGTTCCGCACCCACTGGTTCAACCACGCCAGCCGCCGCGGCATCGAGCGCCTGGGGGCCAAGCTCGACGGCGTGCTGCGCGCGCACCAGATCAACCGCCACCCCGATGCGCCCAACACCTTGCGCGACACCTGTGTTTACAGCATCGTCGCGACCGAGTGGCCCAGCGTCAAGGCGCACCTGGACTTTCAGCTGCGCCGCCCGCGCGCCTGATCCCTGCCCACCTCGCCCAGGCGACAGCAGGGCCGAACGCAAACGCTTAGACTCGTCATTTTTCACCCCTATCTCCCCTGCCCCATGGACATGAACAGCTCCCCCCTGGCCCTGCTCAAAGACCCCAGCCTGCTCAAGACCGACGCCCTGATCAACGGGCAGTGGGTGGGCGCCAGCCAGCGCTTTGCGGTGCTGGACCCAGCCACCGGGCTTCAACTGGCCGAGGTGGCCAATCTGGGCGCGGCCGATGCCGAGGCGGCCATTGCCGCCGCCGACGCCGCCTGGCCCGCCTGGCGCCAGAAAACCGCCAAGGAGCGCAGCATCCTGATGCGCCGCTGGTTTGACCTCTTGATGGCGCACCAGGAAGACCTGGCCCGCATGATGACGGCCGAGAACGGCAAGCCGCTGGCCGAGTCACGCGGCGAGGTGGCCTACGGCGCGAGCTTTGTCGAGTGGTTTGCCGAAGAGGCCAAGCGCATCAATGGCGAGACCCTGCCGCAGTTTGACAACAACCGCCGCCTGATGGTGATCCGCCAGCCCATTGGCGTGTGCGCCGCCATCACGCCCTGGAACTTCCCCCTGGCCATGATCACCCGCAAGGTCGCCCCAGCGATTGCAGCGGGCTGCCCGGTGGTCATCAAGCCCGCCGAACAAACCCCGCTGACCGCCCTGGCCGCAGCCGAGCTGGCGATCCGCGCGGGCATTCCGGCCGGCGTGATCAACGTCATCACCGCCGATGCCGCGCACAGCATCGACATTGGCAAGGTGCTTTGCGCCAGCCCCACCGTGCGCCACATCAGCTTCACCGGCAGCACCGAGGTGGGCCGCATCCTGATGGCGCAGTCCTCGCCCACGGTCAAGAAAATGTCGCTGGAGCTGGGTGGTAACGCGCCCTTCATCGTCTTTGACGACGCCGACATCGACAGCGCGGTCGAGGGTGCATTTGCCAGCAAGTACCGCAACGCCGGCCAGACCTGCGTCTGCTCCAACCGCATCTATGTGCAGGACGGCGTTTACGAGACCTTTGTGCAAAAGTTTGCCGCCAAGGTGCGCACCGCCAAGGTGGGCAATGGCTTTGACGAGAGCGTCAACCAGGGCCCGCTGATCGAGCCCTCGGCGGTCGAGAAGGTCGAGCGCCATGTGCAGGACGCGGTGGCCAAGGGCGCGCGCGTGCTCACGGGGGGCAAGCGCCTGGGCGGCCAGTTCTTCGAGCCCACGGTGGTGGCCGATGCCACCGCCGACATGGTCTGCGCCACCGAAGAGACCTTTGGCCCCTTCGCGCCCATCTTCCGCTTCAAGACCGAGCAAGAGGCCATCGACGCGGCCAACCACACCATTTTTGGCCTGGCGAGCTACTTCTACAGCCGCGACGTGGGCCGGATCTTCCGGGTCAGCGAGGCGCTGGAGTACGGCATGGTGGGCATCAACGTGGGCATTCTGGCGACCGAGCACGTGCCCTTTGGCGGCGTCAAGCAGTCGGGCCTGGGCCGCGAAGGCTCGCACCACGGCATCGATGACTATGTCGAGATCAAGTACCTCTGTTTGGGCGATATCCTGAAGTAAACTATCGCTCTCCTGCGGGCGTCGTTCAATGGCAGGACCTGAGCTTCCCAAGCTCAAGACGTGGGTTCGATTCCCATCGCCCGCTCCAGATCCCGAAGTCCCTGTCCGCCCTGGCGGCCAGGGACTTTTGCTTGGTGCGGCCCTGGCCGGGCGCCGGGCCTACAGCCCCAGCACCAGCTTGTCACCCCGGGCGCGGGAGCAGCAGGCCATCATGCGCGCGCCGCCAGCGCGCTCGGCGCGGGTGAGCACCTTGTCGCGGTGATCGATCTCGCCCGCCAGCACCTGCACCTCGCAGGTGCCGCACAGGCCTTCGCCGCAGTCGCAGGGCACGTCGATGCCGGCGGCGCTCAGCGCCTGCCACAGGGTGCGGTCGGGCGGCACCGGCACCTGCAGGCCCGAGTGGCGCAGCTCGGCCACAAACCCACGCTCACGACTGGGGTCCAGCGCGCCGGCCTCGGCATGGAAATGCTCCACATGCAACACGCCCTCGGGCCAGCGCTCGGCCAGGGCCTGCAACTCGTCGATCAGGCGCTGCGGCCCGCAGGCGTAGACGCGGGTCTGCGCGTCCACCTGCGCCTGGGCCATCACGGCAGGCAGGTCCATGCGCTGGCCCTCCTCGCGCACATGCCAGCACAGGGCTGGGCCATGCGTGGCCTGCAAGCGCTCGCGCATGGCGATGCGGGCGCGGCTGCGGGCCGCCACATGCAAGGTGTAGGGCTTGCCCAGCGCGCGCAAGCGATCGGCCATGGCCAGCAGCGGGGTGATGCCGATGCCGCCGGCCACCAGCACATAGCGCTGCGCGCCCTCGTCGAGTTTGAACAGATTGCGCGGCCCGGCCAGTTGCAGGGTCTGGCCCACGGCCAGCGAGTCGCAAAAAAAGCGTGAGCCCCCACGGCCCTCGGCCTCGCGCTGGATCACGACCTGCAGCCGGTCGCGTTGTTCGGGCCGACCGCACAGCGAGTATTTGCGCCGATAGCCGCCGGCCAACAGGTCCACATGCGCACCGGCGCTCCACTCGGGCAAGGGCTGGCCGCTGGGGTCGGCCAGCACCAGGCGCACCAGGTCCTCGCCCTCTGACGCGCGTTCGATCACCTGCACCGTGCGGGTGATCGAGTCGCGCGGCGGGGGACCGATGTAAAACGGTGGCAAGGGCGCGGCCTTGGCCTGCTGGCGTTCAGGGTTTTGCGCGGGATCCCACTCGACCCACAGCGACGAGGGGCCGCGAAACGAGGTGTTGGGCAAAAAGTCCAGCGTCTGCCCCGGCACCAGGCGCATGTGCGGCAGGCGCTGGGTGAACTCCTCAAGGAACACGCGCATCTGCATGCGGCCAATGTTCTTGCCCATGCACTGGTGCGCCCCATAGCCAAAGGTCAGGTGCTCGGCCGCGCTGTCGCGGTACACGTCCACCCACTCGGGCTGCTCGAAATGGCGCGGGTCAAAATTGGCCGAGGCCATCACCAGCAGCAGCTTGCTGCCCTTGGGAATGGCCACGCCCCCCACCACCGCATCGTCGGTGGCAATGCGGCGCCAGGCAATGATGGAGCCGGCCACGCGCAGGCACTCCTCCACCGCATTCGGGATCAAGGCGGGATTGCCGCACAGCGCGTCCCAGGCCGAGCGCTGCGACAGGAGGGTCATGAAGGCGTTGGCGGTGGCGTTCGAGGTGGTCTCGTGCGCGGCCGCCAAAATGGCCATCATCATCGAGCGCAGGTAGGACAGGGTGACGATGTCGGGATGGCGGTGGTGCTCGCGGATGCTCTCGTACATCCAGCCCTGGCCGTCGGGCTGGGCCATCATGTCGTCCAGAATGCGCTGCGCGGTCTGCCAGAAACGCCCCACGTTCTCGGCAATCGCCAGCTGTTCGGTGGGGCTGGGCCGCCCCCAGGTGTTGAGGGTGTGCGCCACCGCAAACTGGCGCAGCTGCTCGGCGCCATCGTCGGGCACGCCCAAAAATTTAAGCGCGATGTTGAGCGGGATCTCGTAGAACATCTCGCCCACCAGATCGGCCCGCCCCTGGTCGATGAAGCGGTCCATGTACTGGCGTGCCAGCTGCCGCACCATGGGCTCAAAGCCCATCAGGCGCTCGGGCAGGAACGCGTCCATCAGCAGGCGCCGGCGCGCCATGTGGTCGGGCTCGTCCTCGTTGACCATGGTGCGGTTCATGGCAAAGCCGTAGCGGGCCAGCACCGCCATCACCTCGGGCGTGGCCGGGGTGATTTTTTCCAGCGCAATCGAGGGCGAGAACAAGAGGTGATCGCGAAACACCGCCTTCACATCCTCGTAGCGCGTGACCACCCAGTAGCCCAGCTGCGGGCTCCAGAACACCGGTTCCTGCTCGCGCGCCCAGGCCAGGTAGGCACCGGGGTCTTGCAGATAGGCCCCATCAAAAGGGTTGAAGGCCTGTGCCTGCGCGCTCACCGGGCAGCCGGTGGGGCCGCGCAGGGCCTGGTGATCGACCGGGCACACGCCGGCAGGGGTGGAGGCAGCTTGCGTTGGCATGGCCAAATTGTAGGCCGCAGGCGGCCTCGGGCGATGCGTGCCTCAGTGGTTGAGCTGGCCCCAGGCCTTCTCCAGGCGCTTGATGCTGACGGGTTGCGGGGTGCGCAACTCTTGCGCAAAAAAGCTCACGCGCAGCTCCTCGAGCAACCAGCGGAACTCGCGCATGCGCTCGTCCTGCACCCCCTTGCGCTCGGCCACCAGGCGCCAGTAGCGCTGCTCCTGCGGCTTGAGCTCGGCCAGGCGCTGCGCGTCGCGCGCCGGGTCGCTGCGCCACTTGTCCAGGCGCAAGGTGATGGCCTTGAGGTAGCGCGGCAGGTGCTGCAGCTGCGCCCAGGGCGTGCTGGCCACAAAGGTCTTGGGCATCAGGCGCTGCAGCTGCTGGGTGCAGTCGGCCGCGGCCTCGGTGGCCTGCCGGCTGTCCTTGATCTTGCGCAGCGCCGTTGCGTACTCGGCCAGAATGCCCGAGGCCAGGCGCGCGACCTCGTTGGCGATCAGGGTCAGGCGGCCGCGTCCCTCCTCGATGCGCGCTTTGAAGCTGGCCGCGTCGCTGGGCAGCGGGTCCTGCAAAAAGGCGCGCTCCAGGGCCACGTCGATGATCTGCTGGCGCAACTCCTCCTGGCTGCCCAGGGGCATGTAGGCCACCGCCATCTTTTGCAGATCGGGGATGTTTTTTTCGAGGTACTTGAGCGCGTCGCGGATCTGCAGCGCCAACAGCCGCACCAGCCCTTTGCGGTGGCGCGCGGCGGCCACCTCGGGCTCGTCAAAGACCTCGATGCCGACCGCCTCGCCGCGATCGACCAGCGCCGGAAAGCCAATCAGGGTCTGACCGCCCTTGCGGATCTCCATCAGCTCGGGCAACTCGCCAAAGGTCCAGCTGGTGTAGGTCTGCTCGGCCGACAGGGCGGGCGCCGCCGGGGCCGTGGCCGGCGCGCGCTGGCCGCGCGCAGCACGCGGGTCGGCCGGGCTTGGCGCCGATGCCTGCGCCGGCGCTGCGGGCGCGGCCAACTGGCCCTTGATCTGCGCCAGCGCCTGGAAGGCCCCGCGCGCCTGGTGGCCCCATTCGGCCTTGAGCGCGCCCAGGTTGCGGCCCATGCCCAGCTGGCGGCCGTGCTCGTCCACCACGCGCAGGTTCATGAACAGGTGCGCGGGCACCATGTCGAGCTTGAAGTCGGCGCGTTTGACATCCAGGCTGGTCTCCTCGCGCACCACGCGCAGCAGCACATCGGTCAGCGCCCCCTGGCCAAAGCGCTCGGGCACGCGCAAGGCCTCGGCCAGGCGTGCGGCATTCTCGGGCAGGGGCACAAAGCGCGATCGCGGCTTTTGCGGCAGGCTTTTGAGCAAGGCCTGGATCTTGTCCTTGAGCATGCCCGGCACCAGCCATTCGCAGCGCTCCTCGCTCACCTGGTTGAGCACGAACAAGGGCACGGTCACCGTCACGCCGTCGCGCACATCGCCGGGCTCGTGCAGGTAGGTGGCGGCGCAATCCACCCCGCCCAGGCGCACCGTACGTGGAAAGGCCTCGGTGGTGATGCCGGCAGCCTCGTGGCGCATCAGCTCGTCGCGGCTCAGGTGCAGCAGGCGCGGGTTCTGGCGCGAGGCCTCGCGCCACCAGGCCTCAAGCTGGCGCGCATTGCAGACCTCGGCGGGAATCTGCGCGTCGTAAAAGGCAAAGATCAGCTCGTCGTCGACCAGCACGTCCTGGCGGCGCGATTTGTGCTCGAGCTCCTGCACCTTGCGCACCAGGGTCTGGTTGGCGTTCAGAAAGGGCAGGCGCGTCTCCCAGTCGCCGGCCACCAGGGCCTCGCGGATCATCAGCTCGCGCGCGCCCACCGGGTCGATGGTGGCGTATGGGCGGCGGCGACCGCTGTAGATCAGCAGGCCGTACAGCGTGGCCCGCTCGTAGGCCACCGCCTCGCCCGACTTTTTTTCCCAGTGCGGATCGAGCAGCTGTTTTTTGAGCAGGTGCGCCCCCACCTGCTCGACCCACTGCGGCTCGATGGCCGCAATGCCCCGGCCGAACAGGCGCGTGGTCTCGACCAGCTCGGCCACCACGATCCAGCGCCCGGGGCGTTTTTTCAGGTGCGCGCCGGGGTGGCGGTGGAACTTGATGCCGCGTGCGCCCAGGTACACGTCCTCGTCTTCGAGCTTGCAGCCCAGATTGCCCAAGAGGCCCGAGAGCATGGCGCGATGCACCTGCTCGTAGCTGGCCGGCTGCACGTTGGGCTTCCAGCCGTGCTCGGCCACCACGGTCAGCAGCTGGCTGTGCGTGTCGCGCCATTCGCGCACGCGCCGCACATTGATGAAGTTCTGGCGCAGCAGCGACTCGTATTGGCGATTGCTCAGCTTGTGCGCGGGCGCAGCGGCGCCGCCCGCAGCCGCCGCCTCGCCGCCGCGCGCCTGCTGCAGCCAGCGCCACAGGTTCAGGTAGCCCGAGAACTCCGAGCGCTCGTCGTCAAACTTGGCATGCTGCTGATCGGCCTGGGCCTGCGCCTCCAGCGGCCGGTCGCGCACGTCCTGGATGCTGAGCGCGCTGGCAATCACCAGCACCTCCTCAAGCGCCTGCTGTTCGCGCGCGGCCAGGATCATGCGGCCCACGCGCGGGTCCAGCGGCAGGCGCGCCAGCTCGCGCCCGATGGGGGTGAGGTCCAGTTGCTCATCCACCGCGCCCAGCTCGGCCAGCAGCTGGTAGCCGTCGGTGATCGCGCGGCCCGACGGCGCCTCGATAAAGGGAAAGTCCTCGACGGCGCCCAGGTGCAAGGCCTTCATGCGCAGAATGACCCCGGCCAGCGACGAGCGCAGGATCTCGGGGTCGGTAAAGCGCGGTCGGCCGGCAAAGTCCTGCTCGTCGTAGAGGCGGATGCAGATGCCGTTGGCCACCCGGCCGCAGCGGCCCGCACGCTGGTTGGCCGCGGCCTGGCTGATGGGCTCGACCTGCAGCTGCTCGACCTTGCTGCGCAGGCTGTAGCGCTTGACTCGGGCGGTGCCGGTGTCGATCACATAGCGGATCCCTGGCACGGTGAGCGAGGTCTCGGCCACGTTGGTGGCCAGCACGATGCGCCGGCCGTTGGAGGCCTCGAAGACGCGGTCCTGCTCGGCCTGCGAGAGGCGCGCAAACAGCGGCAGCACCTCGGCGCTGCGCGTGTGCGCCTGGTGCGAGAGGTGGCCACGCAAATGGTCGGCGGCCTCGCGGATCTTGCGCTCGCCGGGCAGAAAGACCAGGATGTCGCCGCCCTTGCCGCCCTGCCAGAGCTCGTCCACCGCCTCGGCGATCGCATCGTTCAGGTCGTGGTCGCGCCGCTCCTCGAAGGGGCGCCAGCGCTGCTCGACCGGGAAGGTGCGGCCCGAGACCATCAGCACCGGCGCGGGCCCCTGACGCGAGGCGAAATGGCGCGCAAAGCGGTCGGCGTCGATCGTGGCCGAGGTGACGATGATGCGCAGGTCGGGGCGGCGCGGCAGGATCTGGCGCAGATAGCCCAGCAGGAAATCGATGTTGAGGCTGCGCTCGTGCGCCTCGTCAATGATCAGCGTGTCGTAGGCCTGCAGCAAGGGGTCGGTCTGCGTCTCGGCCAGCAAGATGCCGTCGGTCATCAGCTTGACCGAGGCGTTCTTGCTCAGCCGATCCTGAAAGCGCACCTTGTAGCCCACCACCTCGCCCAGCGGGGTTTGCAGCTCCTGGGCGATGCGCTTGGCCACCGAGCTGGCGGCAATGCGCCGCGGCTGGGTGTGGCCGATCAGGCGCGGGCGTTGCCCGGCGGGTGTGTTCAGGCGCCCCCGTCCCATGGCCAGCGCGATTTTGGGCAGCTGGGTGGTTTTGCCCGAGCCGGTCTCGCCACACACAATCACCACCTGGTGCGCCTGCAAGGCCGCCATGATCTCGGGCACGCGCTGCGAGACGGGCAGCTCGGGCGGGAATTCAATGCGCGGGGCGACAGCGGTCGGGGGCGGAGAATCGGACAAGGGGGAAACTTCGGTCAAAATGGGGACCCTGGATTATCCCCGAGCCTGCCCCCACGCCGCCCGATCGCCCGCTGCCAAAGACCGCCCATGTCCACTGTGTTCAATTTCACCTTTGTGCCCTGGTTCCGCTCCGTGGCGCCCTACATCCACATGCACCGGGGCAAGACCTTTGTGGTGGGCATTGCGGGCGAGGCCATTGCGGCGGGCAAGCTGCCCAATCTGGTGCAGGACCTGGCGCTGATCCAGAGCATGGGCGTGAAGATCGTGCTGGTGCACGGCTTTCGGCCCCAGGTGAACGAGCAGCTGCGCGCCAAGGGCCACGAGCCGCGCTACTCGCACGGCATGCGCATCACCGACGAGGTCTCGCTCGACTGCGCCCAGGAGGCCGCCGGCCAGCTGCGCTACGAGATCGAGGCGGCATTCAGCCAAGGCCTTCCCAACACGCCCATGGCCGGCTCGGCGGTGCGGGTGGTCTCGGGCAACTTCATCACCGCCCGCCCCGTGGGCATTGTCGACGGGGTGGACTTCCAGCACTCGGGGCTGGTGCGCAAGGTTGATGTGCGCGGCATCATGAAGACCCTGGACATGGGCGCGCTGGTGCTGCTCTCGCCCTTTGGCTTCTCGCCCACAGGCGAGGCCTTCAACCTGACCATGGAAGAGGTCGCGACCCGGGTGGCCATTGAGTTGCAGGCCGACAAGCTGATTTTTCTGTCCGAGATCCCGGGCATCCGGATCAAGCCCCTGGAGGCCGAGTCCGACGACAACCCCATCGACACCGAGCTGCCGCTGGCGGCAGCGCGCCAGCTGCTGGCCCAGCTGCCCAGCCCCACCCAGCCCACCGACTCGGCCTTTTACCTGCAGCACTGCGTGCGCGCCTGCGAAGAAGGGGTGGAGCGCTCGCACATCCTGCCTTTTGCGGTGGACGGCGCCTTGCTGCTCGAGATTTATGTGCACGACGGCATCGGCACCATGGTGGTCGACGAGAAACTCGAAGAGCTGCGCGAGGCCACGGCCGACGATGTGGGCGGCATCCTGCAGCTGATCGAGCCCTTCGAGCAGGACGGCACCCTGGTCAAGCGCAGCCGCACCGAGATCGAGCGCGACATCGACCACTACACCATCATCGACCACGACGGCGTGATCTTTGCCTGCGCCGCCCTCTACCCCTATCCGGAAGAGGGCACGGCCGAGATGGCCGCGCTGACCGTCTCGCCGCAGTCGCAAGGCCAGGGCGACGGCGAGAAGGTCTTGCGCCGCATCGAACAGCGCGCCCGCGAGATGGGCCTGTCCAGCATCTTTGTGCTGACCACCCGCACCATGCACTGGTTCATCAAGCGCGGCTTTGTGCCCACCGACCCCGATTGGCTGCCCGAAGCGCGCAAACGCAAGTACAACTGGGACCGGCGCAGCAAGGTGCTGGTGAAGAAACTGTAAGCAAGGGTTTCGGACAAATCCGTTTCTCTAGGGCGCATTGCGGAAAATACGTATGAACACCCTAGGGTATCTGCGGTTCGGAAGCGGTCTGCATTGCGATTAGCATCGCACACGCTTGTTTTGACACGGATTTTCTGGCATGAACACCAACCAACCTCTTCTTCACCCTTCGCGTCGTGACGCCATCAAGTGGGCCGGCGCTGCTGGCCTGGCGGCATCTGGACTGCCCAGCATGGCCCAAAGCGGCTGGCCGAACAAACCCATCCGCTGGATCGTGCCCTTTGCCCCGGGCGGCACCTCCAGCATCGTGGCGCGCACCATCGCCGCAGAACTGACCAAGCAGATGGGCGTGTCCTTTGTGATCGACAACAAGGGCGGCGGCGGCGGCGTGCCGGCCATGCAGGAAATGATGCGCCTGCCGGCCGACGGCTACACCATTGTCATGAGCCACATCGGCCTGATGGCGGTCAACCCGCTCATCTACCCGGACAGCGGATACGACGTCAACAAGGACTTTGTGCCGGTCACGCTGCTCTCGCGCGTGCCCAGCCTGTTTGTGGTGCACAAGGACGTGCCCGCGCGCAACGTCAAGGAACTGGTGGCCTTCATCAAGTCCCGCCCGGGTCGCCTCAACTACGCGTCGGCGGGCAATGCCAGCGCCGGCCACCTGGCCATGGAGGCCTTCAAGCTGGCCACCGGCACTTTCATCACCCACATCCCCTACCGTGGCACCGGCCCGGCGCTGACGGATGTGCTGGCGGGGCGCATCGAGCTGTTCTCGGCCGGCACCCCGGCGCTGCTGCCCCACATCAAGAGCGGCGCCCTGCGCTGCATCGCGGTGGGCACGCGCCAGCGCATTCCGGTGCTGCCCGATGTGCCGACCATGGCCGAGAGCGGCTACCCCAACTTCGAGACGGTGCAGTGGTACGGCATCCATGCGCGTGCTGGCACGCCGCAAGAGATCGTCACCCGTCTGCAGCAGGAATGCGCCAAGGCCATGCTGTCGGCCGAGGTCAAGTCCAAGTACGAGGCCGAAAGCGCCATTGCCGGCGGTGGCCCCAGCAGCGAATATGCCGCCTTTGTGAGCGCCGAACAGGCACGCTGGAAAGAGGTGGTGATCAAGGCGCAGATCAAGCCGGCTTGACACCCACCTGTCCCTGTCAGTTATGATCTGACCATGCGCTCGGATGTCCGTTTCTTCTCGATACCTCAGGTCCTCAAAACGACCTGAGCGAGGCATGCTGCGCCCGCTCAAGCGGGCGTAGCTCAACGGTAGAGCGGCCTCTTTATAAGGGGTTGACCTGGGTTCGATTCCCAGCGTCCGCACCACCCACACCCCCTGGACACGACCATGGCGACCGGCCCAAAGGCCTGGTCGCCATTTTTTTCATCCGGTGATGGTGCCCGCCTGGCGCGCGCAATTGGGGGGCGGCCCAGAAAGTTCAGGCCATGGGTGTCACATGACCTGATCCATGTGCTGATGCAGGCCCCCGATCCTGCCCGAGGAGGGGGTTCAAGCGGTCAGCGCGAGCGCAGCGCGCGCCAGGCCAGGCACAGGGCCAACAGGCCAAAGCCCACAAAGCCCACAAAGGACCAGTTGGCGATGGTGCCGCCCAGAAAGGTCCAGTCCACCTTGCTGCAGTCGCCGCTGCCCCGAAAAATCATGGGAATGGCGCGACCAATCGGGAAGTTCTCGATCATGCCGTAGAAGTCGCGGCCGCAGCTGACCACCTCGGGCGGGTACCACTGCAGCCAGCTCTGGCGCGCAGCCACAAAGGCGCCACCGGCCGCCTTGGCGAGCAGGGCGAAGACCCAGAACAGCTGCCAGCCCGAACGCCTTGCCAGCGAGCCCAGCAGCGCCGTGACCAGCACCCCGATGAGCGCATAGCGCTGCACGATGCACATGGCACAGGGCTCGAGGCCCACGACATGCTGCAGGTACAGGCCAAACAAGAGCA
>JACCDT010340108.1_pt1 | contig 13047 bp, 11 predicted proteins | sample 7446291 | NCBI WGS metagenome assembly JACCDT01 (sample SAMN15323446, study PRJNA562643) | freshwater metagenome | isolation source: river surface water | place: USA:Blue River Watershed | collected 2017-08-17
CAGGCCCAGGTTGTTGATAGCGTGCTTGAGAGCATTGGCGCACAGGCAGCACCCGCCGACGACATCGACGCCATGTTTGACGAGGTGCTGGCGGAAGTAACCGGGAAGCCGAAGAAGGAAGCTCGACAAGAGCTTTTTGCCGAACTGCGCGAGAGACTTGGTAAGCTGAGTGACCGCGCCCTTGATGCCGGGGGTGGCTCTGAGGCCGGAAGGATTCGCGGATTCACGCATGGCATGTCCTTTGAGGACTCGATAATAACCCGCGAATGGGTTGACGACGTTGTCGCTGAAAGAGAGAAAATTGTCCGGAGACTAGAAAAGAAGGCCGGAATCAAGGCTGAGCCAGTCGAGCAGGGGCGCACCGCTGGCCAAGCCGCCGTCGGAGCCGCCAAGAACACCGGCATGGCTCTGGGCGAAGCCATTGACGGTCTAGGCAAACTATTCGGCGGGAATGGTCGCTTCAGTTCCGGTCTGACCTTCGACAAGGACACCTACGAAAAGGCCAAGCCGTACTTCATTGCCGCCATTTCCCACCTGAGAGCGGCAGGCAGCGACCTGCGCGAAGCGATGCAGGCCGTGGTGAAGATGGTGGTGGATCGGTTTGGCGCTGAAACCGCACAGAACATGAAGCCGTATGTGGTCCAGTTCATTTCCGATGTGCGGGACGGGAAGATTGGCGACAATGCAGTTGGCGATTCTGCCGGGAAAAGCCTGACAGATACTCTGTACCAGCGCCTTAAAAACGGGACGCTTCCCAAGGACAACAACGGGCTTCGCAAACTGGTTGCTGACTTTGATGGCGGCGAAGTGGACAACGCGCGCCTCAAGGTTGCCCAAGAGAACCTTGAAGCCGCTATTGTCATGTACTCCCGCGACATCGCCGCTGCCGGCGGAACTGACAAGGAAATCTTCAGCAAGCTGCTGGATGTGTACTCATCTCAGCCCAACCTGAACATCCGCACCAGCACCAGCATGGAGAATCAGGCGTACAGCACTCCGGCGCCCCTTGCGTTCCTCGCCTCCCGTCTGGCCGGTATCAATGGCGGAACGGTGGTTCTTGAGCCTACAGCAGGCACAGGGATGCTCCTGATTGGAGCCGATCCCAAGAACTCCTATGCGAACGAGCTTAACCCGGATCGCGCCGACATCCTTCGCGCCCAGGGATTCAATCCGACCACCAATGATGCAGCTACTGAGGTGCTTGTCCCTGCCGGTAAAAAGGTTGATGCTGTCATTACCAATCCGCCGTTTGGGTCCGTCAAGGACGCGAATGGGAAGGCGACAAAGGTTTCCGTGGACGGCTACAGGATTGGGAAGATTGACCACCTGATTGCTGCCCGCGCACTCGACTCGCTGCGAGGGAATGGGAAGGCTACGCTTATCATTGGCGCGGACAAGGTAGCCGGCGGCGTCAGCACTGATGACAGAATCTTCTTCAATTGGCTGTACAGTCACTATAATGTTACTGGACACTTTGAGATTGATGGCGACCTGTACAGGCGCCAGGGTGCTGGGTGGCCGGTCCGTGTCATCACCATCAATGGCCGTGGAAGGTCTTCAAACGTAAGCCCTATGCCTGGAACAATCCAGCGCGTAAACAACTGGAGTGAGGTCTATGACCAGTACAGTCAAGTATTGGGCGCCCAGAACAGTGGAACCGAATCTGGTGTCGTTACTGGCGGTGAAAGTGCCGGGCAGTCAGGAAATGACGCCACAACTGCACAGAATACTGATGGACAAGAAGGTGGAGGAGTTGTTCGGAAAGGAAACGGAACAAAGGGCAAGAGCGGACCTTCAAATGTCGGAGGAACATCTGCCGGAACTGTTCGCAATCAGCAAAAGGGAGCCTCCGAAAAACTGGCCGACAGCAGTAATGTTCAGCGACCAGATGAACGCACTAATGCACAGGATCAACTGGAGCCAGGAGACAAGCGGGGAGTCGCTCCCGCAGGACGAAATCCGGGAAATGCTAGAGGATCAGACGCTGCAAAGTCTGCTGGAGGCGCTTTAGTCGATGCGGACAACGCCTTCCAGACCAAATACATCCCGCGCTCGGCGCGCAAGGATGATGGCGTTCTTGTCCCCATCAACATGGCCCAGCCGACACAGGACTCGCTGTCCGTCCTGGAGGATGCTGTTGGAGATATTGACCAGTATGCAGCCGATGAGCTTGGGTATGAATCCATTGAAGACCTGCATGATGCTCTTATGGGCCTTCAGGTTGACTCAGTGGCGTCAGCTATCTACCAGATCAAGGAGCGCGGGAAGGGCGTAATCATTGCCGACCAAACCGGCATTGGGAAGGGCCGGCAGGCGGCGGCCATCATCAGGTGGTCGCACCTGAACGGGTATATCCCGGTATTCGTTACGGTAAAGCCGTCGTTGTTCACGGACATGTACAATGACCTTGCTGATATTGGCTCCAATGACATTGAGCCGTTTATCGTGAACCTGGATGAGTGGATTTCCAGCCATTCCGGGGACCGCATGTTCACGAACAAGAAGAACACCCACGGCAAGACCCTTCAAAAAATTGCAAATACCGGCATCATTCCTGAAGGCCGAAATGCAATTTTTGTGACGTACTCCCAAATCAACAAGGACAATGTTCAACGCAATGTCCTAAACGCAGTATCCCCGAACGCTGTATTCATCCTCGATGAGTCGCATAACGCTGGCGGCGAGTCTGGAACGGGCGACTTCATCCGCTCAGTTATTGCGACTGCCAAGGGCGTAACCTACCTGTCGGCAACATTTGCCAAGCGCCCCGACAACATACCGCTCTACTTCCGCACTGACATTGGCGATGCCATTGGCGATGGCGGGAACCTCATGTCGGCAATGGAGAGCGGCGGCCTCCCGCTCCAGACGGTCGTATCGAACAACCTGGTGAGCGCCGGCCAGATGTTCAGGCGTGAGCGCAGCTATGATGGCGTGAATATCGACACCATCATCGACACTGAAAACCGTGAGGCTCACGAAAAGTTGTCGGATGCAGTGACGGAAGCGTTGCGCCAAATCGTTGCCGCTGACCGCGCCTTCCATGACGGGTATGTTCGCAACCTGAAGCAGGAGATGAAGGCTCTCGGAAGCAGTGTTGAGGATTCTGCCGGAAACAACGCATCTGAATCCGTGGACCATAGTGAATTCTCAAGCGTCGTCCATAACTTCATTCGCCAGATGCTGCTTGGAATGAAGGCAGACACCGCGGCTAACGAGGCGATTGCTGCAATCAAGCGTGGCGACAAGCCGCTGCTTGCTCTTGAGAATACAATGGGCAGCTTCCTGAACGAGTACGCTGCAAACAACAACCTCTCCCCCGGTCAAAGCCTGGGTGATTTTGACTACCGGACCGTCCTTTCCCGCGCCCTTGATAAGTCGCGGTACATTATTTACAAGGACGACAAGGGGAACAAGGAAAAGCAGTATATTCCGCTTGATGATCTTGACTCCAAAACCCGTGATGCCTATGACCTGGCCCAAAGCGTAATTGATGGCCTCGACATTGACATCCCTGTTTCCCCTCTTGACTGGATGAGATACCGCATCGAGGACGCAGGCTACACCGTTGCGGAAATCACCGGGCGCCAGCTGGCTGTTGATTATTCAAAGGCTCAACCGGTGCTTACCCATGTCCCTGAATCAGAGCGCATGGACAAGGTTAATACCACCCGCATGTTCAATGACGGCCGCCTGGATGCAATCATCCTGAACGTGGCCGGATCGACCGGGATCAGCCTCCACGCATCTGAAAAGTTCAAGGACCAGCGCAAGCGCCACATGATTGTTGTGCAGCCTGCGCAGGACATTAACATCTTCATGCAGATGCTTGGGCGTATCCACCGCACCGGCCAGGTAAGACTGCCTTCCTATGCGATCCTGAACGCCGATCTTCCCACTGAAAAGCGCCCGACGGCGCTGCTCAATAAAAAGATGAAGTCGCTGAACGCGAATACATCAAGCAACACCGAGTCGGCAACGTCCATCAAGTCGCAGGATATGCTCAACAAGTACGGCGACCAAGTGATTGGAAACTATCTGGCTGAACACCCTGAACTTGCGATGGAGATTGATGCGCATGTTGATGAGGATGGTGTTGGCAAAGTTGACCTTTCGCGGACTGTGACCGGAAGAATGGCGCTCATGCCGGTTTCTGAGCAGAAGGATTTCTACACCGAAGTTGAGGACCAGTACAACAACCTCATCGAGTACCTGAACGAAACAAACCAAAACGAACTGGAGCCGCGCACCTTCGATTTTGAGGCTGAAGTCATCGAGGAAGTCACGCTCGTCGAGGCAACCGACCCCACTTCCCCGTTCGGCCGGGAGGCCATCTACGGAGAATACAAGATCAAGGCCCAGGGAAAGCAGATGACGCCGGATGAGGTAAAGTCCGAGTACATGAAGCGCCTTTCCGGAAAGACTGGGGATGGGTTTGCCAGTGATATGGTCAATGAGCTTCTGGATAAATATGCGGCGCAGTTTAACGCCTTCAGGAAGTCGCTTGGCATTGGGAAGACGTTCGACGCCGATAAATATGAGGCGTGGCTGAAGCGGGAGGTTGGTTACGGCGCCGAGGGTTCGCCATCGCGTGTGTTTGTGGAAAGAGAGGTAAAGCGCGCAGCTGACGCTTATGCTGCCGGAAATACACCGGCTGATTTCACAGGGAAGGACGTTCGTACCGAGGAGACAAAAAAAGGCATTAGCTTCATCGAGGACCATGAGATTGGGTCCGTATGGCGCGTGGATATCAATGGCGATGTTTACAATGCCGTAATCACCAACGTCCGCAACACCCACAATGGTGTTGGAAACCCGTTCAGCATGAGCAAGATTCAGGTGACTCTTGCTGTTAACGGCCCCATCCGCACCATCACAATCCCGGCATCTCAATGGGGCAAGGTTGAGGTGTCAAAGCTCTATATCGGCTGGGGGCTGACCATTGATGGTCTGTTCCGCGACCAGGTTGAGGGTAGTGGCAAAGCTAAGATTGTTACGGGCAACCTGCTGGCTGCTTACGGCGAACTGAAGGACACGAAGGGAACCATCATCAACTTCACCAAGAAGGATGGTTCCATTGCTCAGGGCATCCTGCTGCCCCGTAAGTTTGACTTCAAGGAGAACACGCGCGGCGACTTCATGTTCCGCACTGCAGCTGATGCGTTCAAGTTCCTGAGCCAGAGCCGTGATGCCAACGTGGCGCGGTTCGGCATCACATCGCGGGACGCTGCCATCCGGGTAACGCCGGTTGGCGACGGAATCAGGATTATTGTTCCCAAGAGCAAGGCCCGTGGCGGTAAGTATTTCCTCGACAAGAAGCTGATTGCAATGGTTGGGGATTTTGTCTCTGGCGGCAATGTTATGGTCGTTCGCGTGAATGGGGCGAAGGCTTCTGAAGAAGCAATCAAGTACCTGATGATCAAGTCCCCGCTCTACGCCATACCGAGTCTTGCGGAGGAGGCAAGAAGCGTCCTTGGACTGCCGCCGGCAGAGGCCAAGTTCAGTGTTGGCGAAGGTTCCGGCCCCGCCCTCACCACCACCTCCGCCCGCGAAATCCTCACCGCCGACACTGTCCTGTCCAAGGCCGCGCCGTTCATCGAGGTAAAGAACAGCCGGGATGGTGTGCCGGCTGGTGCGGATGTCATCGGTGCCGAGGGTTATTACCATAATGGTAAGGTCACGCTCTTTGCTGACAACATCAAGGCCACCCCCACCCAGACCGCCGAGGAGCGCCTGAAGTGGGTAGCTTTCCACGAAGTCACCCACCGGGGCGTAGCGAACCTGGCCGAGTCGAAGGAGTACATGGCCGAGCTTCAGCGGGCCGGTAAGAACCCGTTCATCAAGAACCTGGCCAAGAAGATTCACGCCAAGCGCCAAGGCACTCCGTATGAAGTATCGATGGAAGTCGCCATCGAGGAGGCGCTGGCGGAGGTATGGGCAGCCCTGCAAACCGGCAGCTCCAAGACCATCAAGGCTCAGTACGGCCTGCACTTCCCGCTGTCCATCCGCCCTCGCGCCAAGTCTGCTGTTGCACGGTTCTTTGAGGCCGTGAAGCGCATCTACAGCAAGGTGGTGGGGCGCGGGCTGACGAACGACCAAGTAGCGGAGTTGCTGCGAAAGACGCACGAGGCTGGGATGGGGCCGAATGGAACCAATCCGTCTGGGCGCAGGGATTCGTTTGCTGGGGAGTCCGCCCAGACTGCCGACCTGACCGCACTGGACAAGGCCAAGCAGCGCATTGCCGCTGGGGAAGATGCGGAAGTGGTGCGCAAGGATACCGGATGGCATACCGGGGTGGATGGCAAGTGGCGGTTTGAGATTGACGACAGCAAGGCGTACATCAAGGGTAAGGGGTCTGTCTTCGGAAAGCCGCTGAGGGCAAACGCTGATATTGCCAGCATCATCAAGGCGAACAGGTATTCACCATACCGCGCATCCGCAAAGCTGGGGTCAATTCTTCATCATCCCGACCTGTTCAGGGCGTACCCTGATTTGGCGAATGTTGATGTTTGGGTCGAAAAGAAAGGAAGCGGGAGCGATGGCTCTTTTGAGCCTGAATCAGGCGTACTTACTGTTCGCGAGGATTTATCCGGAATCGAGGCTGTTTCTGTTATTCACCACGAAATACAGCACGCCATTCAGGAGAATGAAGGGTTTGCTACTGGCGGCAGGGTAAGCACAAGCGCCATGTCCAGTGGCAATTATGACTATCTTTCCTATTCTCGGCTCGCTGGCGAAGTTGAGTCCCGCAACACAGAAGCCCGCGCCAACATGACGGGCGCCGAACGACGCGCAACCAGTCCGAAATCCACGGAGGATGTGGCGGAGCGTGACCAGATAGTTAAGTTTTCTAAGGGTGAAACCAGCGCCAGCAGTGGCGACACCGCCGACATCCGCTACAGCGCACCACCAACAGACTACACGTCGCTCACGCGCTCCGATTTCGTCAACATCGCCAAAGAGTGGATGTTCCAAAAATGGGCAAATACGCTCGGCACCCAGCTGAACACCGCCATGCTGGAGCCGCTGTTCAAGCCGACCTATGACTTGGTGCAGCGATACCTGCAACACACCAGCAACGACGCCTACGACGCCATCAGCGCCGCGCCGAACCTGTTGGGGCGGCTGGAGGACATCAACGACTATGGTCGCGAAATAAAGAACATCGGCAAGTTCCGCAAGATCAACGCCGACCGCGAGGCCGCTGCCGTCCCGCTGTTTGAGGGCACCCGGTTCGACAAGAAGGTTTACAGCGACGCGGTTCTGAAGCGGGTATTCAACCTGACCGATGACCAGGTGGCCGTCTACCGCGAGGCGCGGGCGGCTATCGAAGCGTCACTGGACAGTCACGCCAAGTCAGTCATCACCAAGATTCTGTTGGATGCGGGAGCGGTTGAGTTTTCCGACATCGACGTGCTGGTGAATCGCGACCTGCCGGCAGATGACTACATGGAGGAACTGCGGCAGCGCCTGGATGCGGACATCCTTGCTGCCAATGACGCCATTGCCATCCAGAAGACGGCGCTGTCTGCTGCCGGAGTCACGGCGCAGGACAAGGCGTCCATTCAGGCATCCATCAAGAAAGGCTCCCGCCGTGTCGAGTTGCTGGAAGAAGCCGCCAAGCGCATCGACTCCACCGAAGACACCCTGAGCCAGCTGAAGCGCGAAGGCTACTTCCCGTTGATGCGCTGGGGCAAGTACACGGTGACGGTCAAGGATGCGGGCGGCAACGTGGTGGACTTCCGCATGGTGGAGACGCTGCGGGAGAAGGCTGCGCTTGCTGATGCGCTGACCAAGCAGTATCAGGGGCAGGGAATGGCCGTCACGTCCGGAACCATGGATGAAGGCCGGTTCAAGGACTTCAGGGGAATGTCGCCGGAGACGCTGGCGCTGTTCGCCAAGGAATTGGGGGTAGACAACGACGAAGCCTATCAGGAGTACCTGAAGTTGGCATTGCCGGGGCAGTCTGCCCTGAAGCGCCGCATCCACCGCAAAGGCGACAACGGCGAGGGTATCGCCGGGTTTAGCATGGATATCCAGCGCACACTGGCCGCCTTTGTCATGGGCAACGCCAGGCACTCCGCCCGGAACATCTACGGCAGCGCCATAACCAAGTCAGTGGACACCATACCCGGTGAGCGCGGCGACGTGCGCGGTCTGGCTCGTAATCTGGCTGAGTTTGTGACACAGCCCGACGAAAACAGCGCATCCGTGTCCATTCGCAACATGCTCTTTGTTTGGAACATGGGCGCATCCGTGGCGTTCGGTGCGCTCAACCTGTCACAGCCATGGATGATGACCCTGCCGTGGCTGTCGCAGTTCAGCGGCATCGGCAGCGTTGTGGAGCTTATGGGCAAGGCATCCAAGACAGCGGCAATCGCGCAGAAGAATGGGACAGTTCCGCAGGCATATTATGCTGAATATCAACAGGCCGTGCGTGAAGGCCATGTCGATCCGCAGAATGTCTTCATGCTGCAAGGCATTGAGCGTGGCGGGTCCGGCCTTGGATCAAGCCTGCTGAAGACCGTATCGCATGGCATGGGCATGATTGCGGCGGCAACCGAGTCATATAACCGCAAGCTGACCCTGTTCGCGGCGCTGGACGTGGCGCGCGCCAAGGGTCTTCCGTGGCTGAAGTCCAAGGGATTCGACTCTGCTTACTCCTTCGCGGTGCAGGCCGTGGCGGAAACTCAGGGCGTGTACAACAAGGGCAACCGCCCGACATGGGCAAGAGGACCGATTGGCGCGGTGCTGCTGGTGTTCAAGCAGTACGCCGTGAACTGGATTGAAATGGCGGTGCGCATGGGCCGCAACCACTACGGCGAAGACCGGATGCGGAAGGGGCTGATGATGATGCTGGGGCTGCTATTCGCTATGGCCGGCGCCATGGGTATGCCCGGCGCTGAAGACCTGAAGGACATCGCGGAAACAGCCATGGGCAGCGCAGGAAAGCCGGTGAACATCGAACGCCAGATGCAGATGACGCTGGGCAAGGGCATGGCGGATGCGGTCATGGCTGGCCCGATGAATGCCCTGGTCCTGAACAGCATCGGCATCGACATGCACGGACGCATGAGCATGGGCAACATCATCCCCGGCACCGGCGCGTTTAACCCCTACACCTCTACGGACGCCAAGCTGAGTGAAGGCATATCTGTGATGGGCGCAGGCACTGGCTTGCTGAAGAAGGGTTCTGACGCTGTTGCAGCGGCTCAGGATGGCCGGTTCCTGGATGCGGCCCAATCAGCGGCTCCAAGGGCCGTCGAGAGCATCATGAAGGGCGTGCGGATGATGGCGGAAGGCAAGGCGCGTGATTCTCGCGGCAACGTGCTGATGGAGACAACGCCATGGGATGCTGCCGCCAAGATCATCGACTTCCAGCCCGCCAGCGTGGCCATATCGCAACGTGAGCGCGGGCGCCGGTTTCAGGACAAGAACATCCAGATGGTGGCGCGAACCAGCCTGCGCAATCGACTGATCACCGCCTACGAGGAAAAGGACGCCGAGAAGATACGCGACGCTGAACAGGCGCTGGACGAATGGAATCAGGATAACCCGCTGTACCAGGTGAAGCTGAAGAAGCGTGATCTGCGCAGGGCGGCCAAGAAGCGCGGCCAGTCATGGATGAAGCGTGAGGAGACGCCGAAGGGTATGGAATGGATGGATGAGTATGCACCGGAGGAAGGGCAATGACAGAATTACCGTGGATCGCTGTAGCGCGTGGTTTCATTGGGGTGCGGGAGGTTCCCGGCCCCCGCAGCAACTCCGTCATCCTTGGCTGGCTGACAAAGATGAAGGCATGGTGGGCGGAGGATGCAACGCCCTGGTGCGGGACGTTTGCCGCCACATGCCTGAAGGACTCAGGACTTACGCCGCCAAAGGATTGGTTTCGCGCCTTGTCGTGGCTGGCGCTGCCGGTGCGGATAGATCGGCCTGCTTATGGCTGCATTGTCGTGTTCTCGCGGCAGGGCGGCGGTCATGTCGGGTTCGTGGTCGGTCAGGACCGGGCGGGCAACCTGATGGTGCTGGGTGGCAATCAGGGCGATGGCGTCAATATCCGGCCCTTTGACCGCAAGCGGGCGGTGGGGTATCGCTGGCCGTCAACGTATCCGACGGCTGGGCGGTTCCTGCTGCCGGTGCTGGATAGTGACGGTAGGGTGTCGGAGGATGAGCAATGAGTAATAGTTACGAGTTGGCCGAACGTATCCACCGTTCGGTAAACTTCGGCACCGAGTACCTGGCGGACATAGAGCAGTACGGCAGGCCGGAACATTGGGTGGAGGCTGGCAAGTTCGGTGACTGCGAGGACTACGCGCTGCTGAAGCGGGCCATACTGCGCAATCAGGGCTGGCCCGCCGACAAGATGGCGTTGTGCATCTGCGGCGTCAATTCGCCTCAAGACCATTGCGCACTGTACGTCGATACCGACCGGGGCGGCTTCATCCTCGACAACCGCCGGGAATGGCCAACAAAACCAACCGACCTGCCGTATTCATGGCAGTCGATGCTGATGGGTGGGAAATGGTACGAAATACGTGGATGGCACTCTGCCTGATACTGGCAGGGTGCGCGACAACGGGCGATCAAGTCATTCTCGGGCCGGAGGTTTACGGGCCGTATGGGTGGCGCGATTACTGCGCCCGCTACCCGACTGACCCGGACTGTCATCCATCGCCGCAGCAGTAAGCAGCGCAAGGGCAAGGATGCCCACTAAAACAATTCCGATCATCACCATCCATGGATCCCTGATCCGTCACTCCGGGCGCTGTTCGAGGGTTTCTCGCCAGTCATCGTGTAGTTGCGCTGCCGACTCAACCCTGTTGGCAAGCCAATATCCGGAGTCAGTCGGATACGGTTCTGATCCATACCAATACCAATCACCGCCTTCATCCTGCGCCAGCCACTGCGCCCACTCCGGCGCGTCTTTCCAATCGGGTTTCATCACAATCCCCTCTTCACAAAATTACCCTTAAAATCGGTCTGCGGCTCAATCAGCCCAGCACTCCGCAGCGTCGCCAAGTGCGCCTCAGCCGCCACCCGGTCAGCGCCTCCGAGGTTGTCCAGCGTCTGCCAGTCATGGCCAGTCGTCGCCCAATGCCTGCAATACGTGTCCAGCCACTCCCACGCTTCAACAACGGCGGCGGGATGCAGGGCACGGCGTTCGGTGGGGATCATGTCCAATCCTCGTACAGGTCGGCAAGCTCATCATCCCACGGCAGCAGCGTCTCTGTGGGTGCGTGCATGGCGTAGTTCCGCCCGCAGTGTGTGCAGGCAATGCGTCGAGCTGCAAAACCCTTGTAGATGCGTACCGTGCGGTAACGCCTACACCCGAACAGGCGACAGAACAGGCTCATCTGGCTTCTCCAAAAAATGCGGCAAAATAAACAGGGTGGCGCTCGTGTATTTCCAACTGTCATCGCGCCACACCTGCGCCTCGTAAAACTTTCGGCGGTACCAGCAGCCGTTGTTGATATTAAAATGCGTCGCGCTTTTCGGCGCTTGGCTCCAATCTGGCGTCATTCTGCTGTCTCCCGCTTCAGTCGTTTAGCGTTCCGGTTGTTGTGCCTTCCGTCGCTTGACCGCCAAGCCGACAACTTTGCACCGGCCTCGGCGACTGATGCGGCGATGCGTTGTTGTTGGGTCATGGTTGGCGGGATGGCGGTGAATCCTGGCACTTCGGTTATCTTGCCGCCACGGCGAAGGAAGGCGCGTTGCTCGGCTTCCAGGGCGGCGCGTTGACGGGATTTCATGGCGATGTCGTTGGTGTGGTTACTGACGTAGGTCATGATTCACATCCAATCAGGATTTCATTCTTCAAAACATCCACCGCCTTATCCAGTCTTGCCGCCAACCCCTCCGGCAGCCTGTGTTCGGCAGCGAATGACCATGACTCCATGGCAGACAACAGCATCAGTAGCTCCAGCGTTTGTTCACGCCTTGCCTGTTTCCGCGCCTGCATCTTCCGGAAATACTCGTCATTCTGACGCGTGGTTTCGTCGGGGATGAAGCCGGTGGATGTAATCATTGGCGCTTCGGTGTGGGTTATTTTCGTCATGACTGATTCCATCCCATTGTTGCCTCACGTTCCCGGTACCGGGCTAGCTCTTGGCGCAGGTCAGATGCCTGCTGTATCAGATGGTTCATTCCATCCCGCATCATACTGATCGCCTTATCTGCTGCATCCTTGCGGACATACTCAATGTCGTGCGGGAATATCTGCTCCCAGCACCACGACGCGCCGTCCGGGTCGATTGCATCGCGATCCGACTCGCTCAGCATGTCCGGGTCGTAATCGCCGAACCATTGCAGGTAGATTGTTTCAGGTGTTTTCATTTCGGTTTGCTCCAGGCTTCGGTAGCGTAATAGTCAAAACAGGTAATCGCCCCGAAACCACCAGGCGACAGGAAATACGTGCAGCCGGTATTGTGGCTGTACTTGCTGGCCATAACCCGCACAGGGCGACGTTTTGCGCGTTGGCGGACGGTCATTTTCGCACCGCCATGCGCTCGTACATTTCGCGCCTTGATTTTTCGTCGGAGTTTACGCCAGCCGTATAAGAGTTGATCATGATACGGCGCATGGCCTCGCGCATGTTTTCGATGCTGGACGGGACTGTGTAATAGCGCAGGCCTGACCCTGCCGCTATCAGGATCGCGTCAATGTTGGCGTCGATTCGTTGTTCTGGGGTCATGTCGGCCTCCATTCGGTTTCATAAAAAGATGGCCAGCAATCCGGACACAGGCAATGCCGGGTAGGTGGATGCGGGCGCTCCATCGACAGCGGCAACCAGTTGGCAGGCATGATGCCCAATGCCTGCGCCTTGTGTGCCGTGTGTGAGCACAGAATGCGGCCAGTGCGCGTGAATAGGGTTGGGTAGCCACAAGAGCAGTTGTCGGTCATGGCGCAGGCTCCGGGAGCGCCTTTGCGCTCCGGGCTGCGTCGATGGCGGCTCGCAGTGTTGGCCCGTATCCCGTTTGATTGTCGTCACCTGCAACGTAATACTCACCATCGTGGTCTGCATCGACAACGAGTGTCAGGCATAAACCA
>JACCDT011140882.1_pt1 | contig 13041 bp, 12 predicted proteins | sample 7446291 | NCBI WGS metagenome assembly JACCDT01 (sample SAMN15323446, study PRJNA562643) | freshwater metagenome | isolation source: river surface water | place: USA:Blue River Watershed | collected 2017-08-17
GTAAAGAGGCCGGTGCCGCATCCAATTTCTAGAACAGAGATATCTCGTGCATATCCCCCCTCTCCACATAGAAAATCAATCCGTCGTTTTTTTCGGATTTCTCCGGCGGCACCTCCCCATCCCCAAGGAGCCTCACTTCTCTTTAGAATTTCAAGCGCATGCCGTCTTTCATTTTCTAACCGATTCGTGATCATATAACCTTGTTTATGGTATCGAACCACAGCTCGTTAATCTTGCCTTGAGAATATTTTTCAACGACCGATGGGGCTCTATTCGAAATGCGTTTTCGAATTTCGTCGTGTTCAATAAGTTTTATTAATTGCTCTGCAAATTTTGTTTCGTTTCCGTTTTCGACAAGTAGTCCGTTGATTTCATGATCAATGATCTCTGAGGGTCCCGTTGGACAATCCATCGCGATGCAAGCAATTCCAAAGCTCATAGCCTCACATAAGGCATTTGGAAATCCCTCATAAAACGACGTGAGACAAAAGATAGTCGCCTTTTCATAAAACGGCTCTAGATTAGCTTGAGCTCCGGGGAGAGAGACTTTGGCTGTGAGCCGCAGGTTGCAAATGAGTTGAGTAAGGTTTTCTTTTTCCGGGCCATCGCCGACAATGATCAGGTGCAAATCTGCAAATCTATTTTGAGCTTTGTGAAAAATTCGAATTAATCGATCGAAACCTTTTTCTCGACTGAGCCTTCCAACCCCGAGAATTATTCTGTGCTGATGGGCTTCCGCGGAAATTCCTCCTGGGGGATGTTGTTTTATAGGATTAGCAATGGTTAAGACTTTCTGCCTGAGTTGTCGGGGAAGAAAATTCTTTCCATCGTTTGTCTGAGTCACGATTCGATCAGCTCGTAAATAGACCAAAGAGCGTAAAATTTTTCCAAACCAACCCGCAGAAAATTTCGGGCACGTTCGTTCGCTGACGATGAGTTTCGTGTTTGTGAATAGACATGCAGCAGCCGTCACGATGTTAATATGTGTGAGAAACGAAATAAAGACGTGTTGTTCGTCGCGGGCCTCTTTGGTGAATGATCTCAGAGTGAACAAGCGCAATAGCGAAATATACAGAAAGCGAAGATAAGAAATCTTTGCTGTCACAACAAGCCGGGGGTCTTTATCACCGAGTCTAATTCGTTTAATCTGAGTATCGACAGGATAAAAATTTGGGTCATCAGTTTTATCGAACGTGATCAATGAGCAATCTAACCCCCGGCTAACGAGGTTTGATGCAAGCTGACTGATGACTCTCTCGGCACCTCCTAATGATATTGAATCAATAACAAAAAATAATTTTATTTTTTTTTGACTCATTTGGAGGCTGTTCCAATCAGGCCTTCTTGACAACCGAGCGCCCAAAGCCGGGCGTATTTAAAGATTCTTCGATTCAGAGCACAGATTTTTCCTATATAGACTGAACGTAATCTAACGCTTCGCCACATGATTGTGAGAAAAAAGATGATGGGAAGCAGTGTCGATTTGAAAATCCAACGTGGTTTCAGTTGAAGATTGCTTGAAACTTCCGAGTCCACTCGGCCCCGCCAGTAGCCCATTTGATGAGCTTTCGTCTCCAACTGAGAGGCCGTCATTCGATGGTCGAGGTGCGTGATGGCAAGTGCATTATCATAGAGAGCATTTGCGAGTTCGTTCTGATCAATTCTCGCCGTCATCGTGAAATCATCACACATCGGGATATCTTCTCGAAAGCGTCCAATCCGAGTCAGAAATGTTTTTTTTATCAGTAAGTTTCCGCTCGCAAAAAATCTCAAGTTGAGTTTTTTCCCAGTGAACTCGTGAAATTCAACGATGTGAAATGCGAGAGCTTCCTGATCTTTTAAATTCTCGAAATAGATAGGCCCTGTAAACCCATTAAGATTTGGTAAATCATGCGTGAGCTTGGCCGCAGACTGAAGCCATCCGTCATTCCAGATGCAGTCGGAGTCTAGAAAACAAATCCAGTCATGCCGTGCGTGGATAACGCCCTTGTTTCTGGCAGTTCCTGCAAATAGTCTCTGTGAGCTGTGAATGAAATGAACTGTCGGAAAACTCTTCTGCCAGTCTTCCAATTTAAATTCTGTTGATGAATCAACGACGATGATTTCTGGCTCGATCCGATTAACGGTGAGGTCTTGAAACTGACCTAAAACAGATTGAAGGCAGCGCGCCAGGGTACTCGCCGAATTGTACGATGGAATAACGACGGATAAACCCTTCATTACTTCATTCTAGGGATGTCTTGTGTAAATATAAAGCAATGAGACTGCTCGTTCTTGTGGAAAACTTGAAATTGGGAGGTGTTCAGCGTGTCGCTGCAACACTGTCTGATAAGTGGCAGACCATGGGCCATGCCGTGAGTGTATTGACTTTTGAGAACGAAGGAGACTTATGTGTGCATTCTGTTTCGCCAGCAGTTGAGCTGATTCAGTTAGGCGATCCACGACGTTTTGGAGTAACTCAACGGTATTTTGGAAAGCTTTTGGGGGCGCTGAGGGCGATTTGGTTCTTGCGGGCATATTTTAAGTTGAGAATTGAAAAGACTGGGCCCTTTGCGGCGATAGGATTTTTGTCGCATATGTGTTTTTATGGTCGGATCGCCAGTCTTGGATTACCCATAAAATTTATCAGTACGGAGAGCACTTATACGCCACTTGAATTTGGCCGATTGTCTCTTGTGTTGAATTTTGCAAAATATTTATGTTTTTTTCTATCTGATCGACTGGTCGTTTTGACTGAAGAAGCCCGACAATATTTTCCTCGATTTCTTCAAAAAAAAATCTCTGTAATTCCTAATATTTTACACCTTGTTTTTGCAGCTCAAGAAAGGTCGAGTGAGTCTTCAAAAGATCGGAACGATCGAAAAATTATTCTGACAATGGGCCGGCTTTCTAAAGAAAAGCGAATCGATATCATTTTGCGGGCATTTCATAAACTCTATGTAGATTTTCCAAATTGGAATTTGCATATTGCAGGAGAAGGTCCAGAGAGAAAAAATATTGAGAGTCTCATAGACGAACTTGGCCTTTCAGATCGAGTCACTATGTGTGGCCTAGTGAGTGATGTAAAGAAAGCGTATCTCAATGCAGATCCATTTGTGATGAGTTCGGATCAAGAGGGGTTTCCGAACACGTTGTGTGAGGCAATGCAGTCTGGACTTTGTGTAGTTTCTACGAAATGTTCGACGGGACCCGCAGAAATTATTCACCAGGGTATAGATGGATTTTTGGTTCCCGTAGGTGATGTCGACGCCTTTCAAAGTCAGCTGAGAGTATTAATGGCAGATGATTTATTGAGAAAAAAAATTGGTGACACAGCCCGAGAGAATATCAAACGATTTGACTGGTTCCATATCGCGCCTTTGTGGCAAATGGTTTTTCGATCCGTCGGTCATTAACTGATCAGCAATCCACGAGTAGGTTTTTTTTAGGCCAAACTCTAATGAATGCTTTGGCTCCCAATGGAGGTGATTTCTAATAAGAGTATTGTCAGAGGTTCGTCCTCTGACACCTTGCGGACCTTGCGAGTGAAATATCGACAAAGATTTTCCAGAAATTTTCATGATCATTTCGGTTAAGTGATTGATAGAGACCATTTCTTCTGAGCCAATATTGATTGGCGTGATGAGGGAGCTCGCCATGAGTTTCATAACGGCGTCTAAACAATCATCAATATAAAGAAAACTTCGGGTTTGTCTTCCATCCCCCCAAATTTCTATTTCAGTATGATTCGGAGCGGCAGCAATCTTTCGGCAAATTGCTGCCGGGGCTTTCTCTCGTCCGCCTTGCCACGTGCACTCGGGTCCAAAAATATTATGAAATCTTGCGATTCGAATATTGAGCCCGTGGTTGCGAGCGTATGTCGCATATAGTCGTTCAGCAAAAAGTTTTTCCCAGCCGTATTCGCTATCTGGATTGGCAGGATAAACGCTGTCTTCATGAGTGGTCGGCGTTCCAGGGTCTTGTTGATTTTCTTTCGGATACACACAGGCCGATGATGAAAAAAAGACTGTTTTCAATCCGAACCGAACCATGTTTTCGAGAATATTGAGATTTATTTGAGCAGAGCTGTGGACTACTTGTGCATCGTTTTGTCCGGTAAAAATAAATCCAGCGCCACCCATTTCTGCCGCAAGCTGATAAACTTCGTCGGTTCTAAAGTCATTGAAGAGTTGCTTGCAGAAGTCCTGCTCGCGGAGGTCACCTATGATAAACATATCCGCGCAAGTCTGTGAAAACTCAGGATATTTACGATCGACGCCAATGACGTAATAGTCGAGAGATTTGAGCTTTCGAACCAGATGTGAGCCGATGAAGCCGCCGGCTCCGAGAACGAAAGCTGATTTTTGCTCGCAACTGGAGCGCGAGGTTTTCACCATCTCTAGAATATCTTAATTAGGCTTATGGAGTGGCGCAGCGACCTTCAATTCAAACTTTCCATGATGCAGTCTGGCAAGCTCTTCGAGGATATTTGGTTTGTCTTCGATTGTGACGCGATACCCTGAATCAACCAGTCGAAGCGCGAAGGCCAATTGCTGTGACTCTTCAAGTAATTCAGAGCGTTCGTTATAACTCACACCTTTTTGCACGATTGGCTCGCTTTTCGAGTGGCCACTTAAAAATTCGCTCACCTGAAAATCGAGATGATCCTTATTTGATTGATCAACGGCTCTAAAAAGAACCGATGATAAATGATGTCGATCAAGGGCAGCTGAAAGGGCTCGGTTATCTCGTGGAAAGCAGGGCCCACCATATCCAAATCCATATTTTAGATACTTAGTTCCAACACGTGAGTCTGATCCGATGGCATGGAGAATGACCTGAGCGTCTCCACTCAGTTTTGTAGCGAAATCACCGATCAGATTTGCAAATGCAATTTTCATCGTTACAAAACAGTTGAGAGATACTTTCGTAATTTCAGCTGAAACCAAATTCATTTTACAAATCTGAGGGTCATTTTTTACAAGGAGTTTCCAGAGCTGACTGAGATTTTCAGCATTTTGTGAGTTTTCGCTTCCAATGAGCACAACGTCCGGATTCTCGAAATCATGAATGATTTTTCCCTGCGCGATAAAGGCTGGATTGTAACTGAATTCGAATTTGTTTCCGTACCTCGTTTTAATGTATTCGCAGGTGCCTGGATTCACCGTGCAACTAATGACGATGTGCTTTGGATTTTTGAAATTCAAATTGTCGAGAGCTGAAATAAGTTGATCGTTCGAGAACTCTCCAGATGGCAGAGATGGCGTTGCGACAAAGATGAAGATCGTCTCGCAAGCGCTCAAATCATCGTAGTTCGTAGTAAAAAATATTCGAGAATTTTTTAATCGATCTTCAACTTCTGGCTCAGTTGTTTTAAAGGATTTCGTTTTTAAACTCTCAATATAATCACTTCTGCAGTCGTGCCCCACAATATGAATGCCGGATCTTTCAAGCGCGAGAGCGAAGGGCAGTCCAAGTCGGCCAATACCAACAATCCCTACTTTTTTTATGTCAATCATACGATTATTCTAGCTGAAGATAGCGATGAGTGACATTTAGTGGGAGCGTCATTCGGTGGGGAGAATATTTGTGGATAAGCCAGAGCTCGAGATTTTAGAGGTAAACCTGTTCGACACAATTTTTCGGCATTGCGGCACATCGTCCGCAATGCCACCTCGACGTCTCCACTGGATCCGCGAGCAATGGAAGTGGGCAGGGTCGACCGTGTTTACCGATGACCTCATCGCTTCGCCCGTGGTTTTGCAGGTGATTTGTCCAAAAAAATTTCTCTGGCTTGTCGAATCCCGCGAGGTAAAGAAAGAAGCCTATGGCGCGGTGTTGAGTTGCAAAAATCGTTTCGACAAAATTTTAACTCATGACCGAGGGTTTCTAGAGAACGATCCGCAGAAGTTTATTTTTGCCATTCCAGGTTCTCAAAGAGAAATTCAGCAGAATCATCTTCCTGTTGGTGTTTTTCCGAAGTCTAAACAGGTGAGCACGATCACTTCTCCGAAAGTTGATACAGTCGGTCATCGGTTTAGGCACGAAGTGATTCGAGCCATAGGATCTCGAATGGATTTGCTCGGAAGAGCTTACAAGCCCATTCAATTTGTGACAGACGGCCTCAGTGACTACCGATATTCCGTAACTATTGAAAATGCTCATTACGATTATTATTTTACTGAGAAGCTGTTGAACTGTTTTTTTACAGGAACGGTTCCTATTTATTGGGGATGCCCATCAATATCCAAATTCTTCGACATCAATGGAATCATCAAATTTGAAAAAATTGAAGATTTGCCGGCTATTTTCGATTCGTTGTCGGAGGCTGACTATAATTCTCGATTGCCGGCCATTCATGAAAATTTCAGAAGAGCTCAAGAATATATTTCTGCAGAAGAATGGATTTACGATCATTTGAGAGATCTTCTTCGTTAGACATTAGCGACAGTGCCAGTTTGAAAGTTCCTGAGCCGTCGCTATTTGATTGAAGCGATCCATCATTTGCCTGAGAATGGGGCTTATGCTGGATAGCTCAATTTTTCGAAGGTCTTCATTTTTTTTATCGCTGACGATCTTAACGGGAATGACCGGATTGTGCTTTCAAGTTATTTGGCAGCGATATTTGATCATACTTCTGGGCAGTGATGCAAAGGCGACAAGCATCGTGGTCAGTTTTTTTCTGCTAGGCCTCGCCCTGGGCTATCGATTTTTCGGTCAAAGAACAGAAAAAATAGACGATCGTTACAAACTGTTGAAGCTTTATGGATTCCTGGAAATGGCCATTGGGGCTTATGCGATTATTTTTAAGAACTACTTTGAGCTCATCCAGATATTTCTCAGTAAATTGCCGAATTCATATCTGATCGACTTAATGCTTTCTGGTCTTCTCATTGTACCAGTAACATTTTTGATGGGAGCGACAGTGCCGATGCTGACGAAAGCTCTCCCATCCCGTATTGATGAGATCAATCGAATACATGCTCAGATTTATGGGTGGAATACGTTTGGCGCCTTCATTGGCTGTTTTGTCAGCGTGATTTTTTTTATTCCCGCCTTTGGATTGCACCTCAGCCTCATTCTTTGTGGTGTGATCAATATTGTAGTCGGATTTTTATTTGGAATTAATTCATTCCCTGGATCGATTCAACAGATGGCGCGAGGTGAAAGTGATCAACAGACATCTCTGCAGAAGTCAGATTGTATTTTGATCGCGTTCGTGTCGGGTGTTTGCAGTCTTTGTTTAGAAATATTGCTCGTTCGATTGATGAATCTGAGCGCGGGATCTAGTCATGCAATTTTTCCTGTTGTGGTCGGGGTGTTTATAGCGGGTCTTTCATTTGGGAGTCTAAAAATACCAGCAAAAATATCGCCGAGCTATCTTCTGCGACAGGTGCTCGTCGGCGTTGTATCACTCGCGGTGGTTTATCTTAGCGTTCCGTATTGGCCCTACTGGGTTGCTGTTATAAGAACAAATCTCACAACAATGCCATCTCACTTTCCACTATTTTGGGTTCTCGTTTGCGGTTTCGTCGGGCTTGTATCGTTTTCTTGGCTCATTCCACTCGCTCGTTTGCTGCCTGTGACCTATGCGCTCATTCCTAAGAATGCAAAAAATTATGGAGATCTTTGCGGCAAAGTATATTTCATGAATACAGTCGGTGCTTTTGCGGGAGCTGTGCTGCTTGGGAACTGGGCGCTTCAGTTTGTTAGCCTTGAGATTCTGTTTAAGGTGGTGATTTTACTTTTGACAACGATCGTGATGTTTCTTGTCTTTCGTTTGCGAAGATCAGTGACGCGGTTAAATGCGATTTTGGCAACGGTGTTTATTCCACTTGCCGTAGTGGGGTTTGGCCATTGGGATAGATCACTTCATGGAATCAGCCTTTTTCGAATTGTAGATCCAGCAATACTCAGCCATGTGCGTGGTTTTTTTCCGGATCTAAATGCGCTTACACAGACGAGGAGCCTTTTTCTAAAGGACGATCCGGTGACGACGGCCTACGTTGGCGAGAAGGAATATCCGTCTGGGAAAAAGGGAAAAATGATTGCGACAAATGGCAAGAGTGACAGTAATACCTATAGCGATTATTCGACGGTGACACTCATGGGATTGATTCCCTATCTCTATGCGCCGTCTGAAACGGATATGAATGCACTGGTCATTGGTCTTGGCACGGGTATTACGTCTGGATACCTGGCGCGAGCTCAGGATATTCGCCGAGTGTCGACTCTCGAGATTTCCCCGGCCATTATTGAGGCGCAAACAAATTTTTCTGCTGAGAATTTTGGGGTTGTAGAGAATCCAAAATCGAAGATTATTGAAACAGATGCCTTTCGTTTTCTTTCTCGGTCACGAGAAAAATTTCAAATTATTTCGGCGGAGCCGAGCAATCCATGGATCGTCGGGGTTGAGAACCTATTTTCTCACGAATTTTATCACTTAATCTCTGAGCATTTGACGGATGATGGAGTGTTTCTGCAGTGGATTCAAGGATACGAAACAGATGCGAAGATCGTGTTGGGAATCTTGAATAGTCTGTCGAAATCTTTTCGGTCGCTAATGCTTTTTAGAGTAGGCCCATCAGATTTTGCAGTGCTCGCATCGCACCGACGACTCGAGTTCTCACAGAAAAGTGCTGAGAGATTCAATGAGAGCCCTTCTTTACTTGTGCGGAAAAATCTTGGGCTAAAGACATTGGATCATATCTCGTCGTTGCAGAAATTTTCGTCTGCGCAACTCAGAGCGATCGTTAAAATTCTGCCTCAGCAGGAGCACTCGCTCTATTATCCTTGGTTGGGGCAATATGCGATGAAGGCGTTTTTTATGAAGTCGACATTCACAGGACTGGACCTTCCCGACTATCTGAAGCTTCGGTTTTTTGATTTGAATGCTTCTCGGTATGAGGCATACGAGAGGCTTTTTTCAGATCCTGAAGGTCTGAACAATGATTGTTCGATCGACCCAACCAAAGCGTTTATTTGTGACCAGCTGATCGATGGCTCAATGGATTTTCAACAGTTGTTAGGCCTTTCTCGCCGCAAAATTGCGTGGAAGTCTGTGCCTTCGCTTTTAAGCCTTTATCGGAGATTACGACTTGCCGGGTTTCAATCTCCTCTTCCTCAGCTGCTGCTAGAAATCTCATCTCTGATTAAAAGCAAGCTTCAATCCGTTGGCGGGCAGCGCTACGTATCAGATCCTGATTTGCTATTATGGTCGCGAGATTTGGCGGATTTGCTTTGGTTGGAGCAGATGGAAGACGAGGCCAAAGTCTTACAGTCGTTAATTTCATCGATTGAGTTGGTTCCGAATTATAAGTTAGTGGAATATCGTCGACTGAGTGCGATGTTTAAAGATCTTCCCATTGAACTTGATTGAAGGCAGAGAACTCGCTGCTCAATTGTAAAATGCACTAGCTCCAAATATATTTGACTTCTATATTGAGCCAATGGGGAATCGGATAACTAGATCTTGTTTATTTTTCTTAGTGGCTTTTTTGCTTCCTGTTCAAAGCTCGCGTGGAGATATCTTGGATACGTTTCGACGTCTTTCTGGCAGATGTCTGCAGTCGTTGCAGAGAATTTTTGGCCCCCGTGGGCAAATTAACTCCGCCAATTCGGTGAACTCACTAGAGGTGGCACGATGGACGGCCGTTGAACCATTGAATGAGCGGCGGCCGATTCAGGACGAGCACTTACTTCGCGCTGCGATTAATTACGGGTTACAGAGCGGCCAAATGACACACGATATGTTTACGAATGTCTTTGGAATCGTTAATGGCGTGAAGATTTTTAAGATCGTCACAGTCAGCGGAAAGCAAATCATTTTATTGAGATCAGCAACTTTCTACGATGATAGTGAAGAAATGGAATGGTCGGATCGATTGTGGGCATTCTGTTTTGTTAAAATAGACGATCAGTTTCAGTTTCAAAAAATCTCAGAGAGCTTTCGACTTCCAAGTAAGCTGCGCGTGGGGTTTGGAAGTATTTTTCCTGACAGTCTAGCCGATGGTTCTCTGGATCAGAATTTTCCATCAGATCTTTTCTATGCCGAAATAAGTGATGCGTCTGTTGAGGCCGCGTTCGTATCGATTTTAACTGAAGAGCCTTATGGTGGGTTTAGTGGGGCAATCGATAGTGTCCGGGAAAAGCACGCCTATGATCCAAGTCCGGGGCGCACTTGGAGGTTAAGATCAGGAGGCTATAGTCTTCGTCGTGGAAGCTCGGCGGAGATTTTGGATGTCAGAGCTTCTCAGCTCGATGGGGATTTCGATGCTTATTTTCGTGGTTCGGGAGGATTTGTAGCTCCGTGGAACGCGAGTTTCATTCGTAGGGTACAGCTGAATGGCAAGTGGCTTGATCTAGTCAGATGGAATGGTCGACAGACTGAGACGAGATATCTCGAGCTTTCTGAGCTTGGTGATATGAAGTAGGGCCTTTTTTCACTAGTTTTGCGCTGTCGTGACGGCATCTGGGAGACTTCAAAGCGACGTTGATGCACCGAAATGGATCCTTCAGTGCATAATGACGTGGAATATACCGACAAACTAAAGATGATTTTGCAGAGCCGGATCGTTTTTGTTCAGCCCTGCTTTCGACAGGAGAGCCCTCGGCGACTTGTTTGCTCTCCGCACTTAGTTGGTATGGCCTTACAGACATTATTCCCAAGAAAACTTGGGTGATGGTGGACGCAAAAAAGAGGACATCAAACCGTTCGGTTCGCTTAGTGCGAATGCAAAATCCTCAGTGGAAAATTGGAATAGAGGAGGCGCCTTCTTATCGAATTACCTCGATCGAACGAACGATTATCGATTCGTTTCGGTATGCAAAACTTGTTGGAAAAAATACGGCAGTTCAGGCACTACGATCTGCGATCCAACTCAAAAAAACGAATCCAAAAAAAATTTGGGAGATCGCCTTAAAACTAAACGCATCGAAAATAATGACTCCTTATATGGAAATGATGATTTAAATGAAAGTGGCCGCTAAAAAAATATCGAATGCATTAAAGAAGATCGCGGAGAAATCTGATCTTGATTTCAACGAAGCTCGCGTCTTACTTGCGCTCGAGCGGCTGGCTGCCAGGCTCGATGCACATCGCTCACTTCATAATCACCTTGTTTTTAAAGGCGGTTTTGTTCTTCTTCGTTGTTACGATCATTTTCGATTCACTCGTGATCTGGATGCTTTATACGTTGGAAAACAAAAAAGTGATCTGTCAGGTTTAATCTCGGAAGCCCTCGATATTTCTTTGGACGATGGATTCTGGTTTGGTGACGCACGAGTGCAAACCTTCTCTATTTTTTATCACCTTAAGGTGTTCTTGAATGTTATCAAAAATTGATTGGTAGTCCGCAAGAGATAACCTTTCAAAGCGGGCAGAGCGGATGCTGCCATCACGGCTTGGCTCGAATGCGGGATATTATCTAGGGCAACGAACTGCAGAGAAGAGAACTCTGCTTCGGATAGCTTAGTTCCAATAAATTCATTTTGGATCATTGCAATTAGTTCATTGAACTGAAATTTATACTTACTGTGATCAGAATATCCGAACCTCTCGAGTATATTATTCAGTACCCAACGAGCTGAAGAAGGTCTTTGATTTAGAACAAAACGTATGTCGTTTAATGAATCGTCGTCTCCTGACTGTAGAAATTCTGTGAATGCTCTGCCGAAGAGAATATCAGATTTTTCCGTGTGTTTTGCGAGGAAATCTTCAGCCTGATGGGAATGAGGCAATACTGACGATTCAGCCGCACTAATTACCATGTTTGTCGATGAGGCACTATTGCAAGTATCTGCTCGTGCATGGTTTCGAGCCCCAATCGTTAAAAATACTAAACCAGAAATGATAAAAAATTTGGTGACTTAGGATCGAAATTGACCGAAATAACTGAGCGACTGCGACACCAATGGCCTTTAGCTTTTTCAAGTACATATTTCTCGCCGCGCTCGTTAAAGTGAGACTATGGATTTAGGTGAACCAAATCTTCATGGCAGCGCACAAGATTGTTTATCCGAAATCAAAAAATCAGAGCCGCCGATACTGTCGTCAGCTTAAAAAACTACCACGATACAGCCGATCTCATGTTGGAGGGAGAAAGGTGCGGGGCGATGAATCACATTTATAGGCCGAGTGTTTCAAGTCTCTTTTTTAAAGTTTCATTTAGGCCGGCAGAAAAGATCCCAGCAGTCTATTGTAAGAGTTGAGCGTCCATTTCGCGATTTATCAATAAAATTTATTTTCTCCATCCGGAGTCAATGTTAACTTCATTAATATTCGATGTTGCGTAAACCAAAATCGTCAGACATATGGCCTCCCGGCTATCATGTCGTCCGGGGCCACGAGAGAGTTTGTCATTCTAGCACAAAAACATGGGTTGATGAGCATATCGCGAAAAATCCTGGCAAGAAGATCGATATGCTTCTCCAAGAAAATCTTCTTTATCCTTATTGGAATGCGGATAAAAAATATCCAAAACTCAATTCGATTAAAGGGTTTTCAGCGCATGAAGAGCTTGATTCTGTCATTCAATTTTGGCTGGATTATTGGAAACAGAAGGGATTGGACTTTCCGAAAACTGATGCCCTGTTAGTTAAAGCGCTCATTGCCGTTGAATCGGGATTCAATCTAAAGGCTGACCCCAAGGTAAAGGGCAGTTCTGCCTACGGACTCATGCAGCTCACCAATCAGGCCCGGCACCGTCTTGAAGGGGTGCCCGACAAAAATAAGTATCGCGAGGTGCGGTCAAATTATTTAAGAATATCTCGAGAGGATATGGAAGATCCGGTTGTTGCAATTGCGGCTGGTACACGATGGCTTTCTTATAAATATTCGAAAATTCCCAGAGGTTCCGAAAAGAACGTTTTTAATATGATTAAAAATTATTACTCATGGAATGAAGATGGCGAAGAATACGCCAAAAAAGTAATCGATCTATATGAAAAATCGAAATAATTGGCTCACTTTCTTTGTTTCCTTATTTTTCTCATCGACACTTCTGGCCGTAAATGGATGGATTCCGGTTGATGATACTGAGCTGACATTACCGGATGGGAGAA
>JACCDT010828185.1_pt1 | contig 13038 bp, 16 predicted proteins | sample 7446291 | NCBI WGS metagenome assembly JACCDT01 (sample SAMN15323446, study PRJNA562643) | freshwater metagenome | isolation source: river surface water | place: USA:Blue River Watershed | collected 2017-08-17
TCCGGGCACGCCGGAGCGGAGCAGGGAGCGCGACGATGACCGACCAAGGGAGTGCGCCCACGGGCGCCATGAAGCCGTGCCCAATGTGCAAGGAGCCGGTCGCGGCCGACGCCGTGAAGTGCCCGCACTGCCGCGAGTTCATCGACGGACGGCCCGCTCCCGCTCCGTCGGACGCTGTGCCGCAGGTCGGAACCGCGCGTCGCGTGATCGGACTCGTGATGGTTCTCGCCGGCGCGCTGGTCATCGCGGGCGGCGTCTCGCTGATTGGTGTCGGCTTCGCGGATCGAGGTCGGCCGAACGCGGTCCTGCTCGTCTGGGGTCTCGGTCTGCTCGTGGCCGGCGTGGTGTTGGCATTCGTCGGCGGGGTGGTTCGCGGTTCGATGAGGACCAAGACGGCTGGCACGAGTCTCCCCGCGCTCCTCGTCCTCCTGGGGATCGCGGGCTGGTGGGGCTACCGCATGCTTCCGCAGGAGTCGAAGGACGTCGTCAACAGGGTCGCCTCCGTCACCGGCGTCACGATTACGCCCTGGATCGACCGCGCGGAGGCGGCCATGCGAGCCATGCTTGCGTCGGCGGAGCAGAGGAGCGTCGTAGCCAAGTCGGCGCTTGCACAGACGAACCCGACGGGCCAGAACCCCAAGATGGGCCGCTACGAAGTCGCCAAGTCCGGCGAGACGCTGACGACGACGCTGGAGCTTCAGTGGACGGGAGCCCTGCTCGGCACCGACTACCAGACGATCATCGAGTGGCGCTGTAACGAGCGGGGGCACATCCAGGCGCGCGTCACGAGCGAGAACTGCCCGGCTCGTCAGGACGAAGCGAGCTCCAAGGCCCTCGACGACTACTTCAGGACCGTCGTGTGGCCCGTGCTCTACACGAACACCGGCGGCAAGTAGCCCCTGCTGGGAGAACTCGGTCTAGCGAGGCCAGCCTCTCTTGACCTGTGATCTCTAGGCGCGGGTGAGGGCGAACCCCGCCGTCGCGGTCTTGTTCGCAGGGCTGTCCCAAGTAACGGTGAACGGGCTCGGCAGGGTCCTCAGGAACTCTTCAACCGCGCCCGTCCTCACTCCCTTGTGGCCGCCACCCAGGTCGTCGATGAGGCCGGCCCTATTCGCCAGGTCGGCGCTGTTGATGAACTTCTGCGACTTGCCCGAGGCAATGGCCCCGTTGAGGTATGCCAAGATCCGCTGCCGGTCGTTCACTATCGCTCCTCACATACTGGGGCTGCGCTCACGGGCCATTCTAGTGGGGACGCACGGGGTCGGGGTCGGCGGGCGACCACGCGTTAGTTACCTCTGTAGGTAGGATCTGCGGCATGTGCAGCGAGCAGTTACTTGGCGCTGTCAGAGCCATCGTCGTCCGCGAGCTCGAGGGCCTCGACCTGTCGAGCCTCGTCTTGAGGCTCGACGACGGCGCTGCCGACAGGAGTGTCCTCGTCGTCGCCAAGCTCGGCGACGGCTCCGTGATGGTCGCGCGAGTCTACGAGGCGGAGTTGCAGCTCAAGCCCGTCTACCTCTCGACCGTGGACGCCGAGGTGCTGGTCGACGCGCTGTCGTCGCGACCGCGCGTCGAGCTGCCACGAGGGTAGCAACACCCTCTGCGGGGCGTCCCGCGCGGGGGCGTCTGGACCGCAGCTCCTCCTGTGTTGGCGTCGACGCGGACTCGCCATGACGCCCGCGCGCCGTCTCGAGCACGGCGCCGACCGGATGACCACGAGCCGAATCGTCAGAGCTCGCGACCACCTCGCTTGCTCGCCAGGGGTCATTCCCTCACCTATAGACCGATCTACGAATACGTGGATAGATCAAGGAAGCATCGCGTCTAGTGCGCGTGGGACGTAGATATCGGACTGCTACGGTGGGGGCATGTCCGGCCCGACCCCGACCTACCGCTGCGCGCGTTGCGCCTGCGAATACCTGGGCGATCCTCCGCCCTCATGTGGCCGGTGCACTGGTCCCCTCTGGCGGCTGCCAGACCGGTGGGCGGGTCAGGCGATCGACCACGCTCCTCGCCACCCCCGTCTCCTCTCGGCCTTCGAGATCCGGTCTCAACGGGCGGCTCGCCGTGCGTCAGGGGACGTCCTCCTGCCGATCTTCGGGAAGGAGATCCCCCAGGGCTGGCTCCTGGTCGTGAGCGGGCTGCCGAGCAGCGGCAAGTCGACCTTCGTCCTTCGCGCCCTTGAGAGCGGGGCCTGGGAGACGCCGATCCTCGTCGCGTCGGAGGAAGGACTCAGCGGGTCCGGCCTTGCCGAGCGGATCAACAAGCTCGAGGCGACGAAGACGCAGTTCTCGGACGCGGCCTCGTTCCCAGAGATCACGGCGCTGCTCGACGAGCAGCGGCCCGACGTCCTCGCGCTCGACAGCGTGACGACGCTCGGTCTCCAGCCCGAGGACCTGCTCGTCCTCCGCAGGAGCTACCCGACGACGGCGTTCGTCGCCGTCGTCCAGTCGGTCAAGTCCGGCTCACACGCCGGCTCGCAGGCCTGGCTCCATGACGCCGATGCCGTCGTTCGCTTCGAGGGGGCCGGCCACTGGTCGCTCATCAAGAGCTGGATTTCTCCGCTCAAGACGGGGTGCTTCGAGGAGGTGACCTGATGTCTCGCGCTGCGAACTCGACGAAAACGCCGAGGGTTCGCCGGTCCCTCGGTCCGGCGTTCACGTCCATGATCTGTCCGAGCTGCGGCGAGCCGCACCTCGACGGCATGATCGACGTGAACGGCGTCCCCTACGCGAAGTGCGTCTTCTGCTCCTTCCGCTGCCTCGGCATGACCCTGCGCTCGGTGGCCGCCCTCAAGTTCCTGGGCCAGCTCCTGACCTCGGCGCCCGTCCGCGATGCGTGGAACAAGGCGATCCTGGCGACCCTTGGCGAGGCGATCACGCCGCCGCCGACCGTCTCCGCCGCACCGGCGCTCAAGGAGGTCGGACGTGGCGACGCTGCCTGATGACGACGTGTTCCGCGCCGCCATCTCGAAGGTGACGTCGGTCGGCGCGAGCGCCGACGGGGACGCCGCCGTCATGCGGGCCCGCGTGGCGCTCATCCCTGGCGCCGACGCCTTGGCCGAGCAGCAGGCGATCCGCGTCCTCGTGCGAGAGGTGGACCCCTATCCGCTCGACGACGACTACGCCGCACAGGACTGGCGAGTTGGCGCCCTCCAGCTCGCGGCCGCCCTCGCGACATCGACCGAGCGAACGACCACGACGACCTGGGACATCAAGAAGGTCGTCTCCCAGGTTGAGGCGCTCGCTCGCCGGCGCGCCGAGGCCGCCGCGCGGGCTCTCGCTGACGCCGAAGCCGCAGAGCACGCGCGTCGTGAGGCCGCCGAGCAGACTCGCCGCGACGCTGCCGAGCGCGCGCGACGCGAGCACCTCGACTGGACGGCGGTGGCCGTCGAGCTCGGCATCCAGAACATCTATCGCGCACCCGACCCTGCCTCGGCGCGGCAGCGCTTCGACGGCGACCTCGTGGCCGCCCAGGACGAGGTGGGGCTCGTCCGCGCCGAGCGCGAGGCCCAGCAGATCATGGCCGAGCGCAGGTCGACGCAGCTCGCAGTCTCCCTTGGCCTCGCCGGCGCTGCCTTCGTCGGCGCGGGCTGGGCCTTCCCGCGCGTCATCGAGCGGCCGATGGGCGACGCGAACGACGCCAGCCAGCAGCGGTTCAAGACCGAGACGACCTTCAACTGGGGCGCGGCCGCGAGCGCGGGCTTCGTCGGCTGGCTCGTCGGCCGGTTCGCCGGCCCATGGCTGCTCTCGCACGCGGGCGAGATCCGGCGCGGCGCCGCGCTCGTGCCCAGACTTGGTGTTGCATGAGCCGCAACGTCTGGTCTCCAGTCGTTCGGCGCCGCAACGCCGGCCACGCACCCTCGTCGCCCATCGAGCGTCTGGCCTGGTCCTTCCCCACACTCCGTGGCGCGCGCGGGGTCGTGCCCTGGGACCCCGAACTGCTCGACGCCTGGGCGTGCGGGCCGGTACCCTCGACCGCTGGCTTCCACGCCGCGTGCTTCGTGCTCGGCGTCTGGAACCTTCACGCCCAGAGGGGCTGCGGCCGGTTTGATCTGTTGAAGGCGATGAACACCTGGGACAGCGAGCATCGCGAGGCATTCCTCGCGTGGGCGGAGGACCCATGGACCGCGTAACTGACATCGCAACGGAGGACTACGTCATCCAGTTCAACGTGCAGGTGGCGAAGGGTCAGGCCGTCGACCTCGGCGTCCTTGAGCAGATTCACAGCCTCTTCAGGGTCCTCGTGGTCGGGAAGAGAGTAGAGGTCAGGCCTGGTGAGCCGATGACGCGGTGGGAGTCGCATCGGGTAGCCGGCCACATTCCTAGTCTGGAGTTTGAGTCTCCATCTCCCACGGTGTCTCTGGTGGTAGGCCCCACTGCCTAAGAGCGTCCCTCAGCGCGGCCATGCCGGCCTTCTCGGCACTAACTTGTGTGTAGGTGTCCTCGAATCGACGGTGTACGTCGTCTTCGTCCGTGATAACCACCTGCCAAGCACCATCGTTATAGCGTGGACGAACATGGATCTTGAGACTCGCCATCGCGGCCTCCCGTGGCTACGCCGACCCCGGCGTGCGGCGAATCATCACTACCATCGCCGCCCCGAGGTCGTCAGGGCCGTCGAGTAGTCTGTACAGGTTGACGCCTCGGGGCTCTGAACCCCCGAGGCGTCTGAAGAGGACCAGTGCGAGTGATCCCCTCAAAGAAGACTGTAGCAGGCGGCGCCCACAGCAGGTCCGCGCGGCGCGTCAAGGTCTATTGCCGCCGGTCCAAAGACGACGGCGACCAGACGGTCTCGCTTCCGGAGCAGGAAGCCGAGTGCCGGCGCTACGCCGAAGCCGAGGCCCTCGGCGAGGTCATTGGCGTCGAGAGGGAGAACAGGTCCGGCGTCTCCGGCTTCGATAGGCCCGTGTTCATGAAGATGATCGCGTCCGCCGAGCGCGGCGAGTTCGACGTCTTCTTGACCTGCGACCTCTCGCGCTTCGGGCGGTTCGAGCCCGAGGAGCGCGGCTACTGGATCACGCGGCTCAAGCAGGCCGGCGTGCAGGTCAACCATGTCCATGACGACGCGCGGCTCCAGGGCGAGGCCGGACAGATCATGGGCGCGGTGCTCCAGCAGGGCATGAACGAGCAGTCGAGGAAGACGGGCCTGCGGGTGGCCATGGGCGTCCTCGCCGCAGTGGAGCGCGGCTGCTGGCCTGGCGGCCCGCCGTCGTTCGGCTACGCGCTCGTTCGCAGGAAAGACTGGAAGGGTCAGGGGCGTCGTGACGCCACCGTCGTCGTGGTCAAGAACGAGGCCAAGGTCGTCATGCGCATCTTTCTCATGCGCGCGGACGACAAGCTCGGCTACGAGACTATAGCGCGGCGCCTGAACGACTCCGGCTGCCGGACCCGCGCCGGCCGCCTCTGGTCCGCTTCGACCGTCAAGATCATCCTGCGGAACCAGCACTACAAGGGCGAGCTGGTGCGCGGCGGGGAGGCTCGCAGGAACCCGCGCGCGAAGTTCTTCCAGGTCTCGGCCGGCGGCGTGGTCGCGGTCGGCAAGGAGGCGAAGGCGGCGCGCTCCAGCGGGATCGTCCCCGCGATCGTGTCCGACGACCTGTGGGAGCGGGCGCAGGCGGTCGGCAGCGACATGAAGAAGTGCTTCGGCGGGCGGCCTCGTGGACCGAGCAAGGTGAGCCTGCTGGCTGGTCTCACGGCCTGCGGCGGCTGCGGTGGGGCACTCGTCGCCGCTGCGGGTTCGACCACGCCGCAGAAGCGCTTCTCATACATGATCTGCGCTGCCGAGGCGCGGGGTGCGCCCAAGACTCCGGACTGCACGCTCTGTCGTGTTCGGCGCGACCGGCTCCATGAGGCTGTGCTCGATCAAGCTCGTCAGGTGGCGTCGCGTGTCGATCCGGTCGAGCTTCGGCGGTTGTTCAAGGAGAGTCTGAAGCAGGCGCCGCTCACCACCGATGTCGACGTCTCGACCTTGGAGGCGCGCCGCAACAAGCTCGCGGAGCGTCGTCGCGCCCTGGTGCTCGGCAACACGGGCGACGCGGCCTTCGTGACGGCGGCCGTTGCCGAACTCGCCGAAGAGGACCGCAGCCTGGCCCTGAGGATCGAGGCGGCGAAGCGGTCCGCGCGCGCGACCGAGGTGGACGTCGAGGCCCTGGTCGACGCGGCGGTGGAAGCCGCCGTCCGGCTCGAGGCGAACGAGTCCGAGGAGGGCATGGACGCCCTGCGCGCGGCCCTGGCCTTCGTCGTCGAGGAGGTCCGCGTCCTCCCTGGCGTGCCGCTGGCCCGCACAAAGCCTGTCCAGTTGCGGGTCAGGACGCCGCGCGGCATGGCTTCTGGATTTACCAATGACCCGAGTCCACCTACAGATGAGCTCGGGCGACTGGTAAATCGGCCGGCGCGTGCGCGCGGACTGACGCGGATCATCCGGATCGCGGTGTAGGGCTGTGGGTGTCGCGAGGTAGTCTGTACAGGGTTGAGGCCCGACCTGGCCGGCAAAGCAGGGTCGGGCCTCAGAAAGTAGAACCGCGTGGATCTTGTCACCCAGTCGTCTGCGAGTCAATCCGGATGTGCGGCCGACGGCGTCGTTCGTCGCTGGCGCTCGGGCGACACCGAGTGCGTCCTGTATCAGGACGGCCTCGTAGAGCACGTCGGCGGCCCGGCCGCCGCGCGCATGCTCGTCGAGGACCTCGAGGCGCGCGCGCGTCTCGAGGGGCTCGAAGCCACGGACGCCGAGCTCGACGAGGTCGCCCGCGTAGCGGGCAGCCTCGCCGCCCTGGACGCTGCGCGGACCCGACCCGTCGCTCGCGTCGGTCGGCCCGTCTCTCGCGAGCGCGATCGTGCGCACGGCCGTCTGCTGCGACGTGCTCACCAGCGTGCTCGTGCAGCGCGTCCGCAGCGCGCGCGGCGTGCTCCAGGACGTGCGCCTCGTGCCGCCGGCCGCGTTGCCGGGGGCGCGCGCGCCGGCGACGGCGGGTCCGAACCTCCACCATCTGAGCCTCCGCCAGCAAGAACTGGCGGAGGCATCGTCCTCAGCGTCATAGAGCGAGAGGTTGACGGCGCGCCGCTCATGGCGGCCCTGGTCCGCCTCGCGCGCGCACACCTCTCCGCACGTCTACATGCCGACGCCCCTGATCGGGCGCGGTCATGAGCGCCTCGTTCCCGACCCGTCCGCGTGGAGCTCGCTGGACCTGGGAGATCCGGTGTCTCGCCCACGCGCGCGCGATCGAGCTCGGTCGCGAGCTGCCGTTCGACGCCTTCATCCCGTGGGACGGTCGGGTTCGCTGGACCGAGTTCGAGGGCGGCAAGAGAGTCGCCAGCGGCGGTCGCGTTCGAGAGGCCGCCTGGCCGGAGTTCGCCGCGCGGCTCTCGGACTACGCGCAGACCGTCGTCGCCAAGGGCACGGGCCGCTCGCTCAGCGGCGGCATCTCGAAGAACGGCCGGCGCTGCGACGAGGACGCCAGCGCCATCGGCCTGATCGGGTTCGACAGCGACCTCGGGCACGGCCTCGGCCCGCTAGCCGCCGCGCTCGAGCGCGCGGGCGCGGCCTCCGTGATCGAGGACAGCAGCTCGTCGCGGCCCGACTGGCCGAAGGCCCACGTCTGGTTGCCGCTCTCGGCCGAGATGCCCGCGCCCTGGAAGCCGAAGTGGATGGCGATCTACGCCTGGACCCTCGGCTACATCGAGGCCGTCGCGGACATGGCCGGCCCGACCGCCACGGGTGCCGCGCGGCTCACCGCGCGCGACCAGGCGTTCGCCGCGCGGCACGGCGTCGGGCTCGATCCGACGACGGACGGCCTCCTGTCGCTCCGGTTCGCGCCCGCCCGACGCCCTGAGTCTCCGGATGCACCTGCGCCTCTCGTGCGCCGCGCCGACGGCCGCGCGCTCGACCTGGCGACCTTCGCGCGCGCGACCGGCTACGACTCGCAGCACGTCCGCGCGCTGTGGGAGAGCATCCGGAGCGGCGACAAGGCGGAGCCGCCCGTCGCCGTCCTCGTTGCCCATGGAGAGCCGACCCCGCGCGCGGGTCGGCCCGCGCCAGCCGACCTCCGCTACGTGCTCGCCCGCGCGCTCGCCTACGCCGGCTGGCTCGGGCCGTGGGCGGCCGGCGCGTGGGCCTGCCGATGCCCCTGGTGGACGGGCCATGGGGACGCGGTCGCCGACCCCGCGCGCTCGGAGTGGAGCGCGCGGGTGTTCCCGCGCGCGGGGGGCGTCATGTGGTGGTGCCCCCACAACGGCTGCGCGAGTCGGCTCGAGAGCCAGCTCCGCGCGGCGATCCCTGCCGACGCCTGGCAGCGCGCGCGCTCGTGCGCGGCAGGAATCGTGGCGACGACGGCCACGGAGGCGCCGGAGGCGCCGGAGGGGCCGGAGGAGGCGCGGCCTGATAGCCGACGAAGCCACGGTCGCCCGTCGCGGCGCGATCAAGCCCGAGCCGCTCGCCGTGCGGCTGGAGGGTCCTCGTGATCGAGGCTCCCTCCCGTGGCAGCTTCACCACCGCCGCGCGCGCGAAGGCGCTGGCGCCGAGCGACCCAGCGGACGAGGCCTTCGCGCTCGAGGTCGCCGAAGTCGTCGAGCAGGTCGCGCTCGGGTTCATGCCGTCGGTGCGGCTCGAGGCCTACGTCGCCGAGCAACCTGCGCTCGTGGCGCGCGCCGCGCGCGCAGCGGGCGTCGTCTTCGACCGTGACGCCGCCACGACCGGGGACCTGCACGAAGCGGCCATGGCCGCCTCGCGCGCGCGCGTGGTCGCCTCGCGCGCGGGAGCGGAAGCACGCGCGCGATGCCGCGCGCGCACGCTAAAGCTGGAGCGCAGCCGCGCGCGAGTTCGTCCGCGCGCGCGGCGTGGACCTCGAGCCCGACGCCGTTCGCGACGCCGTCGAGGGCGCGCGCGGGCGAGTGACGACCCAGGTCCTTCGCGGCGGGGGCTCGCATGAGCGCCCGCGACGATCTCTACGACGCGGCCGACAACGAGAGCGCCGACGTCCGCCTGAGCGACCTCGAGTTGATCGCGTTCGAGGACCGCACCTCGGCTCTTCAGGAAGCTGGGCTGCCGCTCGCGCTGGCGGACGACCGCGCGCTCGAGTCCGTCCTCTCCGCCAGGTGGCATGACGCGGGCCCGCTCTTCGGCGGCTCGCTCGACCTCGAGCCAGCGAAGGCGTTCGCGGCGGCGCCCCCGTCCGAAGCCCATGACGCGAAGCGGCATGGGCCCGAGGACGGGGCGCCTGGGCGAAGCCCTTCCCTGGACACTAGGAGTATTTCGGCAGAGCAGCCTCCGCCAGGACTTACAAAGAAGTTCAGGCGCGGCTCGAAGGGGCCAGGAGACCTCCGGTCGGAGTGGGTCCTTCCGCGAGCGATCCGGTCGTTCGTCCGGAGCGTCACGGCCTGGGACCACGACTGGCTCGACACGACGACCGGCGAGGTCTTCGACCGGAACAAGACGGTCGCCGACCACGTCGGCCACGAGATCGTGAACCGCGCCTCCGCGACGACGGTCGTGGGCCGGAAGAAGCTCACGGAGACGACCTCCTTCGAGCGCAAGGGCGGCCTGCCGAAGCCCGAGAGGAACAAGCTGGCCGAGCCCTGCGAGGGCTGCGGGGCTGATGTCCCCGCCGGCAAGGGCTGGTGGTTCCAGACGGTGGACGACGGCCTTCGCTGCGCTGCCTGCGCCGACCGGCTGTGGCCACGGATCAACGCGAAGTACAGACTCAGGCCTGTCCGCGAGCAGCTCGCGGCCGCGCGGAAGAAGAAGAACAAGAAGGTCGTCGGCGCGATCGGCTCGCTCTCGCGCGAGCTCGGGATCTCCGAGGACGAGGCTGGCCTCCTGCTGAACGCGGGGTTGCCCGAGGTCAAGAAGCCGCGCCACCTGCGAGGTCATGACGAGCGCCTTGGGCCGCTGCGCAACAAGCCCTGCGCCTGTGGCAGCGACACGAAGTTCAAGGAGTGCTGCCACGACCGGCCCGGTGCTCGCGGCCTCGCCAAGCGCGTGGCGGCGCAGCGCGCGCTCGTCGCAACGCTCATGCGGTTGAGCCGCTCCGTCTCCGACGCGAAGGCTGCAAAGGCCCTCGCGGACCGAGCCTCGCGCGTCCGGAAGTGCCGCTCGCGCTTCGAGGTCTTCACCTGCTCGAAGACGGGGAAGAAGAAGACGGGCAAGAGCGTGTTCATCTGCGGTGACCGTCTGTGCCCGCTCTGCGCCCATGCGCGGTCCGAGCGGGCTGTGGCGCGGAGCAAGGACGCGATCCACTCGCTCGTTCATGCTGGTCGCATCAAGCTCCAGTGGCTCTCGAAGCTGACGCTCACGGTCGAGAACTTGCCGAAGGGATCGCTCGTCGGCGCCTTCGCGTGGCTTCGCGCCTGCTGGAGCCGCTTCCTCCATCTGATTGCCGTCAAGTACCCATGCCGCCACTGCGGCGGCTCCGGCCGAGAACCCGACGGCGCCATGGCGCAGCCGCTCGAGCTGCATCTCCCCGAGGAGACCGACACCGTCGAGGAGACCGACACCGACGGGCGCGAAGGGAAGAAGAGCAAGACCACCCGCAAGCCACGTCACGCCCAGGAGTGCTCCACATGCTGCGGGACGCGGTCCGTCATCCAGGGCGGGATCAGGAGCATGGAGACGACGGCGACCGAGGAGGCCGGCTGGCACCCGCACATCCACGCTTTGATCGCCCACTCACCGCTGCTCGACCAGACGGACCTGGCTGCGGCATGGTTGATCGCGACCGAGGGGCGCGGGCGCACGAGCCCCTACATCGAGCGTGTCACGCGACGCGGGGACTGGACCGAGGTCGAGGCCGATCTGAGGGAGACGCTGAAGTATGAGAGCAAGGTCCTCTCGGTGCCGGACGACTTCGTGCCGGAACTCACCGACGCGATCAAGGGCGAGCACCTCCGCGACTCCTTCGGCTTGCTACGCGGCATCGAGTTCGAGCGCGAGGCCGAGGACGAGCGCGTCGAGGAGCCCGTGACCTGTGACTGCTGCGCGTCCCCCGCGCCCATGGCGCGCTCGACCGGGTGGCTGTGGGGCAAGGCGCGATGGCGCGCGCTCCTCAACGGAGGCGAGCGTGTGTGGCCCGGCATGATGAATCCGGAGGTGCAGAAGAGGATCCCTGGGACGAAGGACCCGCCACCAACGTGGACTGACGCGACGAAGCTCACGCCCGAGGAGACCGTGCGACCGCCCGACAACCCATAGCTCAGCGACCGCGAGTGGTTCAGGGAGCTGCGGAAGACGGAGAGCTACGCGTCGTCCTCGTCCTCGTCCTCGTCGAACGGCACGCCGCAGCCGGAGCAGTGACTCGCCGCCTCGGCGGAGTCACAGTCCGTGCAGTAGACGGCCGCGTTGATGCCGAGCCCGCCGCGGCAGATCGAGGGCAACCCTGCGCCTGAGCCGATAGGAAGGCGCTTGGCCTTCTCGTAGACGCCGCGTGCGCCGTAGCGGTCGAGCAGCTCCTCGACTCGATCCTTCGCGAACAGCTCGACGGTCTCCTCGTAGGCGGGCTTGTCCTTCGGTGCCTTCACCTTCTCCTTCATGCGCAGGAAGAGCAGCAGGCGATGCTTCTCCTCGTCAAAGCCAGGGCGCGGGACGAGCACGTTGAACTGCGTCGAGACCGAGCCGAGGTGCAGCACCTCGTCGGGGAAGAGCGGGTCGATCACCTGAGTCTGTGCGGTGGGAAGTTCGTCGAAGCCGTAGACCACGTAGGTCTGCTTCGTGGCGGGATCGAGCATCTCGTCCTCGGCCGGCGGCATGCCGCGGCGCAGGAGGTCGATGACCGCGCGAGTCCGTTCACGGTCCAACTCCACCGCCTCGCCCTCTCCGCGCAAGGCAAAGAAGGCGACCTCGTGCATCTTGACGCCCTTCTGGCCGGGCACGGTCTTCTGGAGCAGCGCGGTCATGACATCGCTGCCAGGATCCCGAATGTCTACGGCCTGGATGAGCTGCTCCACCGTGGCGCTCTTCGGGCTCACCCCAGGCGGGAGCCCAACCGGCGTCCCCTGGAAGGTCTGGGTCATGACGGCGAACGCCGCGCGGAGCCTGAAGGCCGTCCGCTCCTGGCTCTTGGTCTTGAGTCGGTTCCCGACCTCCGACACGAACTCGTCCTCGCGGACGTGGGACCAGACACCCTCGTTGATGCCGGCCTGCGTCAGGGCCTGGCCGAGCACGTCCTCGCCGATCTCCAACGACTCGGCGGCCTTCTTCAACGCCCGCGCGAACAGGGTCATCGTCTGCTCCTTGACTCGGCCAGCAGGAACTCGGTGGTGGGTTCGATGAAAGCATCGCTCGCGAAGTTCTTCAACACAACGCAGGCCTGCGCGATGATCTTCATGCAGCGTCCTGCGCAGCGGGACTCTCGCTGCCAGACCGACGGTGACGCTGGACTTGCGTCGGCAGGCTCGCCGGCGGGGCCCGTAGGTGCACGCAGCTCCGTCCGGGATCGTGCCGACCGCCGTTAGCTCCCGTTAGCTCCCGAAGTAGGTCTTCGCCATCTTCTCGAACTTCTTGATCGTGTCGGCCGACGCACCCACTGCGAGTGCCTCGACGACTCGCGCGAGCCGTTGCTCGGGTTTAGTTCTGCTTCGCTGGCCTGGCGAAGTCTTGTCGTCTCGCCGGAGCAGATCCGCCGCGTCAACGCCGAGCGCGCGCGCGAGTCGGTCGAGCGTCGTGAGGCCGGGTGACTTCTCCCCGCGCTCGAGTGCGCCGAGGAAGGCGCGGCTCATGTTGCCAGCCGACGCGGCGAGCTGCTCCTGGGTGAGGCCCTTCTCTTCGCGGATCTCGCGAAGCCTTCGCGCGAAGCGACTGCCGACGTCCTCCATGGCATGACCTCGCTTGAGGTCGGCCACATGAGCCTCATGCGAGCGCAGCTTCGACGCTCCATAGAGGTTGTTGACGAAGGACTCGCAAGAGCGCATCGTGTCGGCGATGGCTCCGGGCACGCCGGAGCGGAGCAGGGAGCGCGACGATGACCGACCAAGGGAGTGCGCCCACGGGCGCCATGAAGCCGTGCCCAATGTGCAAGGAGCCGGTCGCGGCCGACGCCGTGAAGTGCCCGCA
>JACCDT011066690.1_pt1 | contig 13023 bp, 10 predicted proteins | sample 7446291 | NCBI WGS metagenome assembly JACCDT01 (sample SAMN15323446, study PRJNA562643) | freshwater metagenome | isolation source: river surface water | place: USA:Blue River Watershed | collected 2017-08-17
ATAAATGTCTTTGAGAACCAACTCTTCAAGGAAGCCTTCCTTCAACCCGGTTTCAGCAATCGAGTTTGGATATGGCGGAACGAATTCCTGTTGTTGTTGAAAACCAGTTGTTGTTTTGACCTGTGGAGGCATAAATGCTTACCGATCCTTGTAGAAATGAACTAGGCTGAGACGATATTGTACGGCAAATATTGCTAAATACATATAACTAATCTACCACTTTTAGCGATTCACTTTACCTGGTGAAGGCACAGGAGGCAAGAGAGTACGGATTTTCTTGGACATTCCCTCTAGCTCAACGGCGCGATCTGAGGCGCCGAATCGGTCTAGACAATAAATATTGGTAAATTCGACCAGTAGTTCTTTTAGCTCAAGAGTGGCTGGAGAACCCATTTTTTCTAGTTCGGCAAATGCCTGCTCGGCTTTAGTGAGCATGTTCAATGGCGTGTCACAAGGCATTCTTTGCACATTGTAAGGCTTTAGCCATTCCATAACGCGCAAATAAATTTCGGAGCTTTGTTTGTTAACTTCGGTTGTTGCAAAGGGATTGCGCGGACGCCATTTTTTTATCAGGAAAATGAAAAGAGCAAGGGTAGCAACGAAAACGAGAGCGACCCCAATTCCTGCCCAAGAAATGAGGGCTAGAATTTCGGTCAATTGATTGAGCCAACTCCAGTCGCTTTTGGCATTGAGAAAAGCAAAGGGATTTTCCGATTTTTCTTTTGCTTTCTTTTGGGCTGTATTGTTTTGGGGTATCTTATCCAGCTTGCTGCCTTTGATTCCGGCCCCAAGTCCAGCGCCGTTTTTGTTTGCTTGTTTTTGTTTATTTATTGAGCGAACCAAATCACTGTTTGCCAGGGCAGAAATCCAGTTGGTGGCGGCACTTGCCTGTTTATCTGTTTCAGGGTAGCTTGCGTTGGGGCTGGGAGTGGGATCAAACGGTATCCAGCTCCAGTTGGGCAGGTAAATCTCACCCCATGAATGTCCGTCGCGCAAGCGCACTTCATAAAAGCCGGTATTTTTGTTCAGTGTACCTGGTAAATAACCGCCTGCCATGCGAGCTGGAATGCCGATACTTCTGCACATGGTGACAAAGGCAGATGAAAAGTCGACACAGTTACCTTCTCTTGTTCGAAACAAGAAGTTGTAAACAAAATCGCCTTTGCTCATGCGCTTCAAATCAGAATTTTGATACTTACAATTTTTGTGCAGATATTCACTTATACGCTCTGCCTGTACAAACCAGTTTTCGTCCTTGCCTGCCACTTTGCGAGCCAAGGCTCGCACTTCATCAGGAAAGTCTGGTGGAAGTGCAGTGTATTTATTGACCAATTCTTTTTCTAACTTTTCCAGTTCTTCGGCATTAGGTCCTTCAAAATAAGAACTGGAGCGTCTTACTAAATGCTCCATTACGTCAGTTTTATACACAGGCAAATGTGAAATGACAGTGTAGGTGATGCCATCTTTTAAGGGCTGATCCGACTTGATAGAGCCATCAGCTTGTGCAGTCAGTTGATTGAAATTACCGTTGATGGCTTCAGGGATCCAATAAGTGGGAAGCATATCGCCAAGCATTTGCGAACTGACAGTAATTTCTTGTTTAACCTCAACTGTCTGACAATCAGGAGGAAGTAAGAGTGAATTTGCATTGCCCACGTCAAACCAGCCGGACTTTTCTGACTTAAATGTGATACCTGGAACCGGACCGCTGCGCGTCCAACCGACACCGTCGTAACTATCATAAGTAATGCGTCTTGTATAGCCGGGTCGAGAAGCAGCAACTTTGAATACGACAGTTTCTAGCTCTGCTCGACTGGGGGCGGCGCTAGAGGGATTGTACGACTGTACTTGTTGGTCCTGAGTGGCGCTTATATTTTTTGCTTCTTCAATAGAGCGAACTTGATTGGTGCTTTGTTTTCCATCACCGCCCTTGCCTGTGCCAGAGCCACTTCCAGAGCCAGAGCCAGAGCCAGAACTAGATCCGCTGCCAGAACCAGAGCCTGCCTGGGAGTTGCTTCCTGAGCCTGAAATGGTGCCCCCGCCTTGTGCGCCGGTACCAGATGTGGTGACACTGGCAGATGAGCTATTTGAGTTGGCGGTAGCGGTGGCAATTGAGTTTGTTCCGGTGTTACCGTTAATAACTTTTTTTGCGCCGCTACCACTTGCTGAATTACGATCGCCATGACTGAATTGACTTGTGTTCCCACCTAGACCGGGAACAGTTGCCACATATGGAGCAATGAAATTCTTGGTGATTACACTTAAGAGTGAATCGCTTCTAGGAAAATAAAAGAAAACCAGAATAGATAAAACTGGTAAAAGTAAAATGGGTGTTAGCACCACTAGTGATACCGCTTTGCGATACTCGGTACTATGATCCTGCGCCAGCGAGCCGGGTCTTGCCGATTGTAAATTGGCAAGGGAAGTCGGTCCTAGAGTTTTGGTTTGCGAAACGCTCACAAAATAAAGTAAAAACGATAGTAGAAGCATGTAGCTTATAAGCCAAAATACAAACACTGCACTTGTAGTAAGACAGGCAGAGCAAGTCAGAAGTCCTATGCCAATTAGAGTAGAGACAGCAAATTCTTGTCTTGTTTTCAAGTCAAAACAGTGCAATGCTTGAAGCCCAGCTAAAACTTGTACAAGTGGCGAGAGCAGGTTTAAATGACCGTTCATGAACATCATGACGCATTGAAAAACAAATGCTCCAACTACAAAAATAGCTCCTGCAAAGGGAATTATTGGTAGCCAAAATGGTCGCTTATCGCTGTATAAATAGGACGTGTAACTGCCAATGAAAGCAAGCCACAAGTATAAAAGAGTGATGCCTGGATGCAACTGTATATAGGAGCACGAGCAAGTAATAATTAAGCAAGCCATAAAGGCAGTGCAAACCCGCACTGTAACTGATTTTTCAAGTGACGTTTGGGCGATGGTGCTCATAGGGCAGATATCTCATCGTAATTTTGCAAAGTGGCAATTACACGTCCTATAGATGCCGAGGTTGCTCCTCGGCGATCGGCCGAGCCAAGTCCTGTGTGCAGTGGAATATTTTTATTCACTCCTTCTAAATCTTGCCACGCTTTTTCTTTGGCCGCTTCTTTAGCCAGTTGTTTAAATCTGCGAGACAATACCCAGAGTTCGACCCCGTTTAAGCCATCGCCTTCAGGATCGTTTTTAACAGGTAAAACAGCTAAGAGCGCCAATTTGCTATCAACACCAAAATGCGGTACTGGTGCTTCAAAGTCGTCCTTGCTTGTAAGGGGTTGAACTCGTGCCAGCATCTGAGACCACCGTGCCATCCCGGCTGTGAGGAGCGGCATATCGAGCAAGAATTCTGGCTGCACCGCTATTGGTTCTTCTGGGTCTGGAATAACATAGAAGTAAGGCGAGCCGCCCATTCGAAAACCTAGATTTAAAAGCGATGTCGCTACCGAAACAGCTAATTCGAACTGTTCCTGATTTCGCCATGGCGCCATTAAATCAAGTAAAACGTCGTAGCTTGGAAGACCTTCATGCTCAAATTCACGCACAAGTAATTTTCCTGCTTTGGCAGATGACGCCCAGTGAATTAAACGTATTCCGTCGCCAGTTTGAAATTCGCGCAAAGATTTTACTGAGGTAGAAGGTGCTGTGGCAGTCGATCTTGAAGCCGATGACATTAAGGCGGTATTGCCTGATGCGCGCAGTCGGTACAAGAAACTTCCCGGTATTCCTGTCGAGCTTGGAAAAACAACTAATTTTTTGTTGTCTAAAACAGTCGTTGAATTTATATCAAAACTGCGTGACCACCAGGCTAGACTGAATGGAAAACAACAAAATGTCTGAATCGATTGCACTTCATAAACGCCACGTTCAATAGAAGGATTTTGAGCCATGATCCATTCTTCGTTAATTATGGTGTCAATTGACACTGGCTCCAGGATGCTGAATTTTTGTCGTGAGTCAATATTTTTTAAATCAACGCGCACCACAAGCCATTTGACCGGAAAAATATGAGCGAACTTCATCGAGCCAAGCATTCGGTCTAGCTTTATACGAACGTTTAATTGGTCGCCAACTACAAGGTCGTGCGGGAGTGAGACACTGACTGATACATCGAAAACCTGGAAAAAAGGCAAAATCACAGACATCGCAATAGTGGTAAAACCGCCTGCAGTCAATAAGTAAAGCCAGTCGTTGCCTGTTTCTGCAGCAAATAAATATAAGAGCAAAATAGCTATTAGGAAGTAATAAAAATTTTTCTGCACCACAAGCGAAAAGGATCCAGTAAGCGCAGGAAGACGAAAACGCAGGCCTTCTAGCGAAAATTTCTCACCTTGTGGTTTGAGTGGAAATCTATACTGGTACGGGGATTTCTTCGAGTATTCTTTCAATAAGTTCAGCATGGCTTACTCGACTTTCCCTTACTTTTGGAATGATTCTGTGTCCCAGCACAAATGGAGCCAAAAATTTCACGTCGTCTGGCTGGACGAAATCTCTACCGTCAATGAAAGCATTGGCTTGCGCAGCCCGCATCAAAAGCTGACTTCCGCGTGGACTGACGCCAAGCACCACAGCCGGATGACTGCGAGTGGCAGCTACAATCGAAACAATATAATTTTTGATTGACGGTTCAACAAAAACTTCTTTGACAGCCTGTCTTGCTTCAAGCACCTGCTTTTCGGTAAGCACCGCTTTCGCTTCGAAAGAACCATCTTTTAATGTTTTGTCCAGAATTTCAATTTCTTGATGGAGCTTGGGATAACCAAGCGACAGAGCAATCATAAAGCGATCAAGTTGCGCTTCTGGCAGAGGGAAAGTGCCGTGATACTCAATTGGGTTTTCTGTGGCAATGACAAAAAACAAATCGGGCAGTTTGCGAGTGGTACCATCTGTGGTGACCTGCATTTCCTCCATAGCTTCAAGCAACGCCGACTGCGTTCTTGGTGTAGCTCGGTTAATCTCGTCTGCAAGCAGGATATTAGTAAAAATAGGACCTGGTCTAAATGTGAACGTGCTTTCTTTGGAGTCGAAAATGCTTACACCTGAAACATCAGACGGCAACAAGTCGGGCGTACACTGGATACGAGTAAACTTGGAATCTATTGATGTAGCAAGCGATTTAGCCAGGAGCGTCTTGCCTACGCCCGGAACATCTTCCACCAGAACGTGACCACCTGCAAGCAAACATAAAACAGTCAATCGCGCGGCTTGAGTTTGTCCAACCAGCACACCGTTTATGTTGTTGAGCAGTGCTTGAGCGCGCTGGCTCTGGTAAGCCGGACTCATAATGGTTTTTTGTGACATCATGGTAGAGCCATGTCCGTCTAAATTTGTTTGTGACGTCTGTCCTTGTGCAATTTTGAGCGTATCGCCCTGGTCGCCGTTTTCTTCTGGCACGCTTAGTTCTCCTAACCTGCTAGAAATTTACCCTTGAAGGAGTATGTTAAACTGACAATTTATTATTGGATATAAGGTTGTCAAAATGGCGCGCGACCCACTAACGTTCCAACAGACTATTCATGCCCTCAACGATTTTTGGGACAAGCAAGGCTGCTTGATTTTGCAGGCATACGACCTGGAAAAGGGCGCCTCCACTATGAATCCCGGTACATTCTTGCGTGTATTAGGTCCTGAACCCTGGAAAATGGCAGTGACCGACCCTTGTAGACGTCCTACCGATGGTCGCTATGGCGACAATCCAAACAGATTACAGCATTACTTTCAGTATCAGGTGATTCTTAAGCCCTCGCCAGATGATGTTCAAGAGGTCTATCTGGAGAGCCTGCGCGTACTGGGCATTAATCCAGAAGAGCACGATGTTCGCTTTGTCGAAGACAACTGGGAATCTCCCACTCTGGGCGCCTGGGGTGTTGGTTGGGAGGTCTGGCTTGATGGGCTGGAAATCACTCAGTTCACTTATTTTCAACAAGCCGGTGGGCTTGATGTGAAGCCAGTCGCAGCCGAAATTACTTATGGTTTAGAGCGATTGTCGATGTATTTACAGAATGTGGACAGTGTATACAACCTAAAATGGAACGAGAACGTCCTTTATGGCGAGCTCTTCCATAATAATGAAGTGGAGCAGTCCAAATACAATTTCGAATATAGCAACGCCGAGGTTCTACCTGGTTTATTCGAAACGCACGAAGGCGAAGCGGATAGATTACTTGGCGAAAAACTGGTGATGCCAGCTTACGAGCAAATTTTGAAATGCTCGCATACATTCAATCTTATGGATGCGCGAGGTATTCTTGGTCGCGATGAGCGCATGGCGACTATTTTGAGAATTAGACGTTTGGCTGAGAAAGCGGCTCGTGCCTATTTAGAGCAAAGAATCGAAATGGGTTTTCCGCTTATTAAAGATGAAAGTGCCCGCAAAGCTCTTGAAAAAGAGTACAAAGACAAGTTTTTGACCGCCAAGGCATAGCGATCGCATATATGCCTGCTAATTTCTAGCGAATTAAGCTTCCAGTGCTGACTTTGTTCGTTTATTATCACTGTTTTTGGGTATAGTGGTGGTAAGTCTTGTTTGGTAACTATTTAGTATTTTGATGGCCGTTAAAAATAGCATTTCAAAAAAACTTATATATTCTCTTTTGGCACTTAGTTTCTTTGCCGCAAGCTCTACTGTGGGTTCAGTTTTAGAGGCTTCAGCAATGTCAGGCTCTATTGGTGGATCGCTTCGACATCAGTTGTTTAAAGCCAAGAAGAAATCTGCCGGACAAAAGCAGACCAGAAATTCAAAGCATAATATTGCGCAAGTTGGTCACGCTAAGAAAAAGGCAAAAGGTAAAGAGAAAGCGCTTCTGGCAAAAGGTTCTAAAAAAGGCAAGCGTGGCAAGAAAGAAAAAGCCGCTCCAGTTGTGGTTGCACACGCACCAGCGCTTGAGTCTCTTTCTGATTCGCTCAGCACAGCTACTTTGAAATCTGGTCTGGTACACAAAATGTATCGGGGCAAATTACATGTAAATGTAGTCGAAGTCGATTTGAAAAATAAAGATCTCGCTGTTCGTCCATATCTTGCCTCAGACTATTTCAATAAATTGAAAACCACAGAAGAGCACGCTAAAGAAAGCGGCGCTCTGGTTGCTGTAAATGCAAACTACTTCAAAAAAGACGGCACGCCACTTGGCACACTTCTTATGGATGGCGAATGGATCGCAGGGTCTATTTTTAATCGTGTGGCCATGGGCATTACAGAGTCTCGCGATGTCAAATTCGATCGAGTAGATGTGCATGGAATTCTGAATACTTCCAATCCGGATGTCCCATCGCTGTGGGTAAACACTGTTAATCAACCGCGTAGATCTGGTGCTCATCTTATTTTATATACTCAAAGATGGGGCAGTCATGTAAAAATTCCATACGATGGTTGTCTGGTTGCAGTCAGTAATACTGGCGAAATAATAGGAACAGACGCTCGTAACTTGTACATTCCATCTGGCGGCTTTGTTCTTTGTGATAAAAAAGATAGCAAACTAGCCAAGCTAAAACGCTCTGACCATGTGTTTTTGAGCTGGAAAACAAATCCTTCTAACTGGTCTGATGTGATTCAGTCTGTAAGTGGCGGACCGACTCTTATTCGTGACGGAAAAGTTCTTGTGGATGTGCAAGATGAAAAATTCGGCAAGAGTTTTTCATCTGCTAAAATTTCGCGTCGCACCGCCTGTGGTGTGACTGCTGACAAGAAAATGATAATTATCACGGTCGAAGGACAGCATAATATCTATAGTCTGGCTAAGCTTATGCTTAAACTCGGTTGTGTTGACGCCATGAATTTAGATGGTGGTGGCAGTACATCCATGGTAGTGATGGGTAAAACTGTAACCCAAAATAGAAGCTCGCAAAGACGTGTAGCAGCAAGTCTTGTGGTTATGAACTCAGATGCTGCGCAAGCGTTGGTGAAAACCCCTACTCGCAATTACGTACCAAAACAAGAAATCGTAGACTTCCAGGGTGAAGAGCCGGTATTGTCGATGGAGCCATTCAAGGCGCGTTCTGTTTTTCTAACCGAAAATGATGTCACGCGCGACCTTACTTGCGCATCTGAAAATTTCAGCCAAGACGTTGTATCAATGGAAATGGGTCTAAAAACAAATACGCCTGAAACCGAACTCTTGGCGGGACTTTCGCAGAATCTAATCACTATAAACAATGATCAAGAGCAAAAAAATGCTAATCTTTTACGGTTAAAGCTGAAGCCATCGAAGCATTCGAAGAAAATGCTGAAATTGCATCAAAAGGTTGAAAGTAAGTTTCTTTTACCTTTTAGATTCGGCAGACCTAAGAGTTAGTCGGAGATTTCTCAATGACCAAAAAATATGCAGTCGGAGTCGACTTTGGCGGCACCAAGGTACTTTCGGCTGTAGTTAATATTGAAACTGGTGAAATCCTTGCCTCTGAAAAGAAAAAAAGAAAACAAGCCAAAGAGCAAGACGAAGTTGTAAGTAAGATTTGCAATACCATAGACGAAGCTTTGCAAGAAGCCAATGTGCCTATTAGCGAAATTCTGGGCATAGGCATTGGTGCTGCTGGTATGACAGATAGAGAAAATGGTGTACTGCTTAAAGCGGCAAACATTGGCTCTGTTAATGTCAAATTAGCCGAGCCATTAAGTCAAAAATATGGCGTACCGGTCCAATTGGGTAATGACGTCGAAGTTGCGACCCTGGCGGAAAAAAGTTTTGGCGCTGGAGCTAATTGCGATAATTTCTTGTGCGTATTCGTTGGCACTGGAGTCGGCTCGGGCGTGGTAGTCAACGGCTCAATACTGCGCGGACATACTGGTGTAGCGGGAGAGATTGGGCATACAACTTTGTTTCCCGATGGCAGATTGTGCGGATGCGGTGGACATGGTTGTCTTGAAGCTTATGCTTCGCGCACTGCAATTGCTAAGGCAATCGTGGCAAGAATTCAACGCGGTGAAGAATCAGTGCTTGCCAGTCAAATAGACGAATCTAAAGGCATAATACGCTCCAAGGCTATTTTTCAGGCCCTTGCGGCAGGAGATAAATTGGCAGAAGACGCGGTGAAACAAGGGGCTGAGTATCTGGGCATTGGACTTACTTCGTCCTTGACTTTGCTCAACCCGGAAAAACTTATTTTGGGTGGTGGCTTAATTGAGTCTGTACCTCATTATTTTGAAACCGCTCGCAATGAGATTTTCAAGCGCATTTTGCCTATAACCGGCTCGAAGCTGATTATAGAAAAGTCGGTATTAGGTGATTATGCTGGTGTTGTTGGTAGTGCACTTTTGATCGTGGAACAATACGCACTTCATCCTGAAAAATTTGCATCGCACGAAATCGAGGCTGTAAGTACGCTTTAGCTGCGATGGGCTGTTAATCGCAATGAAAAGTAATTATTTCAAATTTAAACTTTTATTGATCCTGGCAGCAGTAGCATTACTGGCGGTGCCGGGGATGCTTATCGTCAATATGATAAGTATGCCTGGCAAATCATATAATGGCAAATTCGAAGAACTCAAAGGGCACGAAGTCGAGATAGAGAGCCAGTTGAAAGAACACGTTGAAAAGCTGGGTGGTAAATTCGGTATTCGCAATAATCCAATATCATTGCAAATGAGCTTGAATTACATCACAGACAGGCTCAAGTCTTATGGATATGTTGTAAAAGAACAGAAATACAATGTTGATACTATGCAGTTGCGAAATATCGAAGCTGAAAAAAGAGGCACAAAAAAGCCTGATGAAATCATCATTCTTGGTGCTCATTATGACTCGATTTATTCAAGTCCAGGCTCGGATGATAATGGTTCTGGTGTAGCAAGTGTTCTGGAAATGGCAAGATTATTTTCAGAGCAAAGCTGTAAACGAACAATTAGATTTGTTTTCTTTGCAAGTGAAGAACCGCCCTATTTTAGAAGCCATTCGATGGGCAGTTATCACTATGCAACTAGATGCAAGCAACGCAAGGAAAATTTGAACGCGGTGCTCATTTTTGAAACTCTTGGCTATTATACAGATGATCAAAATTCGCAGCGCTATCCTTTGGCATATTTGCCAGGTTATCCGGACAAAGGCAATTTTATTGGATTCGTTTCGAACCTAAATTCACAAAAGCTCTTGAAAAAATGCGTAAGCGCCTTTCGCAGTAGCACCGATTTTCCCTCGCAAGGTATTTCCGCACCTGAGTGGATAACCGGGATTGACTGGTCAGATCAAATGTATTTTTGGAAGAATAATTTTCAGGCTATTATGATTACCGATACAGCTTTATATAGAAATCCTTACTATCATACAGGTGCTGACACACCAGAGAAGTTGAATTATCCATGTTTTGCGCGTGTTGTAGGCGGTATGGAAACAGTGGTAGCCGCACTGGCTAATTATGACTGATTCCCCTTTCTTTGAACATTATGTCCCAATCGGCGATTCGATGACAATCGATTTCTATGCCGCTAGTGATGCGCACTCTAAAGGGCATACACACTTAAATCAAGTGGGCTCGGCATCATTGTTTTTTGCCAACAATAAAGAAGTCTTTCCGGAATTCAACGGTAAAGACCTGGTTTCGCTATATCCAGGAATCAAATTTGCAGATTTGTCTTTTGATGGTGCCACTATTAAAAGTTTGCTAGACCATGAATTTCAATCCAAACTGGCTCACTATGAGCACAGTAAGAATTTAATTACTCTTACAGTTGGTGGCAATGACATGCTTGAAGCATTGCATGCATTTGAAACCAAGCGCATAAAAGCGCTTGAAGAGAGTCTTTTGAAAATTGAAAAGAATTTCGAAAAGCTACTTTCGTCTTTCAAGAAAATTTGTCCACAAAGCAAAATTATTGTAACTACGCTCTACGACCCGACTGACGACACTGGCATTATGCCTTGTGCAAGAGAGTTGTATGCAGAGTTCGATTGCAAATTCTTGACCAGATTCAATCAATTTGTGCGCGATTCGGCTATCGATCACGATTTTATTGTGGCTGATGTGTACAGTCACTTTATGGGTCATGGTTCAATGTGCGGAAATGAAGATAATTTCTGGTATTGGAAAACACATCCAATCGAGCCTGGACTAACCGGGGCTAGCGAAATCAGAAGAGTCTGGCTTGATGTTCTTCGGACTCTTTGATGATTTTAAGTAGTTGGAGTCTTTAGCAGTTTTGGCAATGGAGTCTAAATCGCGCTTTATTTTTTCAGCCAGGTCCGCACGTCCATGCATGGCGTAAAACTGAGCCAACCACTCTAGTTCTTTAATAGATTGAATATGAGTCGATTCGTTTCCAGACATTGTTTAAGCCCTCTGCACTTTTTTCGTAGCACGGCTTGCATCATCTCAAGTCGATTAAATTGCTTGAATGGCCGAATTTGTGGGATTTTATACTTGATGTCAAAATATTGATTTGTGGCCTAAATGTCCCATAGGCAAAATAAAATTGCTCCCTGCCTTAGTTCCAATTACTGTGCATCCCAAAAGATAAAGGGGAAAGCCTTTTTGCGAATTAACCTCTTTTATTTTTGGGATAGTTGAATAAAGTAGACCGGTCGGTCTATTATTGAGGAGTAAAGGCAAGCGCTGCGGAAAAATTCTTATAGAAGGAAGATAACAATGAAAGTTTTAGAAGAACAATCACAACAAGTATCAAACAAAAGATTAGCTGGAAAAGTAGCATTGGTCACAGGCGGCTCGCGTGGTATTGGCACTGCAATCGCTAAACGTCTAGCTGAAGAAGGAGCGACCGTCGCTTTCACTTATTCCAAAAACAAAAATTCAGCCGAAAAAGTTTTAAAAGAGATCAATCAAGATGAATCAAAGGCATATGCATACAAAGCCGATGTAGCCTCGGACAAAGAAGTCAATCTACTTATAGATCAAATTAAAAGAGATCACGGCAAATTAGACATTTTAGTTAACAACGCCGGTGTCTGGGAAGGCGGCCCCCTACAAGAAGTGGACGTAGAGCAGTTCGACCGCATCTTTGACGTAAACGTAAGAGGAGTTATTGCCACCACTAAAGCAGCACTAAGCGTATTGCAAGACGGCGGACGAATCATCAATATTTCGTCTGTAGCAGCGACTTTCGCCACGCCTGGCATGAGCATTTATTCGGCAAGTAAAGCCGCTCTTGATTCGCTCACAAAAATCTGGGCGCAAGAATTGGGTGCAAGACAAATTACAGTCAATGGTGTCGCTCCTGGCACCACTGCTACAGATATGTATAACCAGGCTTTATCTGAAGAAGCAAAAGCTGCATTCAATGAAAAGACAGCTCTAAAGCGCGTTGGCGAACCAGAAGACATCGCTTCGGTGGTTGCTTTTCTAGCCTCCAAAGATGGTGGCTGGATTACAGGCAAGACAATTGCTGCAGATGGCGGAATCAATATCTAAGTAACAAAAATAATTTTTTTTCTGACCTAACCACAGGAGGGGCGACTCAACCGTCCCTCTTTTTGTATTACTGCACTAATCGAAATTGGAGATTACTTCATTCAGAAAGGATCTGAAAAACTTTTTGTCGTCCTCGGATATCGATCTAAAAGTATCGTCCAGACACGATTGTGCCAGTTGAGGCAAAACTTCTATTAGCTCAAGACCGCCTTTAGTAAGATAGTTTCGCGAGCATCTTTTATCCGTCTCGTCTTGTTTGCGCGTTATAAAACCGCGCTCTTCCATGCGCTCTAACACACCTGTGAGCGAGCCTCCGATTTGTTCCAGAAATTCACCGACTTCGCTTGTAAGAAGTCCGTCGTTTTGCCAGAGTCGGCACAAAACTATCCAGTGACTGGTCGTGACGTTATAAGGCTCAAATTTAATTGTACAATCGCGCGTCATGAGCAACGAAAGCAATTTCATTCTGTACCCAAGCGAATATGGTGGCAAAATGTGAGCGTACTTTTCTGGAATCAAAGATGAGCGCTCTGGCAATTCGCCTTTATGTTCGGGACGCAGATTGAAAATGGCGCGAGTTACCAGAGTGGAGAAGCGCTCCTGGTCTTGTTTGTTTACACCAGTGAACGCTTTTTGCCAGATGCTCTCGACCTTCTCTGGCAGAATATCTAGAAAATGCAC
>JACCDT011140054.1_pt1 | contig 13021 bp, 13 predicted proteins | sample 7446291 | NCBI WGS metagenome assembly JACCDT01 (sample SAMN15323446, study PRJNA562643) | freshwater metagenome | isolation source: river surface water | place: USA:Blue River Watershed | collected 2017-08-17
ATTCAAGCTTCTGTAATGTTGTGAATGTTTGTTTTGTCTTTCTCATTTATTATGTCCAATTAAATTTGTTAGTTATATTAACCTGTAACGGATATATATATCTACAATTTTATTAGATCATTACATAATTCAAGCTTAGAAATTATGCCTGATGATTTATGTGCTTTTGATAGTTCCGCATCCTCTGATTCTTGGAGTGATTCATCAGATAGTACTTTGCCATTTGACGGTTCATCAGATAGCAATAACTGGTAATAATTTTATTTAAAAAATACGCGTTTTCGTTGGTAATTTATTTTGTTTAAGTCCGTATAATTAGGAACATAATTATGAAGCATTTCTCAGATATACAACATTTTAATGAATGGTTTAATAATAGGTATTTTGGCAATGAAATAGCTTATGTTAAATCATTGGATCAAATAGTATTAACTGGCACTAAGTCAGCTGAAGAAATACTTAATGTGAGGCCTAATGAAAGTATTCTTAAATCAAATTTAGCATTGATTTTACCAGACGTTGTTAAGTTAGAAAGTCGTTTGATTAAGCATAAAAAAGATGCTTTAGTAATGGAGAAATTGATTATTGATGGTATTTCTCAAATTACTTATTGGACTAAGCGACAAATTATGATTGGTGCAACGATCTGTTTTCTGGTTGAGCAATCAGTTAATGGTGAATTTACTTTGAAACAAATTATTAGTCCACAAGATAAAGCTCAAAAAGTTAACTATAGCTTATTTGTTGCATTGAATGAAAAAGAGAAGAGTGTTTTATATTTATTAAGTAATGATATCAATGTGAAAACAATAGCTCAAACATTATATTTAACTGAATCAACGATTAGATCATACATAACCAATCAGATTATGCCGAAGTTAAATGATATGGGGTATTTAGTAAATAATCGTGAAGATGTTGTTCAAGTGGCTAAGACTTTGAATTTAGATAAAGAAATTCCGGCAAAATTAGTCGAGATAATTAAGCCATTAACAATGTTTTTAAAAGGAATTTAGAGTCGGTTAAAATTAAATGACTAATATATTGTCAATAGACAAGCAATCCCAATAAATAAATTATAATTTAAGAGCTACCAGTGTTGAATATCATTTTAATTCCTATGCCTGACTACTGATTGGAATTTGATTTCTGATTCTTGCTTTTACTTCTTCATAAATATTTATGTGGCTAGAGTCACTTATTTCTAATGTAATGAATATCCCATAATTTATTTCAGAAAAATCTTGTGCATCTTTACTACAATTTATTTTAATTTTTAACGTTTCTCCATCAATGAATGGTATTGCGCTTTCTCCGTCAAATATATCATGATGTACAGTTCCGTTTTTAATACGATTAGCATCAGATTGTACTCTATGATTGGCTAACATGTTGTCATACTCAAACCATAATTTAGCCGCTCTATATCGCTGACTAGTTGAAAATGCTGGTGTTAAATAGGCTAAGGTTATCGTTAGTTTTCTTAAGTCTATAATTGAAGCTAATGATGGTGGTAAAGGAAATTCATAGATATGTCCTTCATCTTTTTTTATCGTTCCAAATCCAAGCATAGTTACTCTATTTGGTAGGCACTCTATTACTCTATTCATTTGAAATTGACCATATCCAATCCAATTGCTAATAAAGTTCTTTATTTTACGATTATACTCACGATTTATTGTTCCAGAATCTTCATAGGAGCTTTCAACCTCTTTTTTTATATCAGACCAATATTGAGTATTTTCTAATGCTATTTTTAACTTTGGATAAATATCATTCCATGATGCTGAATGAATTAGCATGGCTTTTAATAAAGGAATCTCATATTTTGGTTCATTTAAATGTTCATTCTTTCCTTGAAGGATACTTAATAATTTTTCATAGCATAGAAATGCACATCTGGTTACCAATGCTGTAGCGTTACTCGTACCCCTAGTATTTATTGTTGAGTTTATGCTGCTATCTCTTGGAGTTGCTACTTTAATTCCTGGTAATCGTCCTTGATTAACTACCGAAAGAATAGTTGGAGTCCTGGATTGGATTTGAATTTGAAAAAATTGTTTGCCACCATCAAAAATTAAATCTGGCTTTATAGAGTTTCTATATCCGCTACCAAATGCAGAGATTAAACTTGGAAAACCATCTTCTATTGGGTTAATGATATCATTTCCATGAGGAATTGTTTGATGACATTGATCAGTATGTATGGCGCCAACAGTAATTGAGTTTATTGATTCAGAAGGGGAAAGTATTTTACGGTTTTTATATTCTTTGCATACACTATCAAGAATTAGCTTTCTCTGCTCGTCGGTGCTTAGATTTTCAAATTGGCCCCTATTAGTCTTAATTTTGATGTCATTGGCAAGGTTGCCAGCGCTAATTATAAATAATACATTATATTTATAACTTAGCCAGTCAATTAATTTTGCCAGAGGGCTCATTGTTCCATAAAATTGCCGGGTAATGTCTCCAATAGATAAGTTTATTATTCTAACGGTAGGTGCCGCTGCTTCCTGGTTTTGCTCTCCCTCGAACATTCGTTTGACGGAGCGATGAATTAAATCAATGATAAGCTGGTCATTTGGAAAACCCTCCACCTTAGGATCTCTGAATCCTCTAACTGGGGTTAGAATTGGTCTCACATAAATTTTTTTGGAAAGAGCCTTGTTATTGTCGTTGGCATCTCCATTAATAATAAGAGAAGCCATTGCTGTACCATGTCGTCGTTCAGAAGCTAAGTATAATTCCTCAAAGTTATCAGGATCATCAATGATTAAATAGTTTTCTAATAAACTATGATTAGATAAAGGTAACCCATCTAATAATCCTATAATAGGATCAGCATCACTAACTTCTCTAGGTGTGGAGTTTACGCTTTCAATTTCTTCTACGTGGTTTTCATCTACAGTACTGATTAATGTTTGTCCAACAGGCCTAAGAAATTTTATACTATCACTAGAAACAAGTTGAACATCTCTATGGTCTATAATCTCTTGTATTGCAGCAATAGGCAGCTCTATCAATAACCCATGGTATGCAATGTCAGAAATCACACAGCTGCTAATAACTCTACCATTTTTGGCCTGTATAATATTTTTTATTTCATTCTCGGCACTATTTCTCGTCTGAGTATTTTGCCTAAACCACATTTCAATTTCAAAATTCAACATCATATTTGGATTATGTTCAAGGTCTTCATTCCAGGCTTCTAAAACTCCAGTTTCATGAAGTCTATCTTGTATATCCCATTTCCTAATTGTCTTTAAGTGCTTAAAAAGCTCCTTAAATTTTCCTAGGCCTCGTTCAAGTTTAACGTTTGGATTACTTGTAAATTTTTGCCATATAGAAAGAAGCTCATTGAGAGCTCTTTGGTTAGTCATAGTTAAATATAGTTTGCCACTTAAATCTTGCCCAGGATTATTTGATATAGAAAACCCATCTGACTGATTCATTCCTTCTATTACAAATTCACCAAGCCACTCTAACCCATTAATTCTATTTACTGCATTAATAAAATCATTAATAGTACCAACTACTTCTAAGACCAGAACCATTTCTGGAGTATTTCCATTCGTATTTGATTGAATTTGTAAGCGCTTAGCATTAAGTGAATTAGAAAATTGCTGAAATAAAGGCGTTAATCTATTTACTTGCTGAGAATGAGATGGTAAATTGACATTAGGGTGAAAAGGATTTTGTTTAGTTCGTTTGCTAATTGTATACGAAGGAAATAATAAGAGTGGTAAATTTGACACTATCTTTTTCCTATAATAGATATTTTATTGGTTTGAGTAGTTTATTTTTAATTGTTTGATATTGTTTGATACTATATTTTTAATATTAGTAATTGGAAGATTAAGGACGTATTGTCTGAAGATATTTGTACAAAATTCTTCTATTTCTGCATAGCTTAATCCTAAAAGATATTTAGCTAATGTTTCATGTGCGTAACCAAATGATAATCGCATACGTTGCTCATATTTGATAAGCAATTGTATTATATTACTTCTTGTAGGAGAAGGAAGTGTTAAACGAACTTGAAATCTTCTCCATACAGCTCTGTCTAATAATTCTGGATGGTTGGTAGCACCAATTACTATAACGTGGCTAGGCAAGCTATCAATTTGTAATAATAAAGAGCTTACCACTCGCTTAATTTCTCCAGTTTCATGGGTATCACCACGCTCTTTAGCTAAGGTTTCAAATTCATCTAAAAATAAAACGCACCTACGTGTTTTAACATATTCAAATAATTTATTAAGTCGTTGGGCTGTTTCTCCTAGATACGTACCAATTAATGATTCATACCTTATCACAAATAATGGAATCATTAACTCGTTAGCTATGCATTCTGATAATGTCGTTTTTCCATTGCCAGGAGGACCAATTAATAACACACGATTTCTTGGCTCTAGATTATATGAACGAAGCAAATCAATGCGTTGGTGTTCTGTAATTAACTCTTGACAGATTGAAGTAATATCTTTTGATAATACCAAATCAGTTAGATATTTTTGTGGGGTAATTTCATTAAATAAATTTACTATTTGATCATTAATGTATGTGACAGACTTTATGTTATTCGTCTGCTCAGCAACAACAGTTAAAAACTCAGCTAGCTTCTCTGCCAAAACAGTATGTTTTTTAGCCCTCTCTTCTGAGATAATGGCTTCAACCACCTTTCGGAAGACAGGTTTATTTCCTGAAAGACCTGTTCTTACTAATTCAACAACTAAATCCGCCCTAGCCATTTTATGATCCTATATTTAAAAAATTATTAAGCAGTAATATAGAAAATTTACAGTATGTATTGTCTCACACTTTTATAATAATTATTAAAATAATAACATTATGAATTTATTCATACTTATTTTTTAAAATACGCGTTTTCGTTGGTAATTTATTTTATTTGAATCCGTATAATGCTGAATATTAGTTAAATCCCACATTGCGAACAAAAGTCAAAATTAGTTAAGAATGGTTAAGCTATTAATAATCTTTTTAAAAGGGATTTAATATGTCGATGCAGTTAAATTTTTTTACTCTGCTTATTACTTTAATTGCATTGTTTTCTTATTCAGTTAATGCTGAGATGTCTATAGTTAATTTTAATCAACAGACGCCTGAAGTAAATAGTAGAAGTAGTAGCTTTAATATTCCAAAGCAATCTGGTCTTTATTGCTGGGATAAAGCAGAAATAAGATATGGAGTGCCTGCAAAGCTCTTGGTGGCAATAGCAAAAGTAGAGACTGGTATTAATCCATCTACTGTTGGTAAAAAAAATAAAGACGGATCATATGACATAGGATTAATGCAGATAAATTCTGGGTGGCTGCCTAAGTTAAGTAAATACAATATAACAGAAAATGACTTATTTAAGCCATGTACAAACATCATGGTTGGCGCGTGGATTCTTTCAGATGAAATTAATTAAGAGCATTAAAACTAGAAAAGGGCAGTATTCTGAGATATTTATTAAATCTCAGGGTATTGCAACTCCAGCGCGATTAATGGTGGACTCTTACTCTGCATTGGCGTATACAACAGATCCCAAAGACTTCCAGATGGTTGAAGATTTCAAAGCGATGGGGTATTCCACATCGGATGCTATTCACCAGGTGTTAAGGGTAAAAAAAGCGGCTTAGGTAAAGTTCATAATTAATTATTAAAACTACCGCCTGACGTTGGTGGGTCTATTTTTGCTGTCAGGCAGAGCCTAATTTTAAAATAGACCTAATATAAAAAAGACAGTATCTTGGGATAATATGAAAAATGGATAACATTAATCAAATGAAGAATAAACTTAAAAATATAGATATTAGTAATAATCTTGGGGAATTATATTCTTTGTTTGCTAGTTTATTTATTAATTTAGACTCACAGCAGAATTCAATACAAAATTATTTTAAATTTTTATTGGTCAACGATGATTTGCAAATTATGCTCAGCACTATTTTTGATGAGGCATCCGAAATATCTACTAATGTATATACCAATATTAGCAATCGTCCAGTAATGAGAATTTTACCTACTGAGTACGATGAGGAACCATGGCGTAGTCGCAAATTAATTACAGCAATTTTTGAACATCAACCTAGAACAATTCAATTACTACAAGAAATGGTGAAGTTCTGGCAAAAAGAAAATGCTATGTATATGTGATAATTGTATGTTGATTATCAGTCATGTGTTAGAAGTAAATAAGAAAGATTTTCCAATTCTATAGTATAAGTAAAATACTCTGTTCCTGGTATTGACACTAATCTAGGGTACGCGCCGGTGAAATAAATTTTGGTAGATGAATTTAGATCATTATTCATTATTTCATTAATATTGCAAATAAATTGTTTTCTAAATCTATACTGTTCAATTAATGTTTGAGGTATATAAATGCTAATTCTTCTTTTTACATTTTTCTCACCTACATTGTCAGAAATTTGGGTCTTTAAATAAATTTTATAACCTCGACCATATGTTTTAATTTCATCAATTAAATCATAGAATATAAATGGCGCGGTATGTTTTTTAAACCACCTAACTTGTTGAAAACAGTTATCAAAATATCTAGAGATACCATCTGGTAAAGTTAGACGTAAATTATTTTTTCGTATGTAATTACTATTATAAATTGGGTTTGTATATACATCTACAATTCGTTCTAATTGGTTAGTCTCGTGTTTGTTAATTTGATGGTTATTATTGTTGTGTCCTTTATTCTTATTTTTATTATGTGATTCTACGTCGTCCGAAATAATGGAACTTCCCGCTTCAGTATCTTTAATCCATTTCTGGGGAGGTCTAATCAATAAAAAATGAGTTGGAATATTGAATTCTAATTTATTCCTAATTTGAACTTCTGCATCAAGTTCTGAGATTAATGGGTTATCAAGTACGTTTATGTAACTACAATTTTGATGTTCTGAGGTAGGGTGTTTTCTAAAATGTAAAGCCTGTTTTACTTTTTTACTGGAATATGCATTAACTGGCCCCATCTTTGCATTACAATTGATGTCTGGGCATGTATATTCATATTTAATGCCTAGATGCTCACAATCTTCATCGAAGTAATTTTCTCTAACCTCATATATATTCAATATCTTCTTTAATTGAATACAGTATGCTTTTGGGAACGATACATTTCTAATTGTTGCCATAATCAATTTACCTCTATGGTTTTTTAGTTTTAAAAACTCGTATATTACGTTTAATATATAGATATTTGGGTATCTAAGCACATATTGTTACTATATATATAGTAACTGGATAATAATATGCTTATATGCTAATTTATCTAATTTTTATTGTGCTATAAATTATTGTTTATAAATCATTAAAATCTATTTCTTCTTCTGCAGTATTGAAAATATTAATTCTTGTATCAATATCTATTTCATTAACCAACCAACCTCTAAGCTGGGCATTTTGAACAAAATCATCTATCCTATTAACACCTCTTATTTCTTTTAGGGTTACTACAATACCAAACTTAAGACCTTCACCAGAGCTCTCATTAAGTCGTTCTTTGGTTTTAAGACTCAAACCCCATAAAGTATTATCGTAAGTTTTCAACTCCTGGTTTTTTCCAGTAAAAACTTCTCGTATGTGTTTTATATTATCCCATTTTCTAAAGAAATTACGTGCATCTTCTTCTAAGGTATAGTGATTATATTCTTCTGTCTGATAATTATTATTAATAGTCTTAATTGAATTACCATTTAGTCTCCCAAAAGATATGTCAAGTTCTGTATTAGTATAATCTACACCTTGATTTCTAGAGCATGCTGGGAAATAACAAAGAGTGGCCTTTGAAATAAAAGGATGCTTTGCTTTTACTACAGGGACAGGTATTTTGTAATTATATGTATTATATTTCTCAGAAACCCCCTGTATGACAAATTGTATTTCATCATCCTGACTATGCACAATATCCTTTATGTGTATAGGAACAACGCCATGACCAATAAGCGTTGGATCTCCTTGTTCTTTATCCCATGTAGTTGCTGAATGAACAAGTAATGCCTTAGCAATTTCTCTACTTAATCCCAATATATCTATTAAATATGATAACTTTCTAGCAATCCAAGGAGCTGCAAATGAGGTTCCTTGAACTAAAGCTTCTCCTGTTGGAGTGCAAACCCTCATAGGTTGTTTTGTATCACCGCCATAATAGCTAATATCTGGTTTTATGAAGAATGATAGTACAGGTCCTTTTCTGCTATATGATGAAGGCTGTTTATACATATCTACAGAATTTACAACTATAGAGTTAATTGAATCCGCTGGAGCTCCAATTGATCTAACTTGAGTCTCTCCATTGGATAAATTGGTTCCAGCAATTACAAATATAACGTCATTTTCAAACTGTATCTTGTCTAAAATTGCAGCCTCTGGAGATATAAAATTTGGATGTATATCAAGTTTTGAACCTAAAGATAAATTCCAAACTTTAATATCCCTATTTTGAGCTACAATTTCACTAATATTTCTTAGTATTGTAAAGGAATTAAAACTACTACCACTTGCAACTCCAAAGTGTTTCACCTTAAATTTACCGCAGCCATCCTCCAAATGTGGGTTAAACGTCGGCCCATCTACAATTATTGATGATACTGCTGTACCATGCGCATAGTCACCTGCGACAGTTGGTATATCACTAGATAACATATTAGTATAATCTACCCATTCAGAAAAATAGACGTTTTTCTTAAAAAGTGTATCTATAACGCCAATAGTAGGTTCATTTTTTGGTGAATTTATTTTAATCACACCATCATCAATAAAATCAAAATTATCTTTGGTTATTTCAGATAGATCACTTACCGCCATAGATATTAAAAATGGAGCTTTGCTTTTTAAAATCTCTAATTCATCAGGTCGTAATAGAATAGTTGTTTCATCCATTATGCGGTTAGATAAAATATTAATACCTATTTTTTCTAGGAGTTGAGAAGTCTTTACGTCCGTTTTATATATAGTAATAATTGCATCGTGTTCAAACGCAGCATCTTCAATGGATACATCAAATTTTTTAACATAGTGTGCATCTACTATAATTTTGAGGAAGTTTGTTTTGGCAATTGCTTTGGAAGGAAAGGGAGTTTTTTTATTACTTGCTTTTTTAAGAGCATCATGATCAATTTCTCCATTAAAATGTTCATTTAAAACCTCAATACAATTCGCTAATTGTTTTATAGATTCATTCAAAATTTTTAGAGAAACATAGTGTGTCATGATATGTTTTGGATGTTTACCAAGTGAAAACTTGGCACCTACTATGGAGCTATTTGGAGGATTTAAATTATTCCCCAAAAGAATTTGTAACCTATTACTTTTGGCCGCAACTTTAATATAGTGTACAGTGATAAGTACTCCAGGGATCAAATTTTGATCTCTCCAATACTCCTTGAGTTCATTTAAGTTCTTTAATAAGCCTTGTAATTTTGACACATTTACAGATTGTCCTACCGGCAAGCTAGGTGGTCCAAATCCACCTAGTGATCTAGAGGCTTGTTCAAATCTTCCTTTTAACTGTAGTAAATTATTCAATGTAGGCTACTCCTTTAACTCTCTAGATACTTGACTTTTTGAAACTCCTGTTAGAATTTCAATTTCTCTAACAGTAAAGCCATTGTCTTGCATGTGTTTTAAATTCATATTTTCATTGTCTCTATGAATATTAATGTATAATTTTTTCAAATAATCATGTTCATTACTGGGGTCACTAAATGCAATAGATGTTCTAATGAGGTTTTTAAGTTCTCCTGGATATGGTATTACATCCATACGCTCAAGTATTTTTTTAAATAACCGCATATTCCTTCCAGCAAATTTAAACTTGTGTAACATATCATTCAAAATTGCTTCACCAACTTCAATAAGATCTTGTTTTGTATAATTACTAAAATCAATAATCGCATCAAACCTTCTTGATAAAGCCTTATCAAATGCTTTATATAAATTAGTGGTTGCTATTAAGATAATATTATCATTTAAACTGTCTAACCCTTTTAAAACAGATGAAGTTGCTCTTCCCATTTCTCTTAAGTCATTTGAATTAATTCTATCTATAGCAATGGCATCTATTTCATCAAATAAAATAATAACTTTATCTGGGTTGCTTACAGAAGAAATCTCATTAAAAAGTAATGATATGTTTTTAGATGTTTGACCAAGTTTACTATCAATAACTGAATCAAAATCCACAATAAACAATTCCCTTTCAAGAATTCTTGCAATTTGTTTGGCTGATTCTGTTTTACCTGTACCTGGTGGTCCTTCAAATAGAAATTTATTAATACCTGCATTATGTCCAATAGCATGTATGATGCCTAAAATATTGTCCTTGATTGAGGTTGGAAGAGGCAATGGATTACTTGATGTTTCTATTCGTTTAACAAATATATTTTCACTTGCATCAATTTGCGGAGAAAAAGTATTCACATCTGATAATAAAGCCATAATGTATTCAGAAAGTTGATAATCATTACTTTTATCGAAGTATCGTGCTATTTCATACGCTTCATTTCGAAAAGCAGAATCATTTTTTTCTGCATGATATTTTATTAAGTTTAATATATTTTTCTTTTTCATTCTTAGCCCTTTTTCTATATATTTTAAAGTAATGAAATGTATTAATATATTTTATTACTTTAATCTTAATCATGTCACCTAGATACATTGTGATCATCTTTTAATTATTCTTGAATTGTTTAAATTTTTATAATGCATTATAACACACTTGGGACAAAGTGACATAATTTGGGACGTAATTCACAATATTAATGTATACCGAAGCTTGAAGGATATATTAAAATCAACGATTTTATGCATCAACAAACTCTTTAAATTGCCACATAAATGTTTTACAAATACCTAGTATGCGTAACTATCTAATCTGATAGCATATGTGACATAATTTGTTTAGCTTACTTAGCGGTTTAATTTTTTGAGCTCCTTGTTTATTTTAGGATAAGATAAATCCGCCCATCGTAGATTATTTTAAAATAGTTAGAAGGCAATAAAAACTAATAAATTAATCAAAATACGTGTTTTCGTTGGTAAAGTTTACAAATTTAGTCGGTACAATCAGTGGTTAGTTATCAATCATTACAACCATTATGAACATGGTATTAAGTATTAAAAGAGATGCTTAACTATTGGCAATTACATCCTTATGTTAGTGTGGATATTTTACTATTGAGCATAGGCTAATTAAAATAGACCAATTATTTAATGAATACTAAATAATATCAGAAAGTAAATGAATGAACTTAGAAGTTATGTTAGTGCATCGAAGGTATGATACTGAGAATACCAAAGTGCGTTCTTTCAAGTGGAGTAAATTATGATTAACCCTCATGAAATTTATACATTTAAATTAGCCAAAGAGTTTCAGAAAGGATTGGCAAATAAAATATTTTTATCTGATAATGGGGAACTTTGTCTTATTCCAACTAAATTCTGTATTTATGATGATAATAAAATTAATTTTGACAATCTTGGTAAGTTTAATCAATCGTCTGTTAGTTCACTTCCACCAGATAAAGTTACAAGTTTTAAAGAAATCAATGATGGAACAACGTTTTTTTTCATGGAGAAATATATAGAAAGAGTCTTTAAAAACACATTTAAAAAGAATAATGACGATAATATTGGTCACGTTAAAAACTTTGTATCCGCAAACATCATAAAACAGTACAAATTGCCAATAATAAACATTGATAATAAAGACCTAATTCAAATGATTAATGATACAGATTTAAAAGTTAAATTTGAAAATGATGATGTTAGGCTTCCATTTGATTCTTTTTTACTTAGATTTACTTTAAATGCCAGAATAATAGAGCTATTTGTTAAAAAAGTTGTGATGCAATTGGATGGAGCAGAGAGTGCACAGACTTTAATTTTTGCGGAAGGGATTTCCATTAATTATAATGGTTCTTGTATGCAAGTATGCATACCAATTACAGGGCATGTCGAGCTTATAGAAACAGATTTAAGCATAGAAGAAAAATTAACCCAAGACACAATAGTTAATTTTGTTCAAAAATTACTATATTATTTTACGCTTGAAAAATCAATCGAATATATTGATAAAATAAAACGAAAGTCATTATTAACTACAACCCACAAAAGCCTTAAAGAGCAAAAATACGGCGTTACTATTATTAATCTGTTTAAGGATGTTAGATATAACTACAAAGTAGATAATAATGATACAGGTGGTACAAAAAATGCACATTTGGTGAGAGGACATTTTAGAAAACAACCTGTAGGTAGTAGAAAAGATCCTGAATTTAAGGTTATTTGGATACAGCCTTATTTCACTGGTTCTAATTTACCGAATGGTAATAAGAAATATTATTTACAGCCATAAATTAGATAAATAACTAGATACTGGAGGATTAAGATGTCAAAAGCAGAAGAGTTAGATAAAAATTTTGAGTTAGCAATTGCTCAACTCCATGCAGAGCTTGAAATGGATGAAATTTCAGAAGATCATTATGAGACATGCTTGGGTGAGCTTCTATATGATAAATTTGATTACGAAAGACACGGTTTTACCTCATAGCCAGTAGACAATTTATCTTATAAATTATTGACTAGGATTATGATAAATATAATTTTTAGTATTTATTTCAATAGATATGTTACCGATTTCCTTAGATATGTTGCTGATTAAATCACTAATTTCGTCGGCGTATTTAGATACTTCTCCTCTGTGTTGCATTATAATATTACTATCTTCTATGCTGGTACTTCCACATTATAATGGTAGGCAAAATTAGTACCAAAAAGTAGTTGAATCTTAGATATAATTCCCCGACTAGTTTTCAAGGGAGTTTTATTTTGAAAACAACAAAAAAGCAGTACAGTTCAGCCGAAAAAACCAATATAGCACTAGAGGCAATTAAATGTGAATTAACCATTGCGCAGATTAGTAGCAAATATGGTGTACATGCAACGCAGATCAGCAAATGGAAACAACAAGCCCTAGAATCCATGCAGTCTGGTTTTAGCG